>Ga0193956_1000499_pt1 | contig 17851 bp, 23 predicted proteins | sample BB_7_MG_FD_140358 | JGI IMG/M metagenome (GOLD analysis project Ga0193956, IMG submission 140358) | Microbial mat bacterial communities from the Broadkill River, Lewes, Delaware, United States - BB_7_MG | ecosystem: Environmental > Aquatic > Freshwater > River > Microbial mats | place: USA...
GCTGGTATAATCTACTATCTTGTAGCTGAACCACTTAAGAATTATCTTAAGAATAGAACAGAGTCGATTGAGGGTGAATTCAAACGAATTGAGCATAAGCTCAAAGAGTCTGAAGATGCTAAAGAGGAGGCAAAAAGCAAAGTGATTGAAGCTAAGAAAAAAGCTGAAGAGATCATTGCTGATGCTGACAAAGAGGCTAAACTTATCTCTAATAAGATGAAAAAGAATCTCGATTCTGAACTCGCTATTCTTGAGAAACAGCATAGTGATCTTGCTGAACTCGAAGAGAGTAAGATGGTAAGAGCTGTTATTGATGAGGTACTTGCAGAAGTATTAAAAGGTGATAACGGTCTTGACCAAGATAGTCTTACAAAAACTCTTCTTAAAAAGGTTTCATAGATGAGTGTTGTTTTAGCTAAGAGATATGTAGAGGCTCTACTTATCGATACAGTTCCAGAGAAGTTTGAAGATTATAGAGCTGTTTTCAGTGCAATTAGTGCTGATTTCAGAGCTCCTAAATTTTCAGCTGTTATAAACTCTGATATTGTTTCTACGGAGAAGAAAGAGGAGATTTTACTATCTGCTGTTGCTTCTTTAAATGATAAAAAACTTGAAAACTTTGTTAAACTTCTTGTTGAGAAGAGAAGAGTATCACTAATCCCATTTATTGCTGAAGAGTTACGAGTTAAAGTGGCTGAGAGTAGCAATAGATATGAGGGTGAAATTCTATCTTCAAGTTCTGTAAGTGTTGAAAACTTAACAGCAATTGCAAATAGTTTAAGCAAAAAATTAGATAAAAATATAGTTTTAACAGCAAAGAAAAGCAGTGTAAACGGGCTTAAAGTAGTTGTTGATGATCTTAACTTAGAGATTACTCTATCAAAAGATAGAATTGAATCTAAACTTATTGATCACATATTAAAAGCTATATAAGTTAAATTTAGTAAAGGAGTTCGTGTGGCTAAAATTCAAGCTGATGAAATTAGCTCGATAATAAGAGAGAGAATCAACAACTTCGAATTAGATGTAGACATTAATGAGACTGGTAGAGTAATCTCTCTTGCAGATGGTATCGCAAGAGTTTACGGTCTTACTAATGTTATGGCTGGTGAGATGGTTGAGTTCGAAGATGGAACTAAAGGTATGGCTCTTAACCTTGAAGAGGATTCAGTAGGGATCGTTATTCTTGGTAATGGAAATAGTCTTGCAGAGGGTGCTTCTGTTAAGAGACTTGGAAAGCTTCTTAAAGTTCCTGTTGGTAAAAATATGCTTGGAAGAGTTGTTGATGCTCTTGGTGAGCCTATTGATGGTAAAGGTGCAATTGAGGCTGACGATCATAAATTCGTAGAGGAAAAAGCTCCTGGAATTATGGCTCGTAAGTCAGTTCACGAACCACTAAGTACAGGTATTAAAGCAATTGATGCACTTGTTCCAATTGGAAGAGGTCAGAGAGAGCTTATTATTGGTGACCGTCAGACTGGTAAAACAACTGTTGCAATCGATACAATCATTAACCAAAAAGGTCGTGATGTAAAATGTATCTATGTAGCTGTTGGTCAGAAAAAGTCTACAGTTGCTCAAGTTGTTAGAAAACTTGAAGATGCTGGTGCGATGGATTACACAATTATCGTTACTGCTTCTGCTGCTGAATCTGCTGCACTTCAGTTCCTTGCTCCTTATACAGGTGTAACAATGGCTGAATACTTCAGAGATAATGCACAACACGGTCTTATCGTTTATGATGATTTAAGTAAACATGCTGTTGCTTACCGTGAGATGTCACTAATTCTTAGAAGACCTCCAGGTCGTGAAGCATTCCCAGGTGATGTATTCTATCTACATAGTAGATTACTTGAGAGAGCTGCAAAGCTTAATGACGATCTTGGTGCTGGTAGTTTAACTGCTTTACCAATTATTGAGACTCAAGCTGGTGATGTAGCTGCTTATATCCCAACAAATGTTATCTCAATTACTGATGGTCAGATCTTCTTAGAGACAGATCTATTCAACTCTGGTGTAAGACCTGCGATCAATGTTGGTCTATCTGTATCAAGAGTTGGTGGTGCTGCTCAGATTAAAGCTACTAAGCAAGTTGCTGGTACTCTTAGACTTGACCTTGCTCAGTATAGAGAGTTACAAGCATTTGCACAGTTTGCTTCTGATCTTGATGAAGCTTCAAGAATGCAACTTGAGAGAGGTCAGCGAATGGTTGAGGTTCTTAAGCAACCACCATATGCTCCACTATCTCCTGAGAAGCAAGTAGCTATCATCTTTGCTGGTAACGAAGGTTTCTTAGATGACCTATCAGTTGAAGCTGTTCAGAAGTTTGAAGCTGAGTTATATCCATTTATCGAGTCTAAATATCCTCAAATTCTTGAGAGTATTGTGAACGATAAAAAAGTTACAGGTGAAACAAGCGACCTCCTCAAGAAAGCTCTTGGTGAGTTTAAGGTGAGTTTCTCTGCATAAGAGAGGTTTTTAAATGGCGAACTTAAAAGAGATACAGAGAAAAATAAAGAGTGTTTCTAATACCCAGAAAACTACTCGTGCAATGAAACTTGTCTCGACTGCTAAGCTCCGCCGAACTGAAGAGTTAGCGAAAAAATCGAAAGTTTATGCTAATAAGCTAAACGAAGTGATGAATAAGATCGCTAACAACATTGAGACATCAAAAGCTGATGGTATCGAAAGCATCTATTTTAACGAGAGAGATGTTAAAAAAGTTGCTATCGCTTTTGTTACGGCTGATAAGGGTCTGTGTGGAGGTTTCAATACACAGACAATTAAAGCTGTTAGCAAGATGAGGTCTCAATATCAGAGCGAAGGGGTAGAGGTAGAACTCTATGCAGTTGGAAAAAAGGGGATTGAGTTCTTTAGATACAACGGAACTCCAATGGAGTCTGAAGTTATCGGATTAAGCTCATCTCCTGACTATGTGAAAGCTACAAATTTCATTACAGAAGTTGTTGAAAAATATGTTGCTGGAGAGTTTGATAAAGTTATTCTTGTCCATAACGGTTACAAAAATATGATCACTCAAGAGCTTCGTGAGACTCAACTACTACCTGTTGATGTTATTTATGAAGAGAAAGAGCAAGATAAATCACTTCTTGAAGTTGAAGCTTACAATGAAGAGACTGTACTTGAATCACTTGTACAGAAATATCTTGAGTACAATATGTACTACTCTCTAATCGACTCTTTAGCTGCTGAACACTCTGCAAGAATGCAGGCGATGGATGCAGCGACTAATAATGCTAAAGAGATGGTTAAAAACTTAAATGTCAAGTTTAACAAAGCAAGACAAGAGTCAATCACTACTGAATTAATCGAGATTATCAGTGGTGTTGAGTCTATGAAATAGAAAATAGGAAAGGTTTCAATGGCTGAAAATATGATTGGAAAAATTGTCCAAGTAATTGGTCCAGTTGTAGATGTTGAGTTTAGTGACTATCTTCCTCCTATCAATGATTCCCTTGTGGTAAATTATGAGATTGAGGGTGCAAAAGCTAAACTTGTTTTAGAAGTTGCTGCTCATCTCGGTGATAGTAGAGTTAGAACAATCACTATGGACTTAAGTGAAGGACTTGTTCGAGGAATGGAAGTTGAAGCTACTGGTGCTCCAATTAAAGTTCCTGTTGGTGAAGAGGTTCTTGGTAGAATTTTCAATGTTATCGGTGATACAATTGATGATGGTGAAGAGCTACAAGCGAAACAGAGCTGGTCTATCCACCGTGAGCCTCCTGCACTTGTAGATCAGTCTACAGAGACAGAGACTTTCGAAACTGGTATCAAAGTTGTTGACTTACTTGCACCTTATGCAAAAGGTGGTAAAGTTGGTCTATTCGGTGGTGCTGGTGTTGGAAAAACAGTTATCATTATGGAGCTTATCCACAATGTTGCTTATAAACACTCTGGTTACTCAGTATTTGCTGGTGTAGGTGAGAGAACTCGTGAGGGTAACGACCTTTACCACGAAATGAAAGACTCAAATGTTCTTGACAAAGTAGCATTATGTTACGGTCAGATGAGTGAGCCTCCAGGTGCAAGAAACAGAATCGCTCTTACAGGTCTTACAATGGCTGAGTATTTCCGTGATGAGATGGGTCTTGATGTTCTTATGTTCATCGATAATATCTTTAGATTTGCTCAATCAGGTTCAGAGATGTCTGCACTTCTTGGAAGAATCCCTTCAGCAGTTGGTTATCAGCCAACATTAGCTCGTGAGATGGGTGCTTTACAAGAGAGAATTACATCAACTAAGAAAGGTTCAATTACATCTGTTCAAGCTGTATATGTTCCTGCCGATGACCTTACTGATCCTGCTCCTGCTTCTGTTTTTGCTCACCTTGATGCAACAACAGTTCTTAACAGAAAGATCGCTGAAAAGGGTATCTACCCAGCTGTTGATCCACTTGACTCTACAAGTCGTCTTCTTGATCCAAACATTCTTGGTGAGAGACACTACGGTGTAGCAAGAGGTGTTCAATCGGTTCTTCAGAAATATAAAGATCTTCAAGATATTATTGCTATTCTCGGTATGGATGAGTTATCAGAAGATGACAAAAAGACAGTTGAGAGAGCAAGAAAAATTGAGAAATTCCTTTCTCAGCCATTCTTCGTTGCTGAAGTATTTACTGGAGCTCCAGGTAAATATGTATCTCTTGAAGATACTATTGCTGGATTCGAGGGTATCCTTGAAGGTAAATATGATCACCTACCAGAAAGTGCATTCTATATGGTTGGTGGTATGGACGAAGCTATCGCAAAAGCTGAAAAAAAATAGTAAAATAACTTCTTGTTTTTAAGGTCGCCCTGTGCGACCTCTCTTGGAGGAAAAATATCGTATGAAAAACCTACTTTTAGAAATTATCACACCTGATGGTCAAATCTTCTCTGGAGATATAAAAGAGGTTATTCTACCTGGTATAGAGGGTGAGTTTGGTGTTCTTCCTGAACACGTCTCACTCTTTACACTGTTAAAGGCTGGAATGATCGAGTTTATAAAAGAGAATGGTGGTCACGAAGCTGTGATTATTAATTCTGGAAATGTTACTGTAACTGAGGGTGAAGTTGTTGCTCTTGTTGATGGAGCAGTTCCTGTTGTTACATCATCTGAAGAGAGTGAGATCGCATCAGCACTTAAAGATGCTCAAACACTTTTAAAAGATGTTGCTGACTCAAAAACTATTTTAGCATCTGTTGAATCAAAAATCGATAGTATCAGAGCTTAAAAGATGTTTGACCTACTTCTAAACTTCTTAGAAGAGAGTAGCTCAATAACTCTTCTTGTTATTGGGCTTCTTAGTATATATTTTATCGCTACAAACTGGGTATTTATTTATCGGTTTCAGAAACTACGAGAGTGGAAAAAAGCTGAAGAGAGTGGTGTTAGTAGCACTTTTTCACATAAAGAGATAGTATCTCAATACAGCTATATTCACCGTTATCTTGTCTTAAATAAACAGACAACAATTAGTGAACACTTTCTTAAACTTGTTAAGTTTTCAGCAACTAAAGAGGCTACTGTTGGGTTATCACTCTTAGCAATCATAGCATCTACTTCACCTTTTATCGGTCTTTTTGGAACAGTTGTATCTATTCTTGAGACTTTTAGTACACTTGGTGATAGTGAGTTGGGAGCTATTGCAGTTATTGCACAGGGAGTTAGTGAAGCACTTATTGCTACTGCTGTTGGTATTTTTGTTGCAACTTTTGCATACAGTTACCATCAGATTCTAAAGAGAATCGCTTATGAAGTTATGGAACTTATATCTGTTCAGAGTGAGACTATTCTACTTAGAAATGCAAAAATTGAAGAGGAGAGCTTTTAATGTTTGATTGGGATGAAACACCTGACTTAAACATAACTCCTCTCGTTGATGTGATGCTTGTTCTACTATCAATTTTGATGGTAACAGCACCAACAATGGTCTATGAGGAGCTTATTCAGCTTCCACAAGGTTCAAAACAGCAGTCTCTTAAAAAGTCATATACGATAGAGATAAAAGTTACAAAAGATAAGCAGATCTCTATTAAAAACCAGAAATACACTTTTCAGACATTTGCAGACGATTTTCTACTCTATGCACAGAATATCAGTAAACAGACTCCTGTTGTGATCAGTGCTGATGAGAGAATCATCTACAAAGATCTGATGTATATTCTTAAAAGTGTAAAAGTTGCAGGTTTTGCACAAGTCTCATTAGCTACAGATGGTTAGACAAGACGATAAAAGATTCCTCCTTAGTGGTCTCTTCTCAATAGGGTTTTTTTTTACAGTTATTGCAATTACACTGCTATATAGCTATAACCAAAATAGGGTTATACAGATACGGACAGAGAAAGAGAATATAAATGTTCTTCTTTTTACAGAGCCTCCAAAACCGAAAGAGAAAGCTGTAAAAAACTCAATTGTAAAACAGAAATCTATTCCTGTTCCCAAGCCTAAACCGAAACCAAAAAAACCTAAGCCTGTTGAGAAGCCAGTTCCACCTAAGCCATCAGAGGTTACAAAAAAAGAGCAACAGGTTATCTCTCCAAAACGAGAGAATCCTATTCCAAAGCCACAGAGTCTATCCTCTCTTTTTGACAATACAGATATTTCAGCTGTTGAGACAGTAGATAATAGTGATGCTCCGCAGATATCGAGTCAAGTTCTACATAGATTGAAAAATAAGCTCTCAAAAACTGATACTCCTATTGCACATAAAGAGGATGTAAATTACACTTCAACTGAGTATAAGATAGAGAGAGAGGAGCTATATAGAGAGAGTAACCTCATCTTGAAACATAAAGATATTGAGATAACAAGTTCAAATATCGATATGAGTGAGAAGGGTGTCTATAGTGAGTTCTACTCGAAGATCAAGAAGTTTCTGTATGATGAGTGGCAACCGAGTAAAGAGATAGCTGGAAATAAAGCAAAAGTTCGTTTCATTTTAGAAAGAGATGGAACTTTAAAACACTATAAAGTGCTTCTATATTCAGGAAGTGATCGTTTTAATAGTGAGCTTGACTTCTTCTTAACAAGATTAGTAGGAGATAGATTTCCTGTTAATACAGAAAATGAGAAGTTGTCATTTGAAGTCTTTATAGGAGCAAAGGAGTAAATTAAATGTATAAATTAGTTCTGCTAACAGCTGTTTTCATCGTCTCTCTATGGGGAGAAGGTGATACAACAATTGAGGTTATTAAGAAAGTTAATCAGCTACCATCTATCTCTGTTGAAGATGGTACAGAAGATGAAGAACAGGAGTTTGTCTCTACAAAATTCTATCGTCTACTCGTAAATGATTTAATGGTTCTAACACACTTTAATGTGAAAGATAGTTATCAGAAAGAGTATTTTGGTAGTGATGTGAGTGCCTATTCAAATAGAAATATAAACTATATTGTTCGGTATAAGCTCTATTTTGATGATAAGAAATATTTTAACTGTGATATTCGTTTATTAAGTACAAGTAGTCAGAGTGAACTTTTCAGGAAAAGTTACAAGATGAAAAATAGTGAGCTTCACCCTTTCTTAGCACACAGAATAATCAACGATATTAATAACCATTTTGGAATGCCTAAAGTTGAGTGGCTTACAAAATATATTATCTTCTCAAGATACACTACTCCTAAAAATAGTGAGATAGTTATAGCTGACTACACTTTAACTTATAAAAAAGTTGTTCTAAGTGATGGTTTAAATATCTTTCCTAAGTGGGCAAGTGATAAGCAAGACTCTTTCTACTTTACACGGTATGAGAACTCTCGACCTGTTTTATATAAGATGAATCTAAAAAGTGGTGATGTTGATAGAATTCTTCAGACAGACGGTATGTTAGCCTGTTCAGATGTTAGTAGTGATGGAAAAAAACTTCTATTGACAATGGCACCAAATGGACAGTCAGACATATATCTTTATAATACAGAGACAAAACTTAGAAAGCTACTTACAAACTATGGTGGAATTGATGTTAATGGACACTTTATTGACGATGATAAAAGAATCACTTTTATCTCAAATCGATTAGGTTATCCAAATATCTTTGCAAAAGATCTATCATCAAAGAGTGTTGAACAGCTTGTTTACTACGGGAAAAACAATAACTCTTGTACATCATTCAATAACTATATAGTTTATAGCAGTAGAGAGTCTGATAATGCTTTTTCTGATAACACTTTTAACCTGCACCTCATCAGTACAAATACAAATTTTGTTAGAAGATTGACAGCTACTGGAGTGAATCAGTTTCCTAAGTTTAGTAATGATGGAGAGTCAATTCTCTTTATTAAACACTATAAGAATCAGAGTTCACTCGGTGTTATAAGATTAAAGTATAATAAGAGCTTTCTTTTCCCACTTAATGTTGGAAAGATACAATCAATAGACTGGTAAAAGGAGTTTAATGAGAAATTTAGCCTATATTATTCTTGCAGGAGTACTCTTTATAGGGTGTACAGGAGACTCTCCACAAATATCAACTCTATCTCAAGAGCAGGTTGATACATATAAGCCTGAAGAGAGAGAGAAGACAACTGAAGAGCTTCGTCGTGAAGAGATGGAAGAGAATGAACTTCGTGTAAAAGAGCTTTCTATTGATGAGAATGATCTAAATAGAAGTACACCTACTGAAGAGCAACTACCTGATGAGGTCACAAAGAGTGTAGATAATCAGAATATTGATGTAGATTTTCTAAATACTCAACTTGAATCTCTATATTTTGATTTTGATAAGTTCACTATTCGAGAGAATATGTTACCTGCACTAAATAGCAATGTTAAGATTCTTAATAGTAAAGAGGCTATTGCTAACGAGATTGTTGTAGAGGGTAACTGTGATGAATGGGGAACTGATGAGTATAACTATGCACTCGGTCTGAAGAGAGCTCAAGTTATAAAAGAGGCACTTATTGCTGAAGGTGTGAGTGAGAATAGACTTAGAATTGTCACTTATGGAGAAGCAAATCCGATCTGTCTTGAACGAAAAGATGAGTGTTGGGCAAAGAATAGAAGAGCAGACTTCCATATAGTTAAGTAGGGGTAAATATTTATGAAAAAGTTTCTATCTGTTTTAACTCTATCAGTAATCTCTCTCTATGGAGAGGTTTCTGTCTTTGGTGCAGGAAACCTTGATCTCGATAGTCCTTACGGCTTGACTCAGAATGAGAAAGTTATTCTTGATAACAAGAGTCGTATTAAAGAGCTTACAAAAGATAACTATAAACTTGAAAATAGTGTAAATAGTCTATCAGAATCGGTAGAGGCTCTTCGTGGACTTGTAGACTCTGTTAGTAAGAAAAACCACGAATACCGAATTCATATCAACTCTATCTTAAAAGATATTGAACAGGTAAGTACTCTTACTGAAATGGATAAAGAGCAGGATAATAAACGGTTTAATGAGTTTAAAGATATTCAGCTTAAATCAAAAGAGGAGATAAATAGAGAGTTAAAGAACAACTTTCAGAAGATTAACAGCTTTATTGATAAAGAGAATAAGCGAATGGATAAACTTCAGAAAGGGCTTGATAAAACTCTTATCTCTATTCAGAGTGAAATTAACTCTATTAAAAAAGATGTAACTAAAATTAATAGTCAGTATGTTACACAGAAACAGCTCGATTTTGTTGTAGATGAGTTTAATAAATTTAAAGAGACTCTTCTTTCTGAGTTTGATACTATCTTAAAAGGTAACAGTTCTCAACCTTACGATTTCAGTAAACACTCACACTCTGAAATCTTTAAAGAGGGTCAAAGGCTTATATCTGTTGGGAAATATAAGGAAGCTATAAAGTTTTTTAGCTATCTTATCGATAAACATTACCGTCCAGCTACGGATCACTACTACATAGGTGAAAGCTACTACTTCTCTGGGGAGTATAAAAATGCGATTGCTCACTATAAAGAGAGTGTATCTATTTACGATCAGTCGAAGTTTATGCCAAACCTACTGCTACACACAGGTAGCTCTTTTGAGAAAGTTGGGGATAAGAAGAATGCCCATATTTTCTACGAGATACTTGCAAACAAGTATGCAGAGACAGTAGAGGGTGAAAAAGCTAAAAAAATATTGATTAATCTAAATTAAAAAAGGCAATTACTAAATGGCAATTAATAAAGACCAGATAGTTTCAATACTTTATGAGGTAAAAGATACAACAACAAATGAAGTTGTTGATAGCAATATGAATGCTCAACCATTAACTTTTATGATGGGTAGAAATCAGATTATTGTTGGTCTTGAGAATGCAATTAGTGATATGAATATGAATGAGAGTAAAGATGCTCTTGTTAAAGCAGCTGAGGCTTACGGAATCTATGATGATAATGCTGTTCAGACACTTCCTAAAGATCAGTTTGCAGGAATTGAGTTAAAAGCTGGTTTAACTCTTTACGGACAGTCAGAAGATGGACAGACTGTTGCTGTAACTGTTAAAGATTTTAACGATTCTGATGTAACAATTGATTACAACCACCCACTTGCTGGAAAAGATCTTATGTTCTCAGTACATATAACAATGGTTCGTGATGCTACTCCTGATGAGGTACTTAGTGGTCAGCCATTTGAGAATCAACAGCAGTCATTCGGTGGCTCTTGTGGATGTGGAACAGGTGGTGATGACTCTTGTAGCACTGACAACACAAGTGGTGGTTCTTGTGGAACAGGTGGAAGCTATGGTGGTGGCTCTTCTTGTGGAACAGGTGGAGGCTCTTGTAGCACTTACTAAAAATATCTTTGAGGGGCTTCTGCCTCTCTTAAACTCTATTAACATAGTTAAGAAAAATAATGAAAAATATCTTCAATGTAAAAACACTCTACTATAAATACTCTCTTGATGATGACTGGTCAATACGATACCATATGATCTTTAGAGATAGACGACGATACCAAAATCAATGGATACTGAAATCACATTTCTCAAAAGAGCATATTATTATCAAACGGGCTGAAGCTGATGAGTATATTGAAGCTTATAACAGTACACCAACACTTATAATGGGATTTGTCTATAACGATGACTACTATAAATTTCATTTCTCATCAATGGGAGAGTTAAGGTTTTTTCTTGACAATAAAGATCTTCCAACTTAGTAGACTTGATTTTAAAAACTTTTTTATATATAATATCGCCCGAAAAGAGGGTCAATAGCTCAGTTGGTTAGAGCAATCGGCTCATAACCGATCGGTCCGGGGTTCAAGTCCCTGTTGACCCACCACTCTTTTTTTAAAGACTTCAAAATGAAAAAAATCTATTTAGTTTTACTGTTATCTTCAATATTTTTAAGTGCTTCCAATGGTTGGAAAGATATTCATCAAGCTGTACTTGAACGAAACATCTCCAAAGTTAAAAGAATAGTTGATCAGAATAGAACTATCTCAAATAGTGAAACACCTGCAGGTTTAACACCTCTTCATATCGCTGTAAAAGTTCGTGAACTCGATATTATAAAACTTCTACTTAAAAGTGGAGCAGATATTGATGCCCAAGACGGTAGAGGTAGAACGGCTCTTCTATATGCAATTTCTCAAAGAAGAAAAGCTATTGCACGATTTTTAATAGTTCAAGGTGCTGACTACGATCTTCAAAATGATGATGGAATATCTCCACTACATCAAGCATCTTTTTCAAATCAGATAGATATAGTTAAATTTCTTGTAAATATTGGAGCTGATACAGAGTCAAAAAGTGAGAATGGTCTTAAAGCTATCGATATAGCTTTTGCTAAAAGAAATTTTGGAGTTGTAAATTTTTTAAGGACAGTTTCTCATAAATAGAGAAATCTGCCTACTATTTTAATCTTAGTGGTGGTGATGTTCACCTTTTCCGTGACTACTAAATAGAGATAATTCAATAGTTGAAGCATCTTTATACTCTCCACTCTTAAACTTCTCTACGGCATCTCTTATCGTCACTCTCTCTTTTCCAACATAGTAGATCTCCATTCCAAAGCTTTTTGCATATTGAAATGGTCTCTCTCCGATATGAGACATTAAAAGAGTTTTTGCACCTTTTGATATTAGTAACTGAACAGCTTTCATTCCAGATTTTTCAATATTTTCAACAAACTCAATATCTCCACTCTCTGAAACTATTGCAAAATATTTAACTTTTCCAAAAACTGGAGATATTGCACTATCTTCTCTATTAGTTTTTACTGGCATCGCTATCATATAATCTACCTTTATAATTTTTATTATATGTAATTATAGTGATAATAGCTATCAGAAATCGAAAAGTTATCTTTTTAGATCCTCTTCTTCAAGAATCTTTAAAATCTCCTCTTTTTTCATCTTTCGAGCAAAGTCGAGAGGAGAGAAACCGAAACTATCTTTTTCGTGAATATAAGCACCATTTTCAAGAAGAATTTTAACTATTTCAGTTCTACCAGCTGTAACGGCACCCATAAGAGCTGTAAAGTTACTCTCTCTTTCGGTATGGTTCACATCTACACCCATTTCGATAAACTTCTTAACCCACTCTGTCCGACCTTTAATAACAGCTTTTTCAAAAGGTGAAATTCCCAAGTTATTAACCTGTTTATAGTTATTAACCTTTAAAAGTGCATTAATCATAGCATCAGAGCCTCTATAATCAAATGCTATTGATAGTGCTGTATTTCCTTCATCATCAGTTTTTTTTAATAACTCAAGATGTTTACTAAGTCCAAAAACAGAGTCTCTCTCTATAAGTTCAATAATCTCTTTCATTGTTACTACTCACTTTTTAAGTTATCTTAACATTTTATTTTGAGTGATACTCTATCTTATCGATATGAATAACAGCATTCCCATAAGACATCTTTGTCGCTTTATCTCCTCCAAGTTCGATACCATCTACTGTTCCGTAAACTGTTGCAGGTGTATAGGTCTTTACATCACCTTTTGTTACAGCAATCCACTCACTATAAGAGCTACCTTTCGGTTTAAAATAGTGCTGATTCTCATAAACTATCGGGTGCTGTAACATAGGAGCTATAAACTCTCCATCGATTCCTTTAGGTTTCGGTTCACTAAAACTACAAGCTGTTAAGAGAAAGATTATCGGAATATTAAATATGACGAACATCTATATACTCTCCACTCTCTCTATCTAAAAGTTTTGGAAATAGATCTGCAAGTAGTTCAGCTGACTCTCTTGGAGACTGTTTTTGGCTCTCTTTTAATCTCTTAACTGATGGAAACTTGACCTCATCAAACTCAGTTGTAATTCTATTTAGCATAGGAGTCTCTATAAGTCCTGGGGCAACAGCAGAGAAGTGAGTCTCTCTCTGTTCAGTAGAGTAGAGTTTAATAAGCATATTTAAGGTAGCTTTTGAAAGTGAGTAGCCACTCCAACCTCTATTGCCATTTACAGAAGCCCCTGAAGAGATAGCTACAATCTGTTTTACATATTTAAACTTATCGATAATAAGTTTATTTGCCCATACATTTATGTTCATTACAGATTGAATCTCATCTAATGGTGTATCTCTCATTGTTTTAAGTTCACCTAATACACCAGCATTTAAGATGATGAGGTCAAACTCAATATCTCCAACACTATTAAGAGTTTCTATCTGATTAAAGTCTGAAATATCAACATTTATCCAGTGAAGTCCATCAAGGTGAGGATCTCTTCGAGACAATCCAGATACTCTGTACCCTTTTGAAAGATATAGTTTTGCAAGTTCATAGCCGATACCAGAACTTACTCCTGTTATAAATACCCGTTTCATTAAATTACCCCTTTTTCTATGGTAGAAAAGCTATTTTTAAGTAGACTACTTAAAAGCCTAAATAGACCTTTAAGTAGATATGATTTAGAGAATATAGTGAGCTATATCTTCATTCTCTGTAAATATATCAAGCTCTTTCTCAACAAGCTCTTCTGTTATAGAGACTTTCTCTCCCTTATACTTTTCAGCTTCAAAAGAGATGTTTTCAAGAACTTTCTCAACAACTGTATGTAGTCGTCTTGCACCAATATCCTCAGTCTTATCATTTGCTTGTTGAGAGATATTTGCAATCTTTCTAATAGCACTATCTTCAAAATCGAGTTCAACCTCTTCAACCTCTAATAGAGCTTTATACTGCTTTAGAAGTGAGTTTTTTGGCTGTGTAAGAATTTTATAGAGAGTCTCTTCATTAAGTGGATCGAGTTCAACTCTTAAAGGGAAACGACCTTGAAGTTCTGGAATTAGATCACTCGGTTTGCTAATATGGAAAGCTCCAGCAGAGATAAATAGAATGTGATCACTCTTAACTTGACCAAATTTTGTGTTGATTGTACTACCTTCAACAATTGGGAGTAGATCTCTCTGAACACCCTCTTTACTTGGATCTTGTCGAGATGAACTACCACTACCAACAGCAATTTTATCGACCTCATCAATAAAGATAATTCCTTCATTTTCAGCTCGTCGAAGCCCCTCTCTCTTAATAGCCTCTTTATCAAGAATAGCCTCAGTAGCTTCAGTTTTTAGAAGATTTTTAGCCTCTTTTACTGTAACTTCTCTCTTCTCTTTCTTCCCGCCTAAAGTATCAAAAACAGATGATAGAGACTCTTGAATCTTCATTATCTCAACTGGTCCACCACCATCTTCACCACCAAATGGATTACTACTCTTCTTAATATCAATCTCAATCTTCTTATCGTCCATCTCACCTGAAAGAACTCTATCCATCATTCTTTGACGAGCCTCTTTATACTTCTCTTCACTTCCATTTGGAGAGAGTTTTGGAGGTTTTGGAAGAAGTTTATCGACAATTTTCTCTAAAATATAGTCACCAATAGCTTCGATACTCTGCTCCTCTAACTCCTCACGAACCATATTCATAGAGAAAGATACAAGATCTCTGACCATTGACTCCACATCACGACCGACAAAACCGACTTCAGTATATTTACTCGCCTCTACTTTAACAAAAGGAAACCCCATAATTTTTGCAAGTCTTCTTGCTATTTCTGTTTTACCTACACCAGTTGAACCGATCATAAGAATATTTTTAGGCATAACTTCATCTTGAAGTTCTTGTGGTAATTGAATTCGTCTATAACGGGTTCTTAGAGCAAGAGCAATAGTCTTTTTAGCTCCATTCTGTCCAATGATGTACTCATCAAGATATTTAACAATCTCCGATGGTGTAGCATTTTTAGGGTTTTTCAATAGTCTCTCCTGTTTTAATTTCAACTTAGTTTTTAAATCTATTGAAATTTTAACATCTTAACTTTTTTAAGAGTATCTATTTTATAATAGATCTGCATACCTAAAATTTTACAAAAAAATAGTTTTCAACTATAATTTCATCAGCAAAAATCTATAAAAATTATTATAAGGATAATGTATGAAAAAGGGAATTCACCCAGACTATGTTGAAACTACAATCACTTGTGCTTGTGGAAATGAGTTTACTGCAAAGAGTATGAAAGCTAACTTAAAAGTTGATATTTGTGGTGCTTGTCATCCATTCTATACTGGTTCACAAAAAGTTGTTGATACAGCTGGTAGAATCGATAAATTCAACAAGAGATACAACATTAATAAGTAGTTGTTACAACTTGTTCCGACTCCTATCGGTAATTTAGGTGATATTACAATCCGTTCACTTGAGGCACTCGCTTCAAGTGAGGTTGTCTTCTGTGAAGATAGCCGAGTTACAAAACAGCTTTTAAGACTCCTTACAGAGCGATACCCAAACTTCTTTTCAGAAAAAGATCGACAGTTTATTCCACTTCATCATCACAATAGTAGAAAAGTTTTAGACTCTATCGATATAGAGATATTTGCAAGAAATGTGATCTATGTGACTGATGCTGGAGTTCCATCTGTAAGCGATCCTGGGGTTGATCTTGTAAACTATGCTAAGAGCAATGGTATTGAGTTTGAAGTTCTACTTGGTGGAACTGCTTCAACTGTTGCTACTGTCTTAAGTGGTTTTGCTGATAGAAAAACTCTTTTTTGGGGATTTTTACCACATAAAGGGGCTGAACGAGAAGCAGAGCTAAACACTATTCTAAATAGTGGCTACACTGTAACACTTTATGAGTCACCTCATCGGCTTTTAAAATTATTAAAAGAGCTTTCTGAGTCTGCTCCAGATAGAGATATTTTTCTTGTAAAAGAGATTAGTAAGAAGTTTGAGAAGAGATGGTGGGGAACTGCTGATGAGGTCTATAAAGAGTTTCAGGAGATTTCTCCAAGAGGTGAATGGGCTGTTGTTATTCGTGGTGGAGAGATAAGTAGTAGTAGTTCACTATCAAGAAAAGATATTGAGGAGTTAAAGCTTCAACCGAAAGTTAAAGCTAAACTGATCTCAAAAATTACTGGTGAGCCAGTTAAAGATATCTATAACTCACTAATAGAGGGCTAAGACCCTTCTATTTAAAATCTACCTTTACAACTTTTCCAAACTTTGCTTCTTCTGGATTTTTATTATCTTTTACAAGTCTAACTCTATAAGTTGAAATTCTTTGAGAATCTTTTACACTTGATACTTTTTCAACTCTCCACTCACTACTCTCAACACCATCAATAGTGATTTTTCTATCTCTAATTCCATTAGCTTCATCTTCACCAACAAAAATATCTAAACGACTCTTCTGAAAATCGTAATAGTCAAAAAGTTTCTCATTTTGTGATACAAACTCAAACTCATCTACAAATATCTCACCTAAATAGGCATTAGATAGATAAAACCTCTTTTTTTGAAGAGTATTCTCTTTTAGTTTTAGTTCCATTTTTAAAGAGTTTAAGGCAGATTTAGTGTCGAGTACAGATAGAGTTTCACTGTTAATATCATATCGACTAATCTGTGTAACACTCTTTTTACTCTTAAGATTCTCTCTCTTAATTCTTAAAATATCTTCAAGAATAGCTATTCTATTTTTAAGACTTTTAATAGTTATATGCTCATCAGAACTATCAAGACCGATAATTAAAATACCGTTTTTAATATAGGAAAACTCCTTAGATAGAGCAATTTTATGGACAACTCCACTAACTTCTGCTTCAACTGTATGTGTCTGATACGGCTCAACTTTTGCCATATAGTAATCAGCACTCAATATAACTGTAAATAGAGCCATTAACAAAGATTTCTTCATCTCTTTTCTCCTTTTTTAAGTAATTCGGATTATACTTAATTCGAATTAAATCAGAGTAGTTAATTTCCATCTCATTTGAGTAACTCAATCAACTTTTCAAACTTAATCCTAAAAATAGTGTGGTTTAGTTTCAAGATTGTTTTAGTCTTGATTCGATAAATTATTCCAAAATTTCTAATTAAATGGTTCTAAATGGGTTATTCTGAAGCAGATACAAAAGCAAAACTGATCACACCTAAGTTAATATCAGATGGATGGAGTGAGAACCTTATAGTAAGAGAGTATTACTTTACAGTTAAATATTTAGATGAAGTTTCTCAAAAAATAGAAAATGGACAATCTTAAAGCACTTAAAGCCTCTATTTTAGATAAAGCCTTTAAAGGTGAACTCTAAAATTTTCTAAAAAGGGGCTTTAAAGCCCTACTACTTTTGTAGTTCCCTACTATTTAAATAGTCTCTATTTTTATCAATATACTCAAATACTAATCTATTTACCAAAGCAGTAAAAGTGTTAAAACCCTGTTTTTTTGCAATTTTAAGGGCTTGTTTTTGCATATCTTTATTAATATTAACACTTGCCCTGTGAAATTCTTGTTTCATATTTTCTCCTAATTTCAGAAAAAATACACTTTTTAAGCAAAACAAAAGTTTAAAGCCTATAAAATGCTTATAGAGAAGAAACCTATAAAAATACCTCCTCTATATAAATCTAATATAAAGAATTTATAATGGAAATTATAACGAATATAGTCGAATTAATGGACGGTGAACCCC
>Ga0193956_1000503_pt1 | contig 17788 bp, 20 predicted proteins | sample BB_7_MG_FD_140358 | JGI IMG/M metagenome (GOLD analysis project Ga0193956, IMG submission 140358) | Microbial mat bacterial communities from the Broadkill River, Lewes, Delaware, United States - BB_7_MG | ecosystem: Environmental > Aquatic > Freshwater > River > Microbial mats | place: USA...
CTCTATACGATGATGCCAATGGTCAAGCTATCTACACGATGGTACCTGATGTTGTAACTCAAGATATGGGTTTCTATGGCGACTTTAAATGGAGAGGTGGTAGCTACGATATTGAGTCTGGTATCCGTTTTGACTCTGTAACAGTTGATGCTAATAAGCTTGATAAAATAAACCCTTTTGCACAGAAAACTTTTAAAGATGACTCTCTTGAATATAACGGTTTAAGTGCTAATTTACTTGGTCGTTACCATATCTCAAAAGATAGCTCTCTCTATACTGGTTTCGGGCAATCTTTTAGAGTTCCAAATGGAAAAGAGCTTTATATGAATAAAGTTATGAAAGATAGTGAGGGCAAACCGTTCTTCTCAATAGAGGGTAATCAGAAACTAAATGAGACTTACAACCGAGAAATTGATGCAGGTTTTAGAACTAAAATCGGTAATAGTAGAGTAGAGTTTAATGTTTTTTATAGTCAGCTAACTGATTTTATCTATGCTTACAGAAACGGGAAAGCTCTAAGTTTTAAAAATATCGATGCAACTATTCACGGTGCTGATATGAGAGTTGCTACAAAGTTTACTAAAAACCTATCTACAAACTTCTCTTTAGCTTTTCAGAAAGGTGAAAAAGATGAAGCTATTGAAGGTCAGACAGACACAGATTTAGCAGGTATTCCACCGTTAAAAGGTGTTGCTTCTGTAAAGTATGCAGAGAGTAACTGGAATGTTGAATTTGAATTAATCGGTGCAGATAGTCAAACTATTGATGAAGATAATGATGAAAAAGATATTGATGGCTACTTTACATCTAACTTAAAAGGTAACTACTCATTTACTGAAAACCTTTCACTATCGGTAGGTATTGATAATCTGTTTGATGAAGTCTATCAGGTAAATAACTCCTATATCGGTAGAGGTGTTGTATCAACAGATGTTGATAACATAGCTGTTTTAAATGAAGCTGGTCGAGAATTTTATATCAATTTAGACTATAAGTTTTAATCCTAAAAGAGAGTTTTTCTCTCTTTCCAATTTATATATTTTGAATTAATTCTATTTTGATAATAGAGTGTGTCCGGCCTCTTTAATTAAACAGACTTCACCAAGTTCTTTAAAAAAGTTATAAGCTCCCTCTAAATCGATAATTTTATCTTGCTCACCAAGATAGATCTCAATCTCAACTCCACTATCTGATAACTTTTTTACTCTATCTCTATCCCAAACATAAGTTAAAAGTTCTTCTAACTCTTCATCTTTTCCATTACTCTTTTTTACTCTACTATCGATATCTGCAGGATAGAAAGCATTCTGATAGAAGTTCTTTCTATAAAATGGAGGATCTTTTTTAAAATAGATAAGTTGCATCTTTATAAAAGATTTTCCTCTATTCTGAAAAAATGCTGGAGAGAATAGCTGTAACTTATCAACTCTTGCACCCTCTAATATAAGCTCTTCTGTTTTCTCAAAAGCCTTAATTGCTCCGTAACTAAATCCAGCAATTGTAAAATCACCATTGGAAAGATACTCCTCAAATAGAGTCTCTTCATTACTAAACATAAAACCATTAAAGTATCTCATATAAACTCCTTTAAAAATTACTCATTAAGAACAGTTCTACAGCTTTTTCCTGTTTGACAGAACTCAACTTTTAAACTATCTCTACCTCGAAAAACTGTAACTTTTCCATATCTATCACTCTCTGAATTTGCTACTACTATATGGTATAGTCGATAAATTTCACTCTCTACAACTTCAATATCTTCTTTATGAGTGTGTCCGTGAAGATTGTAAATTATATTTTGCTGAAATAGAAAATCATTAAATTTCAGCACCTCATCACTATTCTCTTTTTGAGACCAAGGCAAGATATGTGAAAAAGCGATAGTGTGTTCTCGATTTTCATTATCTTTAATAGTTGATTCCCTCTCAATAAAATCGATATCTGGTAACTTTAAGCCTTGAAACTCATACTTATTGTCATTGTAGAAGATAAATTTTGAGTCTTGAAAATTAAAAGAGTAGTCATATAGACCAAAAATCTTACTCCATAGCTGTTTGCCAAAAGATAGCCCATCGTGATTCCCAATAACTGTAAATATCGGCTTATCTATCTCTTTTATAATTTTACAGATCCAGTTAAACTCCATTGATAGACCAAGCTCTGTTAAATCCCCTAAAATGACTATAAACTTAACTTTTTGGTCAGATTTAAGCTCTTTTAAAGCATCTCTAAGTCTCTCTGGATACCGTTGAGAATCAGCAGTTAAACCTATTGAGTAGCTATCAAGACTCTCTAAGTTATTGAGTTTTTCAAGTTTTTTAATATTATCAGCAGTATAGATTCCACTACATTCAGTAGTATCTAAGTTCCACGGAGTAGGTGAAAAGTCACAGCCACTTAATAGTAGAAGTAGTAGAGCAGAAAAAATAGTTTTAATTATGTTAGCCTCTACTTTCAAACTCTGAATCTCCATAATAGACCTACACAAAAAGTTCCTATATCAGTAATTCCAAAAAACTCCTGATTAAAAAATAGCTCTCTATTTCTAAGATATCCATCAACTCCTATATCAAGAGCATTATACTCTACATAGAGTTCTATCTTGTGTTGAAGTTGAATCTCAACTCCAACTGTGAAATAGCCTCGTATTGCTGTTGGAATATAGTACCCATCTGGATACTGATTAGGCAGTTCTACAAACAGCTTATCTATATCAGCATAGACTAATCCAACTCCAACATAGCCTGAAACTCTATATTTTTTTAGAACATCTACCTCTAATATTTCTGGATTAAATTGGTAGCTAATAGAGTATTGAACAAAATCGTTTAAACCTCTATCTTTTAAGACATAACCTATCTGTAATAGTAGATGATGTTTCTTAAAAAGAAGCATATCTACTCCAGTATAAATATCTCCTCTATAACTTCCTGTTCCTACTTTTATTCGCTCTATCTTTGCTTTTACACCTAAACTTACAAGTATCAAAAGTGATAATACTCTTATAAGAATAGAGTGCATTAATCTATACTTGAATCTTTGATTGATCTATATGTAGGCATACTTAGAACAAAACAGGCTCCGTGTGTACTGTTACGAACAAAGAGGTCACCATCAAAAAAGTTATTCATTATCTCTTTTGACATATAGAGTCCTAAGCCTGTTCCTTGAGTCTCTGCTCTTGTCGTAAAGTATGGATCAAAGATTTTATTGACAATAGAGTCATCAATTCCACCAGCATTATCACATAGTGTAATAATAAGATTTTCATTATCTATATTTGAATCAATCTTTATTTGACGATTAAAGATGTTTCTCTCTCGAAATATATCTTTAGCATTATTTATAAGATTTAGGACAACCTGTTTTAAGTTCCCCTTTGTACCATAAAGCTCTATCATCTTTAACTCACTTGTTACACTTACAAAGATCTGTTCATAAGTTAAAGGGATATTTAATAGCTCTATGATCTCATCAAAGAACTCAAAAGCATTAAAGTAGGTTCTCTCCTGCTTAGCTTCCAGCTGTAAATTTTTTCTAAAATCATCTATGGTTGAAGATATATACTGAATCTGAGCATTAACTTTCTCATTAACACTATTTGATAGCTCTTTAAAGTTTGCTCTCTTATACTCTTCCTCATCAAGAGTTGTATTTTCGTGAAGATCAAACTCACCAAGATTAACTTTAAAATAGAAATCCTGCATTATAAGAGCGATGATATTTAATGGCTGTCTCCATTGATGAGCAATCTTTTCAAGAGTCTCTCCCATAGCAGAGTGTCGTTTTGCTAATTCAAGTTGCTGTTGGACCTCTAAATTCTTATCAATCTCAATCTGCACTCTCTCCTCAAGAGACTGATTAATTCGATCCATCTTATCACTTCTCTTCTCAATTACCCTCTCTCTCTCTTTTCTCTCAGAGATATCAAGAACATAACCAGAGATTGTATTCCAATCACCGTCTAAATAGTTTATGTGGTGGTAAGAGTAGCACCATATAGGTTTTCCACTCTTTGTGATAATTCTAAATTCACAGGCAAAATCTTTACCTCCACTCTTTACAGTTCTCTCAAAAAGAAGCATTATCCGACGAAATTCCATTTCAGAGATCAGATCTTTGAGTCTAATTTCAAGATAGAAATCCTCAATTGAATAGCCAAACTCCTCTTGTAGATTATCTGAGATATATATAGCTATCTCATTATCATCTCCACTATTTTCAATCTCAAAAGCTATCATCTTTCCAAGTTTTAAATTTTTAACTTTTAAACTTCTAAAAACTATATTGACTTCATATATCTTTTTATTATAGAACTTTAAGGCATTAGAACCCATTCCGACCCTTATCGATTAAAAACTAAACTGTTTACTCTCTCCATTTTTGCACTTGCTACTTTTTGTGCTTCTCGATTTCCATTCTCAATAACCTCATCAATATAGCTATCTGATAGATTTCTCCGTCTCTCTCTCATCGGTTCAAGAACAGACTCAATTGAGCTAAAGCACTCTTTTTTACAGGCGATACAGCCAATTTTTCCAGCTTCACAACCCTCTCTCATCTCACCGATTTTATCTTCTGATGAGAACTCTTTATGATAATCAAAAACAAGACAGATATCAGGATTTCCAGGATCTTTAAGACGAACTCTATTTGTATCTGTTTTAGCTGTTCGTAATTTATTCCAAACATCATCACTACTCTCATTTAGATAGATACTGTTGCCATAACTTTTACTCATTTTACGACCATCAAGTCCAAGCAGTTTAGGGGTCTCTGATAATAGATCTTTAGGCTCTTTAAATATCTCTTTTCCAAAAAGATGGTGAAATCTACGAACTATCTCACGAGCTATCTCAAGATGAGGTCTCTGATCTTCACCAATAGGAACTTGGTCTGCATCATAGAGAATAATATCAGAAGCTTGTAGAACAGGGTAAGTTAAAAATCCACCAGTATTAATATCTTTACCTTGAAGCTGTGTAATCTGATCTTTATAAGTAGGATTTCTCTCTAACCAGCCGAGTGGAGTTATCATATTTAAAATAAGATAGAGTTCACTATGCTCTTTTATAGCACTCTGAACAAAAATAGTAGACTTTTCAGGATCTATTCCTGCACTTAACCAATCTTTTACAAGTTCTCGACTTGTATCTCTTAAATTTAAATTATCCTCATAACTTGTAGAGAGTGCATGCCAGTCAGCAACAAAAAACATTGTCTTTGACTCTCTCTGTAACTCTACCCAGTTCTTTAAAACACCGAGGTAATGTCCAAGATGTAATTTTCCTGTTGGTCTCATTCCACTAACTATATTCAAACTGAAATCCCTTTAATTAAAACAGTAATCTATTTAGAACTATATATCTGTAATTCTATCAAATTGAGATACTCCTTAAAAATATGATCATATTTTAATGCTGAGAAATTAACTAATTTGTGAAAATAGTCTTAGAACCCGATGTTATAATTTCGAAAAAATATGGAGTTATAACGAAAATGGCTGGACACAGTAAATGGGCAAATATTAAGAGAAAAAAGGGTGCAACTGATGCAAAAAGAGGTGTTCTCTTTACGAAACTTGTAAAAGATATTGTAACTGCTGCTAAACAGGGTGGTGGTGATCCTGAAATGAATCCATCACTTAGACTTGCAGTGAAAAAAGCTCGTGATAACTCTATGCCGATGGATAATATTCAGAGAGCTATCGATAAAGCTACTGGTAACTTAAAAGGTGTTATCTTTGAAGATATTGTTTATGAGGGTTATGGTCCTAACGGTGTAGCTGTAATGATTGAGGCTATGACAGATAATAGAAACCGAACTGTTTCAAATATTCGTGCAACTCTTGGAAAAGCTGGTGGTAACCTTGGTGAGAGTGGAACTGTCGGTTGGATGTTTGAAAAGAAAGGGATTATTGTTATTGAGAAAGGCTCGAAAGATGATGAAGTCATAGAAGTAGCTATGGAGTGTGAAGCTGAAGAGATTCTTGATGAGTTAGATGATGTAATTATTGTTGAAACTTCACCTTTTGAGTTAAACAGAGTCTTGACTGAAATAGAGAAGCTCGATGTTAATGTGATGGAATCAAAAGTTGAAATGATCGCTTCTAACGAAGTTGAACTATCTGAAGATGATCATCAAGCTATTGAAGATCTTGTAGAGAAACTTGAAGATGATGATGATGTTCAGAGTGTCTACACTAATCTAAAATAGTCTATTAGAGATCTAACTCTTTTAATACTCTTGAGTAGATCTCTTTTCTATCACTATTTAAAAGCTGTAAAATTAGAGGCTTTCCAAGGCTCTTAATTAGAAGTGGTCGTAACTCCTGCTCAACAACTTGAAGATCACTCTCCTCAATATTGTTATCGACAGTTAAAAGAAAATTTATCTTTTTTTCAAGAATATCACTAAGTTCAAATATCTTAGCAGTGTGGTCAAGAGCAAATCTTTCAACTTTAATAGGAGATATAAGGGTATCTGAGTTCTCTACTGCTGTTGCTGTGATATGACCAATATATGGAGGTAGATCATAAATTATATACTCAAACTTCTTTCTAAGATAGTCAGTAACCTCTTTTAGTCTAAAGTTTGTATCACTTTTTAGATAGTTTTTTTCAATATTGATAAGTTTAATATTTGATGGAATTATAAAAAGAGTTGTCTGTTCGACTCTATGTACAATATCAGCTATATTCTTACTCTTATTAAATAGATTAGCTATTGAGTAGTCTCTATGAAAATTTAGTTTTCTACTACTATCAGCTTGAGGATCAAGATCTATAATAAGAACTCTCTTCTCTCTACCTGCCAACTCTTTAGCTAAATTAATTGCTAAATTTGTCTTTCCAACTCGACTTCTCTCACTTGCTATTGCTATAACTTTACTCATCGACCGTTATAAATCCTCTCACCATTTATTACTATTGAACCATCACTATATATAGAGGCATCTTTTAGAGGGATATAATCACCACTATCTGTATGAACTTTAAACTCTGAACTCTTAAAAAACTCTCTACTATACTCACTAAAGATAGTTTTCCAACTCACTCCACTACTAACTTTTTTAAGGTATCTCTCTATAACTTCTCTATTGTCTATTTCAATATCAAGACTCTGAAAATCTCTACTACTAAGACTATTAATACCTATACCGACAATAATAGAGTTACCTTTCACAGTTGTAATAGTTCCACCAACTTTTTTATCTAAATAGAAATCATTTGGCCACTTTAACCAAACTTTAGAGCCACTCTCTCTTAAGACTTGAAGTAGTAGCCACGAAAAGTAGATTGATGCTGAATGGAGAGGGAGATCTTTAGGTAACTCATCTTTTAGGATTGCAAAAGATAGAAATATATTTCCTCTCTCTCCTAACCACGATGAGGTACGGCTTCCAACTCCAGAAGTCTGAAACTCACTCCAGATAGCTACTGGAAGTTTAAGCTGTTCAGTTTCAAGTTTTTTAAGTAGTTGAGTATGAGTAGAGTCTACCTCTTTAAAGTAGAGTATCTCCAATTCCTATCCTCTTGCCATTTAAGTAAGCTTTTATTGTCATCTCTTTTTTAGATTTTGGTTGAAGCTTTCTAACTTTTATAGAACCAGTTTCACAACCAACAATAGCAACATCTCCATCAATAGAGATGATTTCACCTCTATTATGGTTACCACTACTACTATGAAGCTCTATATCTGTAAACTTTAGACCTGACTCACTAAAAATAGATGGCCAAGGTGTAAATGCTCGATACTTTTTAAGCACCTCATCAGCAGAATAGAAATCTATTTCACCATCACTTTTGCTGATTTTTGAGCAGTGAGTAGCTTGTTTATCATTTTGAGGCTCAGGAGTTATCTTGTTAAACTCTCTTAAGGTAGTTAAAGTTAAGTCTCCTGCTATCTCTGTAAGTTCTCTATAAAGATCTCCTACAACCCAACTGCTATCAATATTAAGTTTTGATATTTTTAGAATATCTCCTGTATCAAGCCCCTCGTTCATTAACATAGATGTTACACCTGTTTCAGAGTCTCCATTTAGTAGAGCCTGTTGAATAGGACTTGCACCACGATATTTTGGCAGAATTGATGAGTGAAGATTTATCGATGGAGCTATATCAAGAATCTCTTTTGATAGAATCTGTCCATAAGCAGCTACGACAATAAAGTCGGGATTCAACTCTCTTAAAATATCTACATTTTCAGAGTCTCTTAACCTTTTTGGCTGATGAATCTCTATTGAGTTCTCTTCTCCTAAAACCTTTACAGGTGGAGGAGTCATAACCTTTTTACGACCAACTGGTTTATCTGGCTGTGTAAAGATTGCTAAAACTTCAAACTCACTCTTTAAAAGCTTCTCCAAGATCTCTTTTGCATAGTCGGGTGTCCCCATAAAAACTATTCGACTCATAACTCTTTTAACTCCTTTAAGGTAGCTAAAAGTGCATTCATCTTATTCTGAATCTCAAGATATTCAAGTTCCTCAATTGAGTCAGCTACAACACCAGCACCAGCCTGTAAAAAGATCTTTTTATCTTTAATAAGAGCTGTTCTAATAGTTATAGCACTATCCATATTTCCATCAAAACCGAAAAGTGCTACTGTTCCGCTATAAAAGTTTCGCTTAACACCCTCATACTCTGAGATAAGTTCCATAGCTCTAATTTTTGGAGCTCCCGTCATCGTTCCAGCTGTAAATGTAGCTCCAAGTAGATCAAACATATCAAATCTTTCATCTATTTCAGCATTTATATCTGTAACCATATGCATAACGTGAGAATATTTTTCGACTCTCATAATGTTTGGAACTTTAACTGTACCACTTTTAGCCACTCGACCAACATCATTACGACCAAGATCTATAAGCATAAGGTGTTCAGCTCTCTCTTTAGGGTCATTTAACATCTCATCTTGAAGCTCTTTATCCCGTTTAGCAGAGTTACCTCGTTTTCGAGTTCCTGCTATCGGTCTAAGTAGAATCTCACCCTCTGTAAGTCGCACCATCACCTCTGGTGAACTACCAACAATATGAAAATCACCATAGTTCATAAAGAACATATATGGAGATGGATTTTTAGATCTTAAGAGTCGATAGAAGCTAAATGGATCTATGTTTCCAAGCTGTTCTCTATAACGGTTGGAGATAAGTATCTGAAATACATCTCCACTACGAATCATCTTCTTAGATTCCCTTACCATTTCAAAAAATTCACTTTTTGAATGGGTAAAGAAACCATCTTCAAGGGACTCAACTTTCTGAAGTGGTTGAAACTCATAAGACTCTTTAATAAAAGACTCAATCTCATCAAATCTTCTACTCATCTTTGAATCACTACTAATTAGAGTCATCTTGCTATCTCGATGTGAATAAGCAAGAATAAGTTCAGGTCGAACAAGATCTATATCTGGAATATCAATCTCATTCTCAAGTTTAGCGATATATGGCTTCATTGTAGGTTCAAAAATCTCTATACTCTCATAGCCAATATACCCAATAAAACCGTCTATAAAACCGACTCCAAGCTCTTTGCTTTTCTGAAGATAGCTATCTCTATCAAGAGAGCTATAGTACCCTTTTAAGAACTCAAAAGGGTTTTGAGCAATCTTCTGTGTAGAGCTATACTGTGTATAGAGTGTTTCACTATTTTTATACTGAAGTCTCTCAAGAGATCCGACAGTTATAAAACTGTAATTTGCTTCACTACTAACTTCAGCACTCTCAAAAAAGAGAGTAACCTCATCAGGAAATAGTTTCTCTATTTTCATATAGATGGAGACAGGTGAAAACTGATCAAGGATAAATTGACTATGACTTAACACTAATGTAACCTTGTTTTTAAGATGTATGCACTCTTTTCGATATGCTCTTTAACAGTTGATAACTTCTCATTAGCCTCACTCTTTGTCTCAAATGGACCGATAAGAACACGAGTAAGCTCTTTCTCATTAGAGATGTAAGTATCTAAGTGATAAGTAAGTTCTAAACTCATAATCTTCTTAAGAAATTTCTCATTAGGCTTATATTTAAAGAATGTACCTGTCTGAATATAGTATTTTCTATCAACAGTTAAGTTGCTATTCTGTACAGGGATAGATGTCACAATTGGTTGAGGTGTTGTTTCAACAGTAGATTCCTGTTTAGGAGTCTCTGTATTTCTAAAGACATCATACTCTTGAACATCTGCTTTAGGTTCAGGCTCTCTAAATATCTCCTCTTTTTTTAGATAATCAAGTGCTGTATCATTCTCATTTGTAGCAGGTGCAGGAAGGTGAACACTACTATCAATCTCTGTATCGAATGGTTCTGGTTTATCATTTCGAGGGTTAGCTTTTGAAAATTCCATATCTGAAGATGGTTCCATCTCTTGGAAGAATGGGTCACTCTCAAGATCCATAAACTCTTCTGTCTCTCCAGTTGAAGATTTTTCACTACTATCTGATGAGAAAGAGTTAGAGACTATAAATATAATTACAACAACAACTGCAAGAATTGCGATTCCAAAAATAGCTTTCTTAATTTTTGCTGACTTGTTATCTTGACTAAAAACTAAGTCATCAAACTCCTGTTCTCTACTGCCATTTTCCATAAAATTCTCCTTTTGAAGAGTTTAGAGCCTCCTACTATAAATTAAAAAAGGAGGCTTTAGACTCTGAAAATTGTAGGCTTTTAAATGTTTTAAGTAACCTTTAAATATCCCGTTATTTTACCGAAAAAAGATAAAAATTAGAGATGCTTAGACCAAGCAGCTCCCCGTTCTTTAGCATATACCTCATAAGGGAGAATAAGGATATTGTACTCAGGTGGAAGCTCTGGATTAGGAAACATTTTCCACTGTTTAGGCATCTTGGCACCAAGTTTCATAGAGAGAGTCTTACCAAGCTGATAAGCCTCCGTCATTGTTGTATGTCCTTTATGAACATATAGGTGAAGATGTCCAGATGTCTTTGAGTTAAAAGCTGTAAAGTTAATAAAACCCTCATCTCGTAAGAGAAGTTGGGCTCTATGATAGAATCTCTGAGGATCTCTACCGTTGTAATCGAAAACGATATTTTCAACTTTATTCTGCTTATTAGCAAGTTGATGAGCAAGAACAATCTCTTTATTGAAGTGTTGCTTGATCAACTGCTGACTCATCATTTTTTCAACTTTTTCAAACTTATCAAAGTAAGTTCTACCATTGTATACAATCTTATTGACTGTCTTTTTATGCTGAACATAATATGGTCTATTTATAATTTTGATAAGTTTTAAATCCATAACAGTCATAAGGGCGATCCTTTAGTAAGTTGATTGAGTATAGATAATAAAGTTCTGGGCTAAAGCTTTTAACTCATCTTTAATCTTTAACTGCTTCTCTGTATTCTCAATATCATCAAGAACATCAGCAATTCTATTAGCGATAAGCTTAAACTCTTTTTCACCCATTCCACGACTTGTTAAAGCAGAAGAACCGACTCTGATTCCACTTGTTACAAATGGACTTCTCTTCTCACCTGGAACAGTATTCTTGTTGATAGTAATTCCAGCATTTCCAAGAGCAATATCAGCATCTTTTCCAGAAAACTCTTTATTGAGGAAAGATACAAGAACAAGATGGTTATCAGTTCCACCAGAAACGATGTCGTAACCTCTCTCCACAAGAACTTCTCCAAGAACTTTTGCATTAGCTTTTACCTGTTTAGCATACTCTTTCCATTCAGGTTTAAGGTTGTGTGCAAATCCGACAGCTTTAGCAGCGATAACGTGAACAAGTGGACCACCCTGAAGACCTGGGAAGATAGACTTATTAACTTTCTTAGAGATCTCTTCGTCGTTTGTCATAATTAGACCACCACGAGGACCACCAAGTGTTTTATGAGTTGTAGTTGTTACAACATCACAATGAGGGAATGGATTAGGGTGTTCACCTGCAACAACAAGACCAGCGATGTGAGCAATATCAGCCATTAAAATAGCTCCTACCTCATCAGCGATCTCACGGAATTTAGCAAAATCAATCTCTCTACTGTAAGCAGAAGCACCACAAACAAGAATTTTAGGCTTAACGATTTTAGCAATATCAAGAACTCTTTCGTAGTTAATACGACCGTCCATCTCAACACCATAATGGAAACTATGATAGTTTTGACCTGAAAAGCTAACTTTTGCACCGTGTGTTAAGTGTCCACCGTGGCTTAAGTCCATTCCAAGAATCTTATCACCAGCTTTTAATAGAGCTGCATAAACAGCACCATTTGCTTGACTTCCAGAGTGTGGCTGAACATTTACATATTCACAACCAAAAAGCTCTTTTGCTCTATCGATAGCTAACTGCTCAACAGCATCAGCATACTCACAACCACCATAATATCTCTTATTAGGGTAACCCTCAGCATATTTGTTTGTAAAAACACTTCCCATAGCTTCCATAACAGCAGGAATTGTAAAGTTTTCACTTGCAATCATCTCAAGATGATCATTCTGTCTTTGAAGTTCATTTTCAATAATTCCGTAAACTTCTGGATCAACAGTTTTTAAAATACTCATTATTTTTCTCCTTCGTGTTGTTCATATATTTTTTCAAAGTTATCAAGTTCGTGATGTTGTGGTTTCATCGCAGGGAAAAGCAGAACATCTCTAATACTACTCTCATTTGTAAGTAGCATTACAAGTCTATCAATACCGATTCCCTGTCCAGCAGCTGGAGGCATTCCATACATTAAAGCCTTGATGTAATCTTCATCCATATCGTGAGCCTCATCATCACCACTATCTTTACCTTCAAGTTGAGCTTTAAATCTCTCATATTGGTCGATAGGATCATTAAGTTCACTAAATCCATTAGAGATCTCATTTCCTGCTATAAATAGCTCAAATCGATCAGCTTTTTGAGAGTCTTCATTGCTTCTTCTTGCAAGTGGACTAATATCGATCGGGAACTCTGTAATAAAAGTTGGATTGATAAGCTTATCTTCAACAAAGTTATCAAAAAGTTCAGCTTGTAAGTAACCTAAGCTCTTATTTGCTGGTAACTCAAGATCTCTCTCTTCAAGATATTTAATAATAGCTTCTCTATCATTTGCAACTTCAACAGGAACTTCACCAATTGTAGTGATAGCTTCAACATAAGGAATCTTCTGAAAAGGAGTTGAAAAATCGATACTCTGCTCCTCAACAGGAAGAGTTCTATTAAGATTTAACTTCTCAAAAAGATCATCAAAAAGATCCTCTGTAAGTTTCATAATATCTTCATATCTGTGATAAGCCCAGTAGTATTCAAGCATAGTAAACTCAGGATTGTGAGTATGATCCATACCCTCGTTTCTAAAGTTTCTATTTATCTCAAATACAGCATCAAAACCACCGACAAGAAGTCTTTTTAGGTAAAGTTCAGGAGCGATACGAAGAAATCTATTTACATCTAAAGCATTATGGTGGGTGATAAATGGACGAGCATTTGCACCACCTGCAATTGGATGTAACATTGGAGTTTCCACTTCAAGGAATCCACGATTTTCAAAGAAGTGTCTAATGATTGATACGATCTGACTTCTCATCTTAAAGGTATCTCTAACATCAGGATTCATAATCATATCAAGGTATCTTTGACGATAACGAAGCTCTTTATCTTGGAGTCCGTGATACTTTTCAGGTAATGGAGCGATAGCTTTAGTTACTACTCTAAAACTGCTTATATTTACAGAAAGTTCATCAGTCTTTGTAACAAATGGAAAGCCCTCTACTTCGATGAGGTCACCAACTTCTACAATCTTTTTAAGATCTTTAAACCAGTCGGCACCAACTCTATCACGACTAACATAGATCTGAATTGTGCCAGATGAGTCTTCTATTTTCATAAAAGAGGCTTTACCCATAAGTCGTAGAAACTTAATTCTACCTATAAGTTTACAGCTCTTCTCTTCATCTCGACGATTTTCAAGATCTCTTACATAATTAAATTTTTCAATAAACTCAGTAGCCAGACAGTCTCGTTCTACACGATTCTCATAAGGCTGTAACCCAAGTTTATTTAGCTCTTCGGCTTTCTCTATTCTCTGCTTAACATATTTGTTACTAAACATTCTATATCTATCTGTTCCTTATATAATCTAAAAACTAAATTTTCTGTTCTTGACAGCTATGACAGATTCCGTAAATCTGCATAGAGTGCCACTCAATTGAGAAGCCGAGTGATTCTGCAACTTTATCCTGTCTTTTCTCAATTTCATTATCAACAAACTCTTGAATCAGACCACAATCGAGGCAGATAATATGATCGTGATGCTTTTTATAGGCAAGTTCGAACCGTTTTGCATCTTGCTCTGTTGTTGATAGAGCTATTACAAACCGTTCATTCTCAAGCAGGGAGAGAGTCCTATAAACGGTAGCTATACCGATTTTACACTCTGGTCTCTCTTTTCTAACTCTATTATAAAGCTCTTCAGAAGTTAAGTGACTATCTGAAGAGTAGAGAGTCTGAAGAATAGCCTCTCTCTGTTTTGTGTACTTATTACCACTTTTTTTGAGAATATCTTTAAACTTCTGAAGTAACCTATTATATTCGACTTCTGTTGAAAAGTTTGTCTCTATGTTCATCTGGAAATAGTCTACTCTATCCCTTTCTCAACTGTTGTACCGATCTCATCGATAGTATCTTGAAGATCAACACCTGTTGATTCCTCTGTCTTCTGAACCATAGCTGTAAAGTCTTGGTTTATAATCACAGAACCAACCTCTCTTAGTTGAGGAATAACTTGACTACCTGCTATATGCTCTTCAGCACTACTCTCTACAACTTTAATACTAAGTAGAGCATGAGTAATTACAGCAAGAATTAGAGTGATTTTAACACCTGCAAAAGCGAAACCTAAAAGCTTATTAATTGAGCCTAATCCACTCTTCTCTGTAAGAGTTGAAAGAAGGTTTCCAATGAGTGTCATAACAACCCAGAAAGCGATTAGAGTAGCTAAAAATCCCGTAACACTTATAACTGAGCCATTCTCAAGATGCAGAAGATTCTCATTGATATAGTTACCAGCTTCGTGTCCAAGTCTTGTACCTACAAATACACCACCAATAATCCCTATAAGACCAAAAAGCTCTTTGAAAAGACCGTTAAAGAATCCTTTTAAACTTAAAAGAATTACAAAAGCTATCAAACCTAAATCTAAGGTCGTTAAGTTATCCATTACTTAAATCTCCGAAAATAGTTGTTCTACTTCATTATACACTCTTTTAGCATAATCTTCTCTTTTGATATAACTTCAATAATATCAAGCTGTTAAAAAACAGTTTTTAGCTTTTTATAGTTTTTCAACAAAAATAGCTACTTTAACTATTTTTCTAAAATAATAATCAAGAAGCTGATATGAATTATCGTAGACTTAATGGAAAAATTAATATCCAATTTACAGGATTAAAAGCCATATTAAGCAGATAATCCATAAGTTTTGTTTTAGTAGTTCATTCTAATTTTGATAGTTGTATCAGTATTTACATTTATTTGAGACTTCTTAAATGATGGAAAAAACTTATAGTTATTTGAGTAGCCGTAACCCTCTCCACCAAAAATCAAAAAGCCAGAATCCTCTTTACCGTTACGATTTGAGTCGTGAATAGAAGAGATTGCATACTCACCTTTTTTAAGTCTATAATTTAAGATTACCTCATCTCTGTTTACAGGTAATTTATCTACTTTAAATGGCTTAATCTCATCAGGAAAACTCATACCCTGCTTAAAAAGTTTAACGATAAGTTGCCCTTTTTGACTCTTGTCGATACCGTATATGTGTAAGTTTAGGTTCAGAGCCAGTAGTGAAACTGATGCTGAAAGCATAAAAACAAGTGCTAACTTTTTCATAATATAAACCTTTCTACTCTTGGAATGTTCTCTCTATCTGTCTCCAGATTACACCTATCTCAACACGACTCTTTGGAAATGACTCTTTTAGCTTCTTAACCATACTGTGATGAACATCGATATTTACACCTCTATGGCTAAAAAGAGCTATTAAGAACTCTCTATGCTCTTTAGGAATATCTTGACCCTCAATAGGAAAGCTCTTAATCATCTTATTCATAGCTAAAGTGAGTTCATCTTGAGAGGCATCTGGATCTTTTGCTATATCTATAAGAAGTCTTATTGATAACACATTATTCTGCTCATCCTCTTTTCTCCGTGTGTATAGAAATAGAGAGAGTATAAGAATTATTACTGCTATAAAGATCGTTATAAATAGTAGATACTCCAAAACTCTAACTCACCTAAACATTTAGAGGGTTTATAAAGCTAATACCGTTAATAAGCTTCTCATAGAAGTATCTATCAGACCAATCATCTTTAACTCCATCAGAGAATATAATCTCATCAAGTGAGATATAACCCATATTCTCATTGTAAGCATCATCTCTAAAACATTGAGCATAACCTGTATCAGTCTCGTGGACGATTACACTATGAAGCTTTACACCCTCTTCACCATTAACCATATTTGTAGTATTTAATAGTTTATCAATCAAGACAAAAAAGACTCGGCTTAACTGCTCTGCTGATGGACTAACTGGCAACATAACCCAACGACTACTATGTTCACGAATAGCAAGAACATAAGCTGGATCATCTTTACTCCATAGAGATACAGAGTGGTCAAATGAGTCTACAATATCTTTTATAAATGTCTTTGTTAAGCCAAAGTCATAAACCATCTGTCCATTATCAAGACTGTTTGACTCAATAAGAATTTCAGTTTTATATGAGTGCCCGTGAATACTCTCTCTACACCTTTTTGATGTGCATTTTCTAACAATATGTGCATTCTCAAATTTAAATAGTTTTCTAATTATCACTTTTAGACTCCCTTTTTATCGTTCCATATTCGAATATGTAATCTATCACTATAACTGTAACCACCTTTTAAAGATAGGTTTGCAACAGACTCACTATTCATAGTTAATTCCTCTCTTGAATTTCCTATCGGCATAAGAAAGATCTGAATATCAGGAAACTCTTTCTTAATCTCCTGAATCTCACTCTCTACACCTTCTACTATTGACTCTCTATCGATAGTAAATTTAAATATGTGATGATTACTATTATTAATAATAGAGTTTAGAGTATCTAAATTGAATCTACTCTTAAGTGGTTCATTAGAGTTAGATAGTTTTGGTGATATTGAGAAGAGAATATCTTTGAAAATCTCTCTATCTGTTATCGGAATAGTTCCATTTGTCTCAATAGTTACAGTGTAATTCATCTTTTTAAAACTCTCTAAACTCTCTAAAAATAGACTATTTTTTATATAAATTAGAGGTTCACCCCCTGTTAATACTATATGTTTGGCAGTAGGATATTTATCTAAAATTTTCTCTATATCTTTAAACTCTTTTAACTCTCTCCATTCACTTTTAAAGCCTCTGTCTACGGCATAGTATGAGTCACACCCAACTTTAATATCTCCATTTAGGTTTTTATACTCTGTTTTAAATCCTCGGCAGGTTAAATTACAACCTCCAAAACGGAGAAAAATCGATGGAACTCCAGAGAAAAGCCCCTCTCCCTGTATAGAGTAGAACTCTTCAACAAGGTATATTGGTTTTGACATATATAGAAAACACCTCCCCACTTTTCTAAAATTTTAACATCATTAGAGATAGTGAGAATAGAAGCAACCTATTTCAAACACGGTCGTTTCATTTTAGTACCTTGGTAAGGAAATCAAAATTCCCTCCTTCTGTTTCTATCCCCTCTTTGATGTTAGAGTAGCCATTATTCCGATATATTGAGATAGCAAAATTTCTAAACACAGA
>Ga0193956_1000504_pt1 | contig 17772 bp, 17 predicted proteins | sample BB_7_MG_FD_140358 | JGI IMG/M metagenome (GOLD analysis project Ga0193956, IMG submission 140358) | Microbial mat bacterial communities from the Broadkill River, Lewes, Delaware, United States - BB_7_MG | ecosystem: Environmental > Aquatic > Freshwater > River > Microbial mats | place: USA...
GATGTTATGATGTCAGCTCCATCAATCGTTATAGGTACATTTGTCTATGCAATTGTTGTCGTTCCGATGAACGGCTTTAGTGGTTATGCTGGAATAATTGCTTTATCAATAATGATGTTACCGATTATTTTAAGAACAACAGATGATATGCTTGGTCTTGTATCAAATACACTCCGTGAAGCAGCAATTGCACTTGGAGCACCAAAGTATAAGATGATTATGCAGGTTGTTTATCGAGGGGCTAAGGTCGGTATCTTAACGGGAATTCTATTATCAGTCGCAAGAATTGCTGGAGAGACAGCACCTCTACTATTTACATCATTTAATAGTAACTTTCTTGAGACAGACTTAATGGAACCGATAGCCTCTTTAACTGTTACAATGTTTAACTATGCTACAAGTCCTTATGAGGATTGGCAACAGCTCGGTTGGGCAGCAGCATTAATTCTTGCAGGTTTCATTCTTGGACTAAATATAATTGGTAGGATAATTCTTTCAATGAATAATATTTCAACAAAAAAACTTTTTAAAAAGAGAAAGAGATAGATGGGAACAGTTCACAAAATAGATGGTGATATAGATTTAAAGATTAATGACTTTAGCTTTAAGTATGCTGGAGCAGAGAGTAACTCACTGAAAAATATTGATATGCCGATAGTAAAAAATAAGGTAACAGCTCTTATCGGTCCAAGTGGTTGTGGGAAAACGACTCTTTTAAGATGTCTAAATCGTATTCACGATCTCTACCCAGGAAATGAGTATTTTGGAGATATTGAGTTTGAGAATAGAAATGTTCTCGATAAAAAAGAGGATCTTATTCAGTTAAGAACAAAGATCGGAATGATTTTTCAGAAACCAACAGCTTTTCCGATGTCAATCTATGACAATATAGCTTACGGTTTAAGACTTCAAGGTGTAAAAGATAAAACTACACTTGATGGTAAAATTGAGTCAGCTTTAAAAGGTGGAGCTTTATGGGATGAGGTCAAAGATCGTCTTCACGATGAAGCTTCTGCTCTATCTGGTGGTCAGCAACAGAGACTCTGTATAGCAAGAGCTATCGCTGTTGAGCCTGAAATTCTACTTTTTGATGAGCCAACTTCAGCACTCGATCCAATATCGACAGAGGCTATTGAAGAGCTTATTAAACAGCTAAAAGATAGAGTTACAATTGTTATTGTTACCCACAATATGCAACAGGCTCAAAGAATTTCTGACTACACAGCATTTATGTACCTTGGAGATCTTATTGAGTTTGGTTCAACAGATACAATCTTTAATAACCCAACTGAAAGCCTAACAAGAGAGTACATTAACGGTAAGTTTGGTTAATATCTTCTAAAAACCTATACTACATTTTAGGTAGAATTGCCTAAAAAAGGGTTATATTGAAATTTACTCTAAAAGCTGAAAGTGGAAAAGCACGATACGGAGTTATAGAGACTGCTAACAGCACGATCGAGACTCCTGTCTTTATGCCTGTTGGAACAGTTGGAACTGTTAAAGGGCTTGATATGGTCGATCTAAAAGAGCATCTAAAACCTGAAATTATCCTTGCCAATACTTACCATATGTACCTAAGACCATCTCCAGAGATTGTAGAAAAGATGGGAGGACTCCATAAATTTACAGGTTTTCAGAAATCTTTCTTGACAGATAGTGGAGGTTTTCAAGCTTTTTCACTCTCTGATAATGTGAAGATAGATGAGAATGGAATAGAGTTTAAGAGCCATATAGATGGGAGCTACCACTACTTTACACCTGAAAAAGTTATCGATATTCAGAACTCTTTAAATAGTGATATTATGATGGTTCTTGATGATTTAGTAGCACTTCCTGCAACTAAAGAGAGAATAGCTAAATCGATAGAGAGAACTACTGATTGGGCAGAGAGATCACTTGTTCACCATAAAGAGAATCAGAAAAATGGAATCGGAACTGATCAGAATATCTTTGCAATTGTTCAAGGTGGAACTGATTTAGGTTTTCGTGAGAAATCAGCAAAAGAGCTTACATCTATTCAAGTTGATGGAGAGAGTTTTGACGGTTTTGCAATTGGAGGTCTTTCTGTTGGTGAATCGGCTGAAGATATGTATAAAACAACAGAGTTTACAGCACCTCTACTACCTGAGGATAAGCCCCGTTACCTAATGGGAGTCGGTACACCTGAAGACCTCATCGAAAATATTAGCAATGGAATAGATATGTTTGATTGTGTTATGCCGACTCGAAATGCTCGAAATGGAACACTATTTACAACTTTTGGACGAATCTCAATTAAAGCTTCCCGTTTTAAGACTGATGAACAGCCGATTGATCCAGAGTGTACCTGTTTCACTTGCCGAAATTATAGTCGTGCTTATCTAAACCATCTTTTTAGAGCAAAAGAGATAACTTATGGACGACTCGGCTCTATTCACAATTTACACTACTACTTAACTCTAATGGGTGAAGTTCGTGAAGCTATAAAAGAGGATCGTTTTGATGAGTTTAAAAGTGAGTTTTATCGGAAAAGAGCAAAGAAGTTATAACTTAAAATTGAGCTACAATTAAAAATCTTACCCCGTAAAATACGGGGCTTCAAATTTTAGGTTTTAAATAATATTCGTATAACAAAGCCTCAAATAAGTATAATGTTAGAAAAAAAGGTCGCTTATGTTTGGAGAGAAAAAACCTAAAATTCTTCAAGAGATTATTGAAAAGACACGGGAAGATGTTAAAAAAAGAGAAAAAGAGTTTAGTGAAGATTGGTTAGGGAAAAGCTTAGCTTTTAATAACTATGTTCCAAGAGATGTAAAACCATATTTACAGACAACTGAGGAAGATCCATATAAAATTATTGCTGAAGTTAAGAAAGCAAGTCCAAGCAAGGGAATAATTAGAGAGGATTTTGATCCACTATCTATTGCTCAAGCTTATGAGAGAGGTGGTGCAAATGCTCTATCTGTTCTTACAGAACCTCACTATTTTCAAGGAAATATCGAATATTTAACAGGTATTAGAAGATACTCATCTCTACCACTGCTTCGAAAAGATTTTATTGTTACTAAATATCAGATTCTTGAAGCACTTGTTTATGGTGCTGACTTTATTCTATTAATTGCAAAAGCACTAACTCGAAAAGAGTTAAAAGAGCTTTATGAGTATGCCCTGCACCTTGGTCTTGAAGTTCTTGTAGAGATCCACGATAAGAGTGATCTTGTTAAGGCGATCTTCTCTGGTGCTACGATTATCGGCTTTAATCATAGAGATCTTGAGACTTTTGAGATGGATATGGAGTTATCAAAAAGATTAATCCCTATGATTCCTAATGGTAAAATCATAGTTGCTGAGAGTGGACTATATAATCACGAGCAGTTAGTCGATCTAAATAAGGCAGGTGTTGATGCTTTTCTTATTGGTGAACACTTTATGAGACAGGACGATATTGAGAGTGCTGTTAAAACAATAAAAGGGATTTAAGTTATGAAAGATGTTTTTAAAACTATATTGATAGCTACTTCACTAATATTTATTACTGCTTGTGGTAGCAGTGGAGATGGAAGTAGTGAAGAGATACCAACTGTTATAGATGATAATCAAACTTTAGAAGAGAATACAACTTCTCAAGACGGTAATCAGAGTGGATCAGATAGAGTTATAAAGAGAGTTATTACAGGTCTTGTCGTTGATGGATACATCAAAGAAGCAACAGTATTTCTTGATTTAAATGATGATGGTGAACTATCAGCTAATGAACCGAGTTCTACAACAGATGAAAATGGTTCGTTCTCTCTGAATTATGATGGTACAGATAATCCAACTCTTGTATCTGTTGGTGGTATTGATGTAGATACTAATAGACCTTTTGAGGGACGACTTAAAGCTCCTTTAGAGAGTGAAGATCTAAATATTACTCCGATAACAACTATTATTAGTGAGTATATGAGAGATATGAATCAGAGTATAGATGTTGCTAAAAGCAAAATATCTGGAACACTTGGAATACCGAGCGAGTCACTTTTTAAAGATCCGATTAAAGTTGCCAAAACAGAGAATGATAACTCTCTATTAAGTAGCTGTTGGCAGATTGAACAGGGATTAGATGTTTTAAGAAGTGGAGGTGGAGAGAGTGATCAGATCTATAAAGCTTTCACTTCAACTATTCACGAAATGCCTGAAGATAGAGGTTCAGTAGCTGATGTTTTTGAAAATATGTTACAGAGTGAAAAGTCTCTTGATATTCTTGGAGAAGATTTAAGAGAGTTATCAAAAACATCTGTTGATATTAGTAGAAATATTGATGATCTATTAAAAACAGATTTAGAGCTTAGTAAAGATAGTGATATGTTAAAAGTCACTTATGCTATCTATGAAAATATCGACTCTGTAAAAGAGAATATCGAAAGTGGTAATCAAGACTACACTCTTATTTCAGTAGATAACTTTGCAGAGTTTGATCATAGAGAAGTTATTGCAAGAGATATTATAAAAGAGAACAATCTATCAGAAGATAGTTTTAGTACACTTCTTGAAAATATAGAGTTTTCTGAAAAGCCTGATGACATCTTAAAAAAGATAGAGAAAGATCTTATACCAGAGCTTCAACCAAGACCTATACCAACTGAAGATAGTATAGTAGATGAAAACTTAGAGAAGATAGATGAGCTAAAAGATGGTGAAGAAAAACCTATTGCTAATGATAAATTAGTTGAAGAGCCTAAGCCAGTAGATAATGTTGTAGATATTAAAGAAGATCCTGTTATAGAAAAGAGTAATTCTATAACCTCATCGGACCAAACAGAGTCTACACAAGAGCCTGAGCAAAATCCACCAGCGACAACGGAAACAGTTGATACTCAAAAGGATAGTAGTAGTGAGATTAATACGGAGACAGATAACAGTGAAGATAATCAAAATCTAAGTGACGATGAGGTTGATAATTTAATGTCAAATAACACTATTCCTGCTCCTCCAACAAGACCGTCTATGGTTCAATAAGCCATTAAATTATGCATATATGTCACCTAAATCTATCTAAATATTTCAATGCTCCAGAGAAACAGATGGAGGTTCTTATTGAGAATTTAGGGAAAGGTTACCGTTTCCATAAACAGACTCTCTTCTATCGAAAGAAGAGAGAGAATGGTTTTAAGAATAATCCTAAAGTCTCCTCAGAAATGAGAATTATGTTTCATAAGCTAAAAATGAATCTATATGAGAGACTCTATTATCTTATAGATAGAGGTGAGCTTCAGATTATGGAACTGACCTCTATACCATATCTTGCACTAAAAGAGCCTAACTTACTTGAACAGTTTAAACTTTGTGATCTTATTCATACACACGATAAAGAGGCAACTCTATTAGCTTACCTTATTCGAAAAAGATTAAGAATCCCCTATGTTGTTACATATCATAAAGCCTATTCACCTAATTTTATACATCAAAGAGCTTTAAATCGTAGTGCAAAAATAGTTGCTGTCTCTGAGTATGTTAAAAATAATTTAATTAAGAAGAGTCCCCATTTAGATAAAAAAATAGAGGTGATTCACAATATGCCGACTATTAATCCTGAAAAAATTGATAAAGGGGAGTCAAACTTTTTAAGATCTCCATTTAATCACACAATTATTATAGGTATGGTTGGAAAACTTCTTGACTCAAAAGGGTTTGAATTTGCTATTGAGTTAGCAAAACGGTACATTAAAAAAGATCCACATATTCAGTTTGTATTAGTTGGAGATGGGAAAAGAGATGCAATTCTACGAGAGAAGAGTAAAAATCTATTTAACTTTAAGATGACAGGTTTTGTTGTGAATATTGATGAATATATGGAGATGTTCGATATTTTTCTACTACCATCAGTTGAAGAGGCTTTAGGCTCTACGATTTTAGATGCTATGGAGCTTGGAAAACCTGTAATAGCTTCTGATGTTGGAGGAGTTAGCGAAATTATTAAAGATGGAGATAGTGGTCTCCTTTTTAAAGGTGGTGATATTGATTCTATGGAGGAGTAGGTTGAGCAGATTCTTAATGATACGATTCTTATAGAGAAGTTGAAACAGGATAAGATGTATTGGCTCGATAAGATTCATTATGGAAATGATAGTTTATACTTCAAGTTAAGCCGAAAAAGTAAAGAGAGAGCTGTCAATTTTAGTCAAGATAAGATAACAAACCTATATGAAAAACTCTATGATAGTGTAAGCAATTAAATTCACTTAAGTAAAATTTTCTAAAAAGAAGTGGTTTTGCTAAAATCTTATTAGAGATTTTTTAAAGGATATTTTTGAAAAAACAGACGATAAGAGCCATTCAGAAAAGTAAAGGTGTTGAGAAGTTATCTATGATAACAGCTTATGACTCACTATTTGCAAAACTTTTTAATGGAAATGTTGATCTTATTCTTGTTGGTGATAGTCTAAATATGAGTTTTGGAGGGAAAAAAGATACTCTCTCAATCTCTATGGATATGATGATCTATCACACAAATGCAGTCTGTCAAGGTGCTACGGAGACTTTTATTGTCTGTGATATGCCTTTTGGAACTTATATGAATAGAGACGAAGCTCTACAAAATGCTACAAGAGTCTATCAAGAGACAGATGCTGACTCTGTAAAGATTGAAGGTGGTATTGAGAAAGCTGATACAGTTAAATATCTTGTTGATAATGGGATTGCTGTAATGGGACATATCGGTCTTATGCCACAGAGTAGCCGTTCAGAGGGTGGTTACTTTGTAAAAGGTCGTGATAGTGATAGTAGAGAGAGAGTTCTTCAAGATGCTAAAGCCATTGAAAAGGCAGGAGCTTTTGCTATTGTCGTTGAAGGTGTTACAGAAGAGGTTGCTAAAGAGATAACTGAAGCTGTTCATATTCCCGTTATCGGTATCGGTGCTGGAAAATATGTTGATGGTCAAGTTCTTGTCTGGTCAGATATGCTCGGCTTTTTTGAAGACTTTAAGCCTAAATTTGTAAAACAGTACATTAAAGGTGGTGAGATTATTCGAACTGCTGTTAAACAGTATAGTGATGAGGTCAAGAGTGGACTCTTTCCAGAAGAGGCTAATATCTATAACTAATGAGTTTAGGAGATAGATCTTGAGTGAGTTAAACCACGAAGAGTTAAAAGAGATAATTAAAGAGATTGATAGTGAGAAAGATAACCGTTATAGATGGTTATCTCATCTCGCCATAAGTATCGCATTTATGGCTCTATTTACAACTGTTGCCGATACATTTAGTGATAAACTTAATGGAGACAGTGCAGGTCTTAAAGCTGATTCTGTTCTATTAAGAAATGAAGCTACAAATCACTGGACATACTATCAAGCAAAAGTTTTAAGAGAGAAGATGTACGATATTGCAAATAGTCTACAAGAGAGAGATCAATTCAGAGAGAAGATAGACCAGTATAAGAGTGAAAAAGCTGATATTCGTAAAAAAGCTGAAAAGCTTGATGAAGAGTCACGAACAAAAAGTGATCTAAGTGATAAGATGTATAAAGCTCATAGAACTTTTGCTTTCTCAATCGGTTTTTTTCAGACAGGTATAGCGATAGCATCAGTTGCTTCACTAACCCACTCTCGAAGAACTTGGTACGGTTCAATAGCTATCTCACTATTTGGACTTAGTGTCGTAATTTATGGATTAATCTCTGTACTTATTCAAGAAATTCCACTATGGTAAAACTAAAAAAAGGTGTATATGAAACTACTTGTGTCTACTCTTGAACCTTCAGGAAACCTACACTTAAAGGCTCTTCTTGAATATATGCCTCAAGATACCCATATTTTAGGGATTTTTGAGGGAATTGATAATGGGGTTCAACTCTATAGCAGTAGTGAATTCGGTGTAATGGGCTTAACTGCTGTTCTTCCAAAAATTTTAAAGGGGAAAAAAGCTCTTAGGCAGATGGTTAAACTTGCTGAAAATGTCGATAAAGTTCTACTTATTGATGCTCCAGCTTTTAACTTACCTCTTGCAAAAGCGATAAAAGAGAAGTGTCCCAATAAAGAGATAATTTACTATATTTTGCCTAAAGTTTGGGCTTGGAGAGAGAAGAGAAAAGAGGCTATTGAGAAGTATATAGATAAACAGATCTCTATATTCCCTTTTGAGAAAGAGTTCTATCCAAACTCCCTCTATTTTGGTAATCCTGTTATGAATGAGATAACTGAGTTAAAAGATAGTGTTAGCAGTAACGGTATTACAGCATTCTTTGCAGGAAGTAGAAAGAGTGAAATTAGAGCTTTAATGCCTCTATATAGAAAACTTGTAAAACAGATAGATGGTGAGAAGACTCTTGTAATATCTCCACACTTTGAAGATATATCTATTTATGGAGATATTTCAGATTTTAGAGTTGTAAGAAATTCGGGAAAAGCTCTAAAAGAGGCAGATTTTGCCTATATATGTAGTGGAACTGCTACTTTAGAATCTGCAATAGTTGGAACTCCTTTTGTTCTACTCTATAAGATGAGTAGACTTGAGTTTGCTATTGCTAAAAGATTTGTAAAACTTAAGTATGTTGGACTACCAAATATTATCTTTGAGAAACTTGGAAAAGGCATATTTCATAAAGAATTTTTACAACACTTTCCAATTAAAGAGCTTCTATATGTTCGAAAGACAGCTAATAGTGAAAAGTTTCTTAAAAATTCAAAAGAGATTAGAGGATTATTAAAAGGGGATTTAAGTAGAGTTGCAGAGGAGATTATTCGTTGAGTTTAGATGAGGTTAGAGCAGAGAGAGAGAAGTGGTTTGGTTGGAAAAATATAGCTCCTTTACAGCAGAAATTATCTGAAATAGAGCAACAGCAGTGTAACTGGTCAGTTGAGAATGGAATCTTTAAGATTGAGACTGATTATAGTGAAAAAGAGTTTGCTAAAAGTATGATGCCCTGGAGAAAAGGACCTTTTCAAATTGGAGAACTCTTTATAGATAGTGAGTGGAGAAGTGATATAAAATATGAACTTCTTCGACCTCATCTTGATATAGCAGATAGAAAAGTTGCTGATGTTGGCTGTAATAACGGCTACTATATGTTTAGAATGCTTGAAGAGAGACCAAAAAAGATAGTCGGTTTTGATCCATCACCGATTTTTAAGACACAGTTTCAGTTTATTGATCGTTTTGTAGATAGTGGAATAGATTATGAGATGCTTGGTGTTGAACATATTCCACTATATGAAGAGAAGTTTGATACGATTCTCTGTCTCGGTGTTCTCTATCATCGTAGTGATCCGATAGCTACATTAAAGCAGTTAAAAAGTGGACTTGAAAAGGGTGGTACTCTTATTCTTGACACTTTTGTCATAGATGGTGATGGAGAGATGTGTCTATTTCCTGAAGAGAGATATGCAAAGATGAGGAATATCTACTTTATCCCGACAGTGAAAACTCTAATAAACTTCTGTAAAAGAGCAGGTTTTAAAGATATTGAGGTTATCGATATTGTTCCTACGACAGTGGAAGAGCAGAGAAAGACAGAGTGGATAGAGGGAGAGTCTCTTGAACACTTTCTTAATGAAGATAATAGTAAAACCGTAGAGGGCTATCAACCTCCAACAAGAGCATATTTAAAACTAATCTCTACCTAACTTCGGTTAGGTCTTATCTGCTAAGGAGTTGTTGCAAACATATAACTCTGTGAAACAGACTCTATATATGGTTTAATTACAGCTACCTGATAAAGACCACTATTCTCAATAGATAAAACTTTTCCAACTTTTGCTCCTTTGAAAAAGATTGAGTCAAGACCACTTGTTATCACTTCATCACCAACCTTAACCTTTAACCAGTTAGGAATGAATTCAGCTCTCATTGTCCCATCTTTATTTCCTTTTACAACAGCTGGAGCTTCTAATTTTCCGATAAAAACAGCATAAGAGCATAGAGGACTACTATTTAATATGGCAACTGGTCTATCAAGATTCTCAGATACTATACCTACACTTTTACCATCTTTAACAACTCCATAGATTTTTTCATTATCAAACTCTTTGAAATCGATATACAGCTGACTAAAGTCTCCAATATATACATAGGATAGTGGCTTAATAAGGTAGGTTGTGAGTTTTAAATTCTCTTGTTTAAAACTTTTAAACTCTCTGAATCTCTCTCGATAGAGAAGAAGATGGTTTTCGAGTCTTTTTAATCTTCTATTTTCAGCTTTTAGTTTCTCAATCTGTTTAGCTTGATTAAAATGTGTAGATATTATGTTTTTAAAGTCTAAGTAAGCTTTTTCAGACTCTGTTATAGGAAATAAGATTAATTGCTGTATATATGAAGAGAAGTTTATAGATATTGCAAATAGTGCAACTGCTATAAAAATGTAATACCCTTTTCTACTACTCATATATAAAAGATTATTGGAAAGTTAGCTCCTGAAGAAGTTTCTCATCTTCAAGAAGCATACTTGTCCCTTTTGCAACTGCTAAAAGAGGCTCATCAGCAAGGTATACAGGTAGTTTAACCTTTTGAGATAGATACTGATCAAGTTTTCTAATAAGAGAACCACCACCTGTTAATATAATTCCACTATTAAGAATATCTTTGATAAGTTCAGTTGGTACAAGGTCAAGAACTGAAGTTAAAGCTTCATAGATCTCTGTAATAGGTCTCTCAATAGCTTCCCGAACCTCTTCACTGCTAATAGTTACACTTTTTAGACTACCTTCAAACTGATCTCTACCGTTAATAGTTACACTACCTTCACGACGAAGTGGTAAAGCACTACCGACAGCTATTTTTATCTCTTCAGCATCTCTCTCACTAATTATGAGGTTGTATCTCTTCTTAAGATACTCAACAATAGCTAAGTCAAACTTATCTCCAGCTATCTTAATTGAGCGACAGACAACAAGCCCTCCAAGAGATATAACTCCTATCTCAGTTGTTCCACCACCAATATCGACAATAAAGTTACCTTTCGGCTCTTTAATATCGAGTCCAACTCCAAGAGCAGCAGCCATAGGCTCTTCAATCATATAGATCTCTCTTGCTCCTGCACTCATTGCTGATTCACGAACAGCTTTCCGTTCAACTTGAGTAAGACCATAAGGGACACAAATCACAATTCGAGGACTTATAAGGGCAGAACGACCGTGAGACTTCTCTATAAACTTACGAATCATAACCTCTGCCATATCAAAGTCAGCTATTACACCATCTTTTAGAGGTCTAATAGCATTTAGGTTCATAGGAGTTTTTCCTACCATCTCTTTGGCATTTTTACCTATCGCTACAATCTGGTGAAAACCTGAAAAGTCCACTCTTACAGCGACAACAGATGGTTCATTAACAACGATTTCACCACCTTTTAGGGATACTATTGTGTTGGCAGTTCCAAGATCTATTGCAAGATCATTGGAGAAGAGTCCGATCAGTTTATCTAAAATCATAATTTAACTTATTGTTGGTTTCTCTTTTTTTGTTACAACATCACCAGTTATAGTCACAGTTTTACCTGCATAATCCTGTAACTCAAACATAATATCAAGCATAATAGATTCAAGAATTGATCTCAGACCTCTTGCACCTGTTTTTCTATCAATTGCTATTTTTGAGATCTCTTCAGTAGCTTCATCAGTAAACTTAAGAGTTACATCATCTATCTCAAAAAGTTTCATATACTGTTTAACAAGAGCATTTTTAGGTTCTGTTAAGATGTGCTTCATATCATCAACTGTAATCTGATTAAGAGTCCCGATTACAGGAAGTCTACCCACAAGCTCAGGAATAAGACCATAGTGAACAAGATCATCAGGTTCTACTTGACCGATAAGCTCCTCTTTCTCTACTTTTCCTCTCTTCTCTTGTGTGAATCCAAGAACATTTCCAGATAGTTTTCTCTCAATAATCTGTTCAACACCATCAAAAGCACCACCACAAATAAATAGAATATCAGTTGTATCGATCTTAATAAACTCTTGATTTGGGTGTTTTCGTCCCCCTTGAGGTGGAACATTAACTTGACTACCCTCAATAATCTTTAAAAGAGCTTGTTGAACACCTTCACCAGAAACATCACGAGTAATACTTCTATTCTCACTCATACGAGCGATTTTATCTATCTCATCGATAAATACGATCCCTTTTTGAGCCTCTTCAGCATTACCATCTGCTGCCTGTAAAAGTCTTGTAAGAATATTCTCAACATCTTCACCAACATATCCAGCTTCTGTTAAGCTTGTAGCATCAGTGATAGCAATAGGAACATTCAGAACTTTTGCAACTGTTTGAGCTAAAAGAGTTTTTCCACTACCAGTAGGTCCAACAAGAAGCAGGTTAGATTTTGCTAACTCAACATCATCATCAGTTACTGTATCTTTTTTAAAAATTCTTTTATAGTGGTTATAGATAGCTACTGAGATAATCTTTTTAGCATCATCTTGTCCTACAACATACTCATCTAAAAAGCCTTTTAACTCTTTTGGATATAGAAGATTGTGATCTCTCTCTTCAAGTTTATTGCTAATATTATCAGAGCTACTTTTTAACTCTTCTTCATCAAAAAGATGAGCATTATCAAAATCTCCTTGAGTTAATACACCATCTTTATTTACAATGCCGTGAATTGTATCAACACACTCTTTACATATTTTCCCATTTTCACCAATAATAACTGGGTTTTCGTTACTCTCTTCTACTCCACAGAAATCACATCTATTATTCATTACTATCTTTTACCTCTTCTAATTCATCACTCTTTTTGTAAGGAATGCCTCTTGTATTGCTTTGAATAAACTTCAATAAATTTAAAGCATAACTATTTGTCTCTTCTAAAAGTGCTTTTTCTACACTCTCCATAAGAGGTTTAGAGCTTCTAAAAAGTTGTCGGTATACTCTACGAAGGTGATCAACATCTTCTCGTTTAAAGTGCCGTCTAAGTCCTGTTAAGTTTAACCCTTTAAGTTTTGCACGGTTACCCTCTGCTAAACAGTATGGAGGAATATCTTGAGAGACAGCTGAAGCTCCTCCGACCATAGAAAACTCACCAACTTTTACAAACTGATGAACAGGAGTTAATCCACCTATTACAGCACTATTACCAACTTCAATATGTCCTGCAAGTGTAACACCATTTGACAGAATACAGTTATCACCGATAATACAGTCGTGAGCAATATGAACATAAGCCATAAAGAGATTACCATTACCGATGATAGTTTTCTTTCCACCACCAGCTGTTCCTGGATTGAACATAGTAAACTCTCTGATCTTATTATTGTCACCGATTATCAGTTCAACATCTTCACCGTCATACTTTAAATCTTGTGGCTTTGAACCAAGTACAGAGTAAGAAAAAATCTCATTGTTTTTTCCAATTTTAGTTTTACCGTAGATACAAGCACCCTGTGCAAGAGATGTACCATCACCAATCTCTGCATCTTTTGAGACAAAGCAATAGGGGGCTATGGAGACATTGTCTCCGATCTTAGCACCATCTTCTACAATTGCTAAGTTTGAAATTTGACTCATATAGTTACCTCTATCTACTTACTTATCTACTATCATAGCTTTGAGTTCAGCTTCTGCTACTAACTTTTCGTTAACATAGGCTTTTCCAAGCAGAACCCAAGTCTTTCCCCTATTCTTTAAAACTTCAATATAGTAGTCTAATCTATCTCCAGGTGTAACAGGAGATCTAAACTTAGCTTTATCGATGCTCATAAAGTATACGACTTTATTCTCTATATCTTCTGGAGCAAGATCTTCCATACTTTTAAAAGCGAGAACACCTCCAGCTTGAGCCATACCTTCAATAATCATTACACCTGGATATATTGGGTGTCCAGGAAAATGTCCTTGAAAAATCTGCTCTCCAATGGTTACATTTTTATAACCTTTTATATACTCTTTTGGTGCTATCTCTTCTACCCTATCTATTAGTAGGAATGGATAACGGTGAGGTAAAATTTTCTCTATCTCGGTTACACTTAACATCTTATTGTCCACTCTAATATTAAAATTTGCTGAATTATATCTAATTAATAGATATAACCAAATTTCTAACACAATTTTGAATAGGCTATGATTCAGTTCCAGATTTAAAAAAGGGAATTAAATAAAGTCTCCTTGTTTATCAAGAGAGGAGTAATCAAAGGTTAAACATAGAAGTTTTCTCGACTATTCTCTATTTCACTAACAATCTGGTTATAAATATCATCACTAAAACCGAGCTGACTCTTTAAGTTATCAAGCTCTTTAAGTTCAAGATGATAGATAATCTCTTTCGAAAATTTTATATCTTTAATCACATTTTTCTGAGATATAGAGACACTCTCTGACTTCTCTTTAACCTGCTTAGATAGGAACTCAAGATGCTTTTGGTATCTATTGAAAAGCTCTCCACTAACCTCTTTATCAACTGTTTCAAAACTCTCTTTAAACTGCTTAATATGTGGAAATGCTTCTCTTCGAACTTTTAGAAGAGCTGTCTTAAATATTCTTAATTCAACACTTCTCTTTTTCATATAGAAAAGTTCAGAAAACCCCTTTAGATATGGATTTATTTTATAGATTTTCCACTCTTTAGTTAAGCGATCTATTCTCCGTTCAAAGTGATCTTCAAGTAAAAAAAGGTACTGATCATCTATTTTACTATCATCGTGAAGTTTATGAAGTGTCTCTCTCTCAATCTCATAGATATATCTAAGATATATTTTTCTCTTCTCATCTTTTTGCAAGTCAGAGTGTTTAAAAATATACTGATCAAGAACCATTTTACTCTTATAGTTTGTGGTTATGTAGTTAATGCTTTCACTATCAAGAAGCCCATCTCGACCGATATCTTCAAAATAATTAATAATCTTTTGATGTATTAAGTACCTCATCTGAGCATACATAAAATCAAAATATCTATCTTTTCTATTTACATTTAAATACTCGATAGAGAGTTTCACTGTGAACCCTTTAACAATCAAACTAAAGACTATTGTGCTTACAGTAATCATATAGAGAAAATTATGAATAGTTATCGGCTCATTCCACCCCTCAATGTGTAGATTTTCGGGAATAAGTAGAAGCATAATTATTGCCATAATTCCTCGAAATTCAGCCCAAGCAAATAGGTGAATCCAAGAATTTGGAACTCTCTCACTAAAAAATCTGTTTAATGGAAAAACTGTTGAGTAGATAGAGATAAATCTTGCTACTACAACTGTAAAGATCGCTATTGAGATCTCAAGAAAGTATGAATCAATTGAGTTGATAAAGTTACTAACCATAAAGCCCATTAAGATAAACAGCAAGGAGTTAATTACAAAATCCATATACTCCCACACATTATGAGAGAACTCTTTTATATTTTGTGACTCAAGCAGTCGAGTCTTATTTCCAAGAATTATTGAAGCCATTACAGTTGCAACAATAGGAGATGTCGGAATATATGGAGTTATAAATTCTGCTGTAATAAATGTAAAATGTGCCATTATAAAGGTTAAAGTTATACTTAAAAATGCCTCTTCTTGAAAGAATGAGATCAGTTTCAGAAAAACTATTCCAACTAAAACACCATATAGTCCACCAAAACCGAGCATAGAGACAAAATCAACTAAACCGAGACCTACAACACCGATTGAGAATTCAACTCTTGTAAGCTCTAAAACTATCAGAAATATAGCGAGGGCAGTTGCATCATTAAATAGTGATTCAGCTTCAAAGAGAAAAGATGCTCTTTTAGGAACACCGATATCTTTAAATAGTGCCAAGACTGCTACGGGATCTGTCGCTGAAATTAGAGATGCAAATAGAAAAGCTACAAGTAGAGGAACTTCCATACCTACAAGTGAAAGTAGATAATAGAGCATAAGACCGATAATAGCTGTATTTAGAATTACTGCAACTATCGATAAAGTAGCTACTGGAACCCACTCTTTTCTAAGTGTCTTTATACGAATCTTGTAAGATGCTGCATAGAGTAGAATCGGCAGAAAAATATAGAAAATCACCTCTTGATTTAAAACTTTTTCAGTAAACTCTCTCATCTCTTCAGTTCCAAATTTTGTAAGAACCATTCCAACTATAAAAAGTAGTAGTGGATAGGGAATCTTAGTCCGTTTAGAGACTTTAAAGATAACTGATGATATTGCTAAGATTGAGAAAAATATAATTAAAAATAGGAGAAGTCCCTCTATTGAGTGCATAGCAGACCTTTTGTTTTGATTTTATCACAACAGAATTACCAAAACAAGCTGTAAAGCCCCTTAGCTTTAGCTATGGGGATATAAGGCGATGACGGAACTCACTTCATACTGAAGTGAAACGAAAGAACGACCTTTTATTTATTCAAAAAGTGAAAGGAAAAAGATCAGTTCCTGACCTAAAAACCAAAATTGTTATAAGCCTGATTATGTTGGAATTGGCTAACTTAACTGCCAACAGTCCTACTTACTTTTCAAAAGCATCATTTTCTAACAGAAATTTTATACAAAGAGTGCTTATACCATTATGTTTCTAAAACTGTGAAAAGTTCTTTTTATTAGATAAAAGCTTTATAGGGCAGGAGAGTAGCAAACTCTTTGTGTAAAGAAAAAAGTCTTTCACAGTTTTAACATTAAATTGGTATTAGAGGGTCTTTATACCCTCATATCACTCTTTGGTCGCTTTAGAGAAACTTCGTTTTATAGAAGCTTTGCTTTCATCTCACCACCTAAAAATTCTTTACGAATTTTTTGAGGTGGGAGCTTTTTGCTCCATTTTGATAAAAAGAACTTTTTCATAGTTTTAGAGCTATAATAGTATTAATAAAGTTATAGACCTTCATATTTGGACTCTTTTAGAAGATCTATTGAAAATATAGATTTATAATAAAATAGTTAGAAATATTTTAAGGAACTATTTTGAGTAGTGGACGATTTCCTGATGAGTGGCATAACCACTTAAAAGAGAGTATGAGTAGTGATAGCTTTAAAGAGCTAAAAAGATTTATCTTACAGGAGAGAAAAGAGAGAACTGTTTTCCCTCCATCAGAAGATATTTTTAATGCTTTTATCTATACACCTTTAGAAAAGATAAAAGTTGTTATTCTTGGTCAAGATCCATATCACAACTATAATCAAGCACACGGTTTGGCATTCTCTGTACGAGACGGAATTAAAGTTCCCCCATCTCTTCAAAATATCTATGTGGAGTTACAGCACGACTTAGGTCTAAATATTCCTGATAGTGGAAATCTTCAGAAGTGGGCAGAGAGAGGAGTGTTTCTTCTAAACACTGTTTTAACTGTTCGAAAAGGTGAAGCTAACTCTCATAGAGGAAGAGGCTGGGAGGAGTTTACCGACTCAGTTATAGAGACTATTAGTCAAGAGAGAAGTGGTGTTGTTTTTATATTATGGGGTAAACCTGCACAGAGTAAAGAGAAGCTTATAGATAGTAGTAAGCACTTAATACTTAAAGCACCTCATCCATCACCACTATCTGCATATAGAGGATTCTTTGGTAGCAAACCTTTTTCAAGAACTAATGGTTACCTTAAAAGTATAGGTAAAACAGCTATAAATTGGCAACTCTAAATAGAGGCTTTTCGATATACTTTTAGTAAAAAGTTAATGGAGATATAATTGAGTAATAATAAGATAAGTTATAAAGATGCTGGTGTAGATATTGATGCAGGAAATAGTCTCGTAGAGAGAATAAAACCTGCCGTTAAATCTACATTTGATAGCAATGTTTTAGGTGGAATAGGATCATTTGCTGGTGCTTATGAACTTCCAAAAGGTTACAAAGAGCCTGTACTTCTATCTGCTACTGATGGTGTAGGAACTAAACTTAAACTTGCAATTGA
>Ga0193956_1000506_pt1 | contig 17733 bp, 15 predicted proteins | sample BB_7_MG_FD_140358 | JGI IMG/M metagenome (GOLD analysis project Ga0193956, IMG submission 140358) | Microbial mat bacterial communities from the Broadkill River, Lewes, Delaware, United States - BB_7_MG | ecosystem: Environmental > Aquatic > Freshwater > River > Microbial mats | place: USA...
ATGTACAATCATCCCCAGAACTATATTTATATTCTCCATTATCATTTGTTGTTCCACTATTTGAACCACAAATATAATCTATATTTGATAATTTTGGATTTAAACTCAATGTTCCTGTTGATGAACTTGGAGAACTTGAAGAACTTCCACAGCCAACAAATGTCAAAGAAGCTAATATAGCACTAGCTCCCACACTTAAATAAACTTTTTTCATTTTGTTCCTTTGTATTGTATTTACTTATTAAAGCACCATTTAAAATAATTTGAAAAAGGATTATATGAGCTAAAAATTACATTTTGATAACAATTATCCTTATGGTTACCAAGGTAGTTACTGTCACCTTTTTGTAATCAAAGGTAACTACAATTTCATTAAGGAGTATATATGATAGATATTCAAAAAGAGATAGAAAAAAAGTTTCCAAATATAAATAAAAAACAAAATTTTCTAAAGAAATCATTGTTCAAAATAGCTAAAAGAATTGTTCATGAAGACTCAATAAATCAGTTCTTAACACAAAATGCACACCTAAAAGGGTTTGAATTTGTTGATGCTGTATTAGACTATTTTGATTTTGATTATACGGTTTCAAGTAGTGACTTACAAAACATCCCAAGTAGTGGGAAAGTAGTAATTATCGCTAACCATCCATTAGGAGGTTTAGATGCACTTTGTTTACTAAGACTTATATCACAAGTAAGAAAAGATGTGAAAATTGTAGCAAATGACTTTCTTGCAGGATTTGAAGCTTTAAATTCACTTTTAATACCAATTGATAACTATAAACTCAGACAATCAAAAAATGATATTAAAAAAATTTATGAATCATTAAACAATGAAGAAGCTGTGATTATTTTTCCTGCTGGTGAAGTAAGTCGTGCTACAACTAAAGGAATAAAAGATCCATCTTGGAGTAAAGGATTCTTAAATTTTGCACAAAATTCAAATGCACCAATTTTACCTATATTTTTAGATGCTAAAAACTCAAGAACATTTTATACAATTTCAGTAATTAATAAAACATTCTCAACACTTTTATTATCCCATGAAATGTTTAAGAAAAAGTCAAAAAGAATTGGCATAAAAGTAGGACAAATTATTCCTAATGAAAATATTTCACCAAAAGGTATCGATAAAAAATATCTATTAAACCTATATAGAAAACATCTATATAGTTTAAAAAAAGGTAAAAAATCTTTTTTTGAAACGCAAAGTGCAATTGCTCATCCTGTAAATAGAAAAGATTTAGTAAATGAATTAAAAAATTCAAAACTAATTGGACAAACAAATGATGGGAAAAAAATTTATCTTTATGACTATACAGAAGACTCTATCGTACTAAAAGAACTTGGAAGATTAAGAGAGTTATCTTTTAGAAAAGTTGGTGAAGGTATAAATAAAAAAAGAGATACTGATAAATATGATATTTATTACCAGCATATTATTTTATGGGATGAGAATGATTTAGAAATTGTAGGCTCATATAGAATTGGAAATTCAGATTTTATCTTCAAAAACATTGGAGTGAAAGGGTTTTATTCAAATAATCTATTTAAATATAATGAAGATTTTACACCTTACTTAAAAAACTCAATTGAATTGGGAAGAAGCTTCGTACAACCAAAATATTGGGGAACTAGAGCTCTTGATTATCTATGGTTTGGGATTGGCGCTTATTTAAAAAATAACCCAAATATAAAATATATGTTTGGCCCAGTTTCAATGAGTGCAGCATTTCCTGCTATTGCAAAAGATATGATGGTATTTTACTATAACCACTATTATGGAGAAAATGCTGATTTAATTGAAGCAAAATTACCTTATCAATTCTCAAATAATTTAAATGATATAAAGAATTTATTTGACTTAAATGATAAGAAAAAAGATTTTAAACTTCTAAAATCAACATTAGCGAATATGAGTGTTTCAGTACCAACACTTTACAAACAATATAGTGAAATAGCAGAAGATGGTGGAGTTAAATTTTTAGGGTTCAATGTGGATAAAGATTTTGCAGATTGTATTGATGGATTTATTTTAGTTGAAGTCAATAAAATAAAAGATAGTGCTAGAAAAAGATATATTGATAAAGAGTAGAAAATCTACTCTTTATTTACTTTTTACAATGTTCAGCATAGAAATTACCAAACTTCAAGCCTGTTCCACTTTTATCTTGCTTAACAGTATATTTAGTAACTACAGGATTACATTCATCAATCCAAGAGTATAAGTCATAAATCTTAACTGTTTTAAATCCCATTTGTTTAAATGTTTGAGCTTGTATTGAAGCTCTTGCTGCAGAGTTACAAACTACAATAATTTTGTCTTTTATTAATTTTCCATTATCATCTGTAACAAAGTTTTCAATTGCTATTTCTGGCGTTTGTCTTCCAACTCTTTGACTTCCTTGAATATAAGCACCAGCCCACTCTTCTGGTTGTCTCACATCAACAACAGCCCAATCTTTTGCTTTTAATGCAGCTTTTACCTCATCTGTAGTTGCATATAAACCTGATTTCTTTGCTTCAGCTTTTAATTGTTTTGTTAGAGTTTTATAATCTACAAAGTCATTTGCAAATATTGTCGTAGCTAAAAAACCTAATCCTAGTAACACTTTAGTTAATTTCATTTTCTCTCCTTGAATGATATTACTAAAGTGTATTAAAATGTTGTTTATATATAAATAAAAATTATAATTAAATTTAATATAATAATTATAAGTAAATCAAATATCTAGTGAAGTCTACAATACATAACTTCATCAACCACAGCTTTTGCTATTTGATTTGTTTCTACAATAATATGTTCTAAATGTAATCCTTCAAGAAGTTTTTTATCTTTTTCTCCCTCAACAGTTACAATAGTTTTACTATTATGTGTTAAATCATGTACAGCCTCACAAATAAGATGTAAAACTTCCGGATTATTAACAGCAACAATAACTGCAGATGCTTTTGTAATATTTACAGAATTTAAAATATGTCTTTGTGCTGCATTTCCAAAAACTATTGGTTCATTTTGTTCTTGACCCAATTTAAAAAATTTAACATTGTGTTCCAAAATTACATATTTTTGACCAAAGTTTTTAAGTTCATTTACAATAGATTGTCCAAATCTACCATAACCTAAAACTACAACATGATTTTCTATATTTTCATCAATATTATGCATTTCTGGCATTTCCATAATATCATCAGAAATTAATTTAGCTGCTGCTTTTGATAAATTTTTAAGTAAGATTGGTGTTAATATCATTGATATTACAATTGTTACAATTAGTATTTGAGAGTGTGTTTGATTTACTAAATCTTGGCTTCTTGCTAATTCTAAAATTGCTAGCGAAAACTCACCAATTTGAATCAATGATAAAGCTGTTTTAAAAGCTACTCTTTTATTATCCTCAAATCTTACTAATGTATATATAATTAAATATTTAAGTCCCATTAAAACTGGAAGCAATATTAATATTACGAAAATATAATCAACAATTACACTAAAGTTTATTTGCATACCAACAGTTATAAAGAAAACACCCAATAATATATTTCTAAATGGAATTAAATCTGCTTCTACTTGATGTTTAAATTTAGTTTCTGCAATCATCATACCTGCGACAAATGCTCCAAGAGAATATGTAAATCCAAAATAATAGGCTAAATAAGAAGAACCCATTGCAAGCAATAGAACTGAAGCCACAAAAAGTTCATCTGATTTAGTATTAGAAACATGAGTTAAAAAAGGTTCTAATAAATATTTACCACTTAAATATAAAAGAGCTAATAATACAATAGCAGCAAGTACAGTTTTACCTATCATTAACCCAACACTACTTCCTTCACCCATAGTAAAGAATGAAATCATAAGTAATATAGGGATTACTGCAATATCTTGCATAATAAGTATCCCTAAAACTCTTCGTCCATAAGGTTTATTTATCTCTTTAGTTTCATTAAAAGTTTTTAGAACAATTGCTGTTGAAGATAATGCTAAAGCTGCACCTATTATCAATGCTGTTTGAGTACCAAGACCAATTACAAATTTTCCAAGTAAAAATACTATAAGAGCAGTAATAATAATTTGTAAACTACCAGTAAAGAATACTTCTCTTTTCATCTTTTTTAAATGACCAAGTGAAAATTCTAATCCAATAGTAAACATTAGAAAAACTACCCCAAATTCTGCAATTTCTTTTAATTCATGGTTGTTAACAGCATCATGAAGATTAAATACATAAGCGATAATTGTTCCTGTTACTATATATCCAATAATCGTAGGTAAGTGAAATCTCTTTAAAACTAAATTTACAATTAGTGCGATTAAAGTTGTCGATACAATAATTCCTAACATATTAAAGCTCCTTAAATTTTATTTATAATGCATTTGTTTATAACCCTCTACTCTTTTTTTATAAGCAGAGTTTAACATAGCATTTTTTGAATCTAAAAAATCAATTGCAAGACACTCTTGATTTCCTCTTCCAATTCTCCCAAGATATTGAACTAACCTTCCATAATATGATATGGGAGTAGCAAATAAAATGGTATTTAAATGGGGAAAATCAATTCCTTCTCCAAAATATGAAGTAGTAGCTAAAATAAGTGATTTTTTACTAACTAAATTCATATTTTCAACTTGCTCTTTTTTGTTCATACTTCCGTGAATTGCTACAAAATCTATATCTCTTAGAGATAACATATTTTCTAGTATATTTATGTGCTCTATTCTATCAGTTAAAACTAAAATTTTTCTGTGAATATTGTTTACTAAAGACTCAATAATTAAATTATTTCTGTTTTCATCAAGGCAAAGCTCATTTATCATTGTAGAATAATTATCAGCAGTTGATGTAAAATCAGTTCTTACTATTTGAAGTTTATTATTATGAGTTCTTTTCTTTTTATATTCATAGGAAATGTCACCTAATTGCTGATATAGGATTGGTTGTAATCCATCTTTTCTATTTGGGGTAGCACTAAGTCCTAAAATATACTTACCTTTAAAATTTTTAATTATTTGTTCAAATGTAACCGCAGGGATATGATGACACTCATCTACGATGACAAAAGAATAATTATTTATTATTGTTGGATCATTTTTCAAACTTTGCATTGTTGCAACATCTATAATTCCGTTTAGTTTATTATGACCTTTTCCTAAATATCCTATATCTTTTTTTACATATCCAAAATAATCAACAAATCGTTCAATCCATTGATTTAAAAGCATATTTTTATTTACAACTATTAGTGTCGTACAAGCTCTTTGTTCAAAAATCTTTGCACCTATTAATGTTTTTCCAAAGCCAGGAGGTGCAACACAAATAGAAAAATCTGTTTTTTTAATTTGACTAATTGCATCATTTTGCTCAGGTCTTAGGGTAAATTTAACTTTTTTAGTGTCTATTTTATTAAAAGATCTTTTGTCTTTTATTGAGTATTTAACAGCATTTTCATTAAAAAAGTTACTTACAATTTCTAATAATCCCCTTGGTAACATTAAATATTTTTCATCCTCTTCAAAAGACTTTAAAACCCTAGGAGTATTAAATAATGGTTTTCTCAATGCTAACAAAACTTTAATTTGTGGATTTTCAAATGAAGCAAAAGATTTTAATTTATTTAAAAAACTTTTTGATAAATTAATTGTAGGAATATAAATAAAATCAAATAGAACTATTTCTAAACTATCAAGAGGAAATTCAATATCTTCAAACTCTTTTTGAATACTAATTTGTTGTGAATTCTGAGAAAAATTATAAACAACATCTTTTTGTACTTTTATAACATTTGCTAAGGTATTCCACTGATCTTCATATATTTTGTTTGTATTTGCATCTATAAAAACTGTTTTATTTTTATCTCTATACTTTAAATGTAAAGGAAGTTCTAAACAATTTCCCAAATTAGCTTTAGTTGCAAATTCATTACTTGGATAGATTTTTGCACTTATTTTTGCTTTTTTTAAAACATATGAAGCAAAATTAAATACAATTTTTGATGCTATTTCTTCTTCTAAAAAAATCCAAACTATTAAAGAATTATGGCTACTTAGCTCATAATAAGCTCTTATATTTAAAGAATTCAATGCAATTTGTAATTTAAATTTATCTTCATCAAGTATTTCAAAAGCAATAAATTTTGACATATTTTGTAAATTAATACAATAAGTTGCTAAAAAAGAGATTCCTCTTAAATGTTCTTCTATCTCTTTATTTGTCAAAGGAAGATAATCTTCTCCTCTAAAAGTTTGTGTTACAGGATAAAAGCTTTCTTTTGTTCTCTCTTTATTTATCCATTTTTTTGCATAAATATCAAATCTTCCAATAAATAAAGATTTGAATAATTCAATCTTTTCATCTTTTGAAAAGTTTTTATTAATTACTGGCTTAGTTTTAAAAGTTCTTATTTGTTCTTCAAGTTTAGAAATCTTATCTTCAATTTGTTCTTTTTGATAATAAAGATTTTCTAACTCTTTTTCAAGATTTTTCATGTGCAATTGCAGAAGGGCTTACAATAATATTGTTAATTTTATTTTCAATTTCATTATATCTACTTTTTAAATCAGAATTTTTTCTAATTCCTCTACCCTCAAATTTTCCATTTGTTTCAATTATAAGTTCGTTATATCTCATCTCACCAATAACTTTTCCCTCAGATAAAATTTGAACTTCATTACAATCTATTTTTCCATCAAACAAACCATTTACAATTAAATTATTTGCTTTTATATCACCTATAACTTCACCTGTTGGACCAATTGAAATTACATTTGCTTCTAAAATAACACCTTCAAATTTTCCATCAATATGAACCGTACCTTTAGTGCTGATTCCTCCAATAATACATGTGCCTGCTGCAATTATCGTAGCTGAGTTTCTTGTTGACTGTTTATTAGACTTATTAAAGACTCCCATTCAACTCTCCTCTCTTTCTTAAATATTTCATCATAATTTTTAATAGACCAATTCATAAAATTTTTTGGGTTAAGTATATTATTTACAAAACTTACTTCATAGTGCAGATGAGGAGCAGTACTTCTTCCACTACTTCCAACTAATCCAATAATTTGCCCTTTTTTTACAATATCACCTGCATTTGGGTATGTTTTAAACATATGTCCATAGATAGTTTTAAATCCATAATTATGAATAATTTTAATAACTCTACCATAATCACCTATATTTTTTGATTGAACAAACTCTACAACACCATCAGCAGTAGCTCTAATTGGAGTTTTTCTTGGTGCTGGAATATCTATTCCCCTATGGAATTGTTTTTTGTTTGTTATAGGATTTATTCTATAACCAAAATTTGATGAAATTTTATTTGATTCTACTGGAATACCACTTGGAATCACTTTTAATGTATATTTTTTTTTCTGATTATCAATAGCTTTTAATGTTTTTTGAGTTATTTCAGATTTTGTATCATCTTTTTTTATGCCAATAATATTATGCAATTCATCTAATTGAGAACTTAACTCTTCAATATCTTTTACCTTACTATTTATTTGCATAGAATATAGTTTATTTTGTGTTTGTAGTTTGTCTTCTTTTTCGCTTAAAAGTGATAACTGTGTCTCTTTGTCTATTTGTATCTCTTTTATTTCATCATTTAAAGATGAAATAAATAGAAAACTTCCACCCAATAAAATCAAAACAAAAAGTACTATAAATATAAAAAACTTTTTTACAAACTGATGAACATTATATGACTTTGTACCATTTATGTCGGAAACTGTTATTATTAACCTATTTTTCATTAAAACCAATCAAAGATAAAAATTTTTCAACAACTAAAAATGAACCAAAGACTAAATATTCTTCATCATCTTGTATATTAATTGTTTCTTCATTTATTATATTCAATTGTTTTATAATTCTTACTAAATTATTTCTATCTACAATCCTCTTATCATTCAAAGGAATAATAATTATTTTTTTTATTATTGGCTTTAATATTTGTAAAACCTCTTCATAATCTTTATCAGCATATGAATTATATATTAAAGTTATCTTCTTATTTTCAAACTCTTTTGCTATAACTTTTGCAGCAAGAGGATTGTGTCCAACATCAATTGTTACATTTGGCAAAATCTTTTGACATCTTCCAAAAAGTTTAACATCATCAAAAAGTTTAACATCAATATCTATTTTTAGCTCATTTAAACAAGCAATTACTAAGTGTAAATTTCTCTTTAAATATTTTGCGAAATTATCATTTAACTCATATTTATTAAACTCTTTAACAATTTTTATTTCAATATCTCTATTTCTTTGCTCTTTGATTTGTTTTTTAACTTCATAAGCTGTATCTATCACGTTTTGATCTATCTGATAGCCTACAATCATTTTATTATCAACTGAACGCATTTTTGTAGCTGCTATTAATTCAACCGTATTTCCTAAAAAAGATTGATGATCTAAATCTATAGTTGTAATAAGTGATAAATTATTTTCAACTACATTTGTAGCGTCAAACTCGCCACCTAAACCTGCTTCTAAAATTATATAATCCATATCCTTTGATAAATAAAGAGCTAGTAATGTTGTATATTCAAAATATGTGAGTTTTTCAAGTAAATTTATTGGATAAATTTTTTGTAGAAATTTATGAGCAGTTTGTAGTTGTTCATCACTAGAATCACTTCCATTTATCCAAATTCTTTCATTAAATTTCAAAATATGAGGTGAACTATAATGTAGTACTTTGTAATCTTTTTTATACAAATAATGAGATAAAAATCTTCCAGTACTTCCTTTTCCATTTGTTCCAACTATATGAATAACAAAAGGAAGTTTTATTTTTTGAGAAAGAATATCCCAAGATGACTTTACTATTGTAAAATCTATCTTGTCATAATAAAGAGTTTTATACTCTAAAAACTCTTCTAAAGAAGCTGTTCTAAAATCTACTTGCATAGAATTTATTTAAATGAAGCTACTGCAATCTTTGATAAAACTTCATCTAAAGCATCATCACTTGCATTTTTAATTGCATCAAATCTTTTTGTATCAGTAATAGTAGTTCCATCATCAATAGAGAAGTTATGTTCTCCCGCTACTGTAAAAGATTTAGTAACTTTTGTATCTTTCTTAGTGTATCTTACTAAAACACTTACGAGTGCTCTATAAAGTTTAATATATCCATCTCTATCATATTGAAGTTGTTGCATTCTAACTGAATTGATTTTTACATACATAACTGTATCTGCTAAAGATTCATCATATACTAATCTTGAATCAAGCTTTTGCATTAATAATTGATTCATCGCATCTTTAATTAAAACTGCATTTCGTGGATCTTCTAAATCAATATATAATTTTACAAAAACTTTTCCAGATAACTCTTTTTTTGCATAATAAGCTGATGGTTTATATCCACAACCACTAAGAACAAAAAGTGATATTAAAGTAAAAAGTACGAATAGTACTTTTTTTGATATATTCATACTTTTCATCTTTCACTATCCTTTTATTACTAAATTTACCAATTTATTAGGAACTACAATCTCTTTTATAAGTTCTTTACCTTCAAGCCATTTAGCTGATGTTTCTTTCGCTAATACTAAAATATCTTCCTTTGAAGTATCTGGAGCAACTTCAATCTCACATCTTTTTTTACCATTTATTGTAACAGCTAAAAGAACTGAATCAAGGGCAAATACTTCTTCTTTAACTTCAATTTTGTCATCAAAATTTGTTAAATTAAATAAATTGTTTGATAATTCCCAACAAGCATGAGGAATAACTGGCTCTAAAATATTTGTTAAAATATAATAACCTTCTGCCCAAATCAATTCATTTTTTTGTGCTTGAAGTGCATTTAAAGCTTCCATACAAGATGCAATCAAAGTATTGAAAGTATATGTTTTTGTAAATACTTCATTTGATTTTTCTAATGCTTCATATACTTTTCTTCTAGCTTCTTTTTCTTCTTTATTTAAAGATGAATGATCAATATTTTTAAAGTTTTCCAATGACTCACTAGTTACATTTGTAGATCTTTCAAAAAACTTTTTGATAAATCTATATGCACCATCAACTGCACTATCATTCCACTCTAATTCTTTTGTTGGAGGAGCTGCAAATAGCATAAATAATCTAGCTGTATCTGCTCCATATTTTTCTACAATTAAATCAGGATCAACAACATTTCCTTTAGATTTTGACATCTTAGCACCATCTTTAAGTACCATACCTTGAGTAAGTAATCTTTTAAATGGCTCTTTAGAATTTGTATATCCTAAATCATTTAATACTTTTGTGAAGAATCTTGCATAAAGTAAATGTAAAATTGCATGTTCAATTCCACCAATATATTGGTCAACATCCATCCAATAATCACTGTCTTCTTTAGAAATTCCAACTTCATTCCAAGATTTTGGATTTGTTGCATATCTTAAGAAATACCAAGAAGATTGAACAAAAGTGTCAAGAGTATCAGTTTCTCTTAATGCAGGTTTACCACAAGATGGACAAGCACAATGTTTCCATGTAGGATGATTATCTAAAGGATTCCCTTCACCTGTAATTTCCACATCTTCAGGAAGTGCAATTGGTAAATTTTCAATTTTCTCAGGAACTAATCCACAAGAGTCACAATGCACAAAAGGAAGTGGTGCTCCCCAATATCTTTGTCTTGATACACCCCAATCTCTAAGTTTAAAGTTAACTTTTTTAACACCAATAGAATTTTGTTCAAAATGATAGATTATTGCTTTTTTAGCTTTTGTATTTACAAGTCCAGTGAAACTTTCACTATCTATTAATTTACCTTCACCTGTAAATGCTTCAGTTTGATTTTCAATTAAACCATCTGCCCCAACTATTACTTGCTTAATTGGCAAGTCATATTTTTTTGCAAATTCAAAATCTCTTTGATCATGTGCAGGAACAGCCATAACTGCACCTCCACCATAAGAGCTTAGTACAAAATTAGCAACCCAAACAGGAATTGTTTCACCAGTTAAAGGATGAACAACATCAATTTCAAGAGATATACCTTCTTTATCTTGTGTGGCTCTATCTCTCTCCCCTACTTTTTGCATCTCTTTAATTGCTTTTATTTTTTTCTCTGGTAAAAGATTGTTCTCTACCATATATTTAACAATTGGATGCTCAGGAGCAAGTGCTGAATATGAAACTCCGTAAATAGTGTCTGGTCTTGTAGTAAATACAAAATATTTAGTAAATGATCTCTCTAATTTTGCTTTTGAATCATGGGATAATTCAAATTTGAACTCTAAACCTTCACTTCTTCCTATCCAGTTTTCTTGCATAGTAAGAACTTGACTTGGCCAATCTTCTTTTAAAAGTGATAAATCATCAAGTAACTCTTGTGCATACTTTGTGATACCAACATAATATCCTGGCATCTCTTTTTGCTCAACTTCTGTACCACATCTCCAACAACAACCTTCTTCTAATTGTTCATTTGCAAGTACAGTTAAATCATGGGGACACCAATTTACAGTAGTTAACTTTCTATATAGAAGACCTTGTTCAAACATTTTAATAATGAACTCTTGTTCCCATTTTGTATATAATTCATCAGAAGTAGCAAACTCTCTAGTCTCAGAAAAAGAAAGTCCTAATGCTCTTAACTCATCTCTCATATAATCTATATTTTCATAAGTCCATTTTTTTGGATGTAGTTTATTTTTAATTGCAGCATTTTCTGCTGGCATTCCAAAACTATCCCATCCAATTGGATGAAGTACATTAAAATTTTGCTTTCTAAAATGTCTTGCGAAGGCATCCCCTAAACAATAATTTCTTACATGTCCCATATGAATTCTACCACTTGGGTAAGGAAACATACTTAAAATATATTTTTTTTCTTTTGTTTGATTATCACTTGGCTCAAATGATTGGTTTTCCGTCCAAAAACCTTGCCATTTTTTTTCAATTCCTCTTGAATTATATTCCATTAAAACTCTTCCTTGTCTTGACTTTTTGCACTCTCAATTAAGGCTAATGCTATTGAGAAAATATTTGCTACGATTGCACCAATTGCTAAAGAAATAGCTAATGAAACATCGTGCATAAAAGTTAATACCATAAATGCTGGGATTAGGTGTAAATCGGCAACTAATGAACTTGCTAATAATTCTGCTGCGAGGAGATTTTTAACGCCAAGTTTTAAAATTGTTGAAATTACATTAACTCCACCTGCAATAAATAAAGCTATTGCATTTGGCTCATATATAAAACCTGCAGTTGTAGTTAAAGACATTAGTGAAAAGAAAATATATGTTACTTTACCCCAATCCATTTTTATCCTTTTATAGTTTTTTTGCTTTTGTAAAGGATAATATATTATCTAAAAAATCATAAAAAATGGCTTTTTAAAAGAAAGAACTAAAGTTTAAAAAATAAGCAATTTTATCTTTATTCCTTAGCTTTTTTATTTTTAATAGCTAGCAACATTTTGTAAATGAGATATAACATTAGTAGTTTTAAGATTAATTGAACAATCATATATAATCCAAAACCAGCAATTGTTATTTCAAAGGGATTTAAATTATGAAGAAATAGATTAAATGTTATATCATTCGTTATTAATAAATATATACAAATTGAAGTATACAAAGCTAATAGAAAAAATTCATTTTTTTGCATAAATATAAAATTATAAATACTATACCAGATAAAAATAACTATTAAAAAAGCTATAGATAATTCTTTTACTAAACCATCAGGTAAGGGCTCTATATAATTTTGAGCTCTTTCTAAATACTCATATTCAAAAATTGATGATATAAATTCAAATATAAATATCCAAATTAATGCAAGAAACCAATCTTTACCATTATTAGAAGTTATACTATCAAAATAGTTTTTAATATTTTTAAATGTCATCATATTATTATTTTTCATTTTTTTTCCTATTTATTTAATAGAAATTGTAATTATATTAATAAATAATTATATCAAAAAAATATATTAAAGTTAAATGAACTTTTTATTTTCTTCTTCTATTTTGTCCTATTAACATGATTAATTGACAAACTAAACATAAAAAAAGGGAAAAGATAAAAATCTTTCCCCTTTAATAATCTAAATTAATTATATATTAAACAGTTCCCTGCTCATACATAGCTCTCATTTTTTCTTTCTCTTTTTGTCTTTTTAATTTTTCTGCTTCTTTAGCTCTAAAATCACTTATTGAGAATTTTAATTGAACTAAGAATGATGCTGCCACAAAGATAGATGAATATGTACCTACAATAATACCTACAAGCATTGTAAATGCAAACCCATGAATAATCTCTCCACCAAATAAGAATAGTGTCACAACAACAAAGAATGTTGTTAATGATGTAAGTGTTGTTCTTGATAAAGTTTTACTTACTGATTCATTTACAACTGATTCTAATACTGATTCTTTTAAAGTTTGTACACCTTCTCTAATTCTATCAAATACAATAATAGTATCATTTAATGAATATCCAAGTAGTGTAAGAATCGCTGCTAAAATATCAAGGTTTACTTCAATACTAAATAAACTAATAGCACCAAGTGCAATAGTAATATCATGGATTAAAGCTAAAATAGAAGCAACAGCAAATCTCCACTCAAATCTAAATGATACATAAGCTAAAATTACAATCAAAGATAAAGTTAAGGCCATTAAACCTTTTTCTCTTAATTCTCCTCCAACTTTTGGACCAACCATATCAACTCTTCTAACTTCAAAGTTTCCTGTTGAAGCTAGAATTTTGTGCATTTCATCACCAATATCATTTGCTAAATCATTTGAAGTTCCAGTAACTCTAATTACTACTTCTTCAGGACTCCCAAACTCTGTGATTGAAGAGTTTGTATATTTTGTTTGCTTTAATGTTTCTCTAATTTTATCAATAGGTGCAGGTTGTTCATATTTTACTTGAACAATAGTTCCTCCAGCAAAATCAATACCAAAGTTTACACCTTTTGTAAGAAGTAAAACTATTGAAGCTATAACTAAAAGGCCAGATAAACCTAAAAAAGGTAATCTTTTTGACATAAAGTCATATATCGTATCTGTTTTAAACATTTCCATTATTTAACTCCAAACCATTTTTTAGTATCTTTATCTTTCATTATTTTTGATAATAACGCTTCATAAATACCATGTGTTCCTAAAATAGCAGTTAGCATAGAAGCTAATATACCAATAGAAATAGTTACTGCAAAACCTTTAATAGGCCCAGTACCATAAGCATATAAAATAACTGCCACTAAAAGTGTAGTAACATTTGCATCTAAAATAGCTCTCATTGCATTTGAATAACCGTCTTCAATTGCTTTTGGTATTGACATACCTTCTCTTAAAAGCTCTCTAATTCTTTCACTAATAATAACATTTGCATCAACTGCCATACCAACAGTAAGAACGATACCAGCCATACCAGGAAGAGTTAAAGTAGCTCCAAACATTGCCATAACTGCTATGATAATAAAAATATTTGTTACAAGTGCAATATTAGCAATAACACCTGCTCTTCTATAATAAATAACCATAAATACAAATACAAGTAAGAAACCTGAAATTAAAGCAATCATTGAAGCTTTAATTGAATCAGCTCCTAAAGATGGACCAACACTTCTTTTTTCAAGTAGATTAACACTTGCAGGTAAAGCACCACTTCTTAAAGCAATAGCAACATTCCCTGCTTCAACCACGGTAAATCCACCAGAAATTTGTCCACTTCCCCCACCAATTCTTTCTCGAATATTTGGTGCAGAATAAACTTTTCCATCTAATACAACGGCAAGTCTTTTCCCTACACTTTTACCTGTAAATTCTCCAAAGATTCTAGCTCCTGTTGAATTAAGTGTAAAATTGATAATAGGTTGATTTGATTGATCAAATGCAACTTGTGCATCAATAACTTGACTTCCATTTAAAATAGGAATTTCTTTTACAAGATATTTTACATTTGCATCATCTGTACTTTCTAAAATTATATCACCATATTGAGCTGCACCGCTTGCAGTCATCGTATAAACTTGATCCGCTCTATCTTCATCTACTGCCATTAATTCTAAGTTTGCAGGCTTTGAAATAAGCTCACGTGCAGCTTTTTCATCTTCAACTGTTTTAATACCTGGAAGTTCAACAACTATATCAGTTGCTCCTTGTCTTACAACAGTAGGTTCAGATAAACCAAATTGGTCAAGTCTATTTCTTATAGTTTCAACAGCTTGTGCAACTGCTAAATCTTTTGTTTTAGCTATATCTTCTGTAGTTAATCTTAAAGTATAATTTAATTCATCTTTTGAAATATCTAAACCTTTTATTTGTTTTAACATTTCATCCATTTTTGGAATTTCATCAGCATCTAGAACAGTAAAAGTAACACTTTCTCCATTTATTGATAAAGCGTCTATCAATAATTCTTCATCGTCTGAAAAGTATTTTACAGTTGTTGCAATTGTTTTGATTTTTGAAGTTACTGCTTCTTGTGTATTTACACCTAAAAGCATGTGTAATCCACCTTGTAAATCAAGTCCTAGAGAGATTTTTTTTCCACTATCAGTTTGCATTATTGAAGGAATAGAAAAAACTATACCAAATATAATACTAAGTGTAAATATTACGAGTCTATAATTAAAGATTTTCAATCTTAATCCTTAGTAGGTTTTTTAATTTGAAGTTATAAAACATGTAAAAAATACATGTTTTACAGTGAAAGAATATTATTCTTCTAAAAGTTTTGCTACAAACTCTTTAATAAGTTTCATTTCAGTTCCATCATTATTTTTAACAACGAAATAAGTATCTTCTACTTTAGTAACTTCTACGATTAAGCCACCATTTGTTACAATTTTGTCACCTTTTTGTAAATTAGCAACCATTTCTTTATGAGCTTTCGCTTGTTTTTGTTGTGGTCTGATAATTAAGAAGTAAAAAATTGCAAATAATGCAACTAGAGGTAACAATGAACTTATTAGATCTGTACTTGAGCCTTCCATCAAATTTCCTTTTAAAAAGTAGTTTATTATGTTTTTACTAAAACGCGATTATTCTAACAAAAACTTTATAATAAAAGGCTTGATTACTGCAATATTATTAAGCTCTTTCATATACTTGAGCTATTTTGATATTGAATATAAGATTTTAAATACCATTTTAGGCTTTATGGGATTATATTTTTTATTGATTATTCCTAAGCGTTCTCTTTTTTTAGCAGGTTTTACTACAGGAATTTTGTGGTGTTATTGGATGGCTGTAAGTTTAAAATATTATGATTTAGTATATCTAACTCCTGTCTTATTAATAGGAATTGGTTTAGTATATGGAGTAATTTTTTACCTTTTTGCCTTGTATGATAGAATTACTTTTAGAATAATAGCCATATTTGCTTTTACCTTTTTAGCCCCTTTTGGTTTTAATTGGTTAAAACTAGAATTAATGTTTATTGATTCCCATTTTGATGTTACAAAAGAAGCTTTTGGACTAATATTGATTTCACTATATATAATCATAAAACTAAAAAGATTAAAAATTTTAGCTTTAATTCCTATATATTTTGCACTTTCATTTGCAAAAGGAGTTGTTATTGATAACCCAAATGCTAAAATTTATATGAGTGAAATGAATATAAAACAGAATTTGAAGTGGGAAAAAGATTATAGAAAAACTTTACATGAAAAAAATTTCAATGAAATAAATATTGCAATAATCCAGAAAAAAGATTTAGTAATTCTTCCCGAAACAGCATTTACTTCTATTTTAAATACTGATGAGAAACTATTAGAACAATTAAAAACAAAATCTCATGAAATAGATATTGTGACAGGTTCTTTATACTTAGAAGACAAACAAATTTACAATGCAACTTATTATTTTAGTAACGGAAATGTTAAGATTGCTAAAAAAGTTGTATTAGTTCCTTTTGGTGAAGAGATTCCACTACCTAAATTTTTTGTTGATTTAATAAATAAAATATTTTACAATGGTGCATCTGATTATTCAAAAGCAGAAAATCCAACAGATTTTGAAATAAAAGGACAAAAGTTTAGAAATGCAATTTGTTATGAAGCAACAACAGATAAAATTTTTGAAAATCTAGGTGAAACTAAATATATGATTGCAACGTCAAATAATGCTTGGTTTACACCTTCTATTGAACCAACATTACAACATCTACTTTTAAAATATTATTCAAAAAAATATGATGTTACAATCTTTCATGTTGTAAATGGAAGTAACAATAGAATTTATAGACCATAAATAACGTAAATTACACAATTTTTAATTATAATAGTTTAAATTATTATTTAAGGAATTGTTATGGAAGAATATCTTTCAAAAATAATTAATTTGACAATTGAATATGCTCCAAAGCTAGCACTTGCCATTGTTACTTTAATTATAGGTTTATGGGTTATTAGTATTGTTGTAAATATATTACAGAAGGCTTTAAAAGCTTCAAAAACGGATGAGACATTAATACCTTTTCTAAAAAGTTTAACATCATGGATATTAAAAGTTTTATTATTCATTTCTGTTGCATCAATGGTAGGAATTGCAACAACATCATTTGTAGCTGTACTTGGTGCTGCTGGTTTAGCCATTGGTTTAGCACTTCAAGGTTCTCTTTCAAATTTTGCAGGTGGGGTTTTATTACTAATATTTAGACCTTATAAAATTGGTGATTTAATTGAATCACAAGGACATTTAGGAATAGTAAAAGAAATTCAAATATTCAATACTATTTTAACAACTTTCCAAAATAAAACA
>Ga0193956_1000509_pt1 | contig 17691 bp, 9 predicted proteins | sample BB_7_MG_FD_140358 | JGI IMG/M metagenome (GOLD analysis project Ga0193956, IMG submission 140358) | Microbial mat bacterial communities from the Broadkill River, Lewes, Delaware, United States - BB_7_MG | ecosystem: Environmental > Aquatic > Freshwater > River > Microbial mats | place: USA...
AATTCAATAGTAGATGAAGAATATTTAGCTACAACTTCAACTCAAGATGATGGATATGATGGAGATATAGTTGGTGGAGAATATAATACTACATCTACAGGAAGTTTAGATATATCTTGGGGAGCAGATGACACTAATGATGGTGGAATAAATGATCGAAGCGTTGTATTTGATGAACAAGCTGCACCAGAAGGCTTACTTTCAAATGGACTGGTAGTATCATATTTTATTAGTGAAGATGGACAAATATTGACTGGATATACAGGTTCTACAGAAACTAATGATTATAATGAAGTCTTTGTTGTAACACTTTCTGATGATGGAAATGGAAGTTATGATTTTGAATTAAAAGATAATTTAGATCACCCAACAGCTAATACTGAAGATGATATAGACTTAACATTTAACTTTATTGCTACAGATTCAGATGGAGATAGTGTAAGTAGTAGTTTCATGGTTACAGTTGATGATGACGCTCCAGTAATGGATTCACAAGAAATACAAATTCTTCAAGAGTCTTTTGAAAACTTTAGAACTACTGATGGTTGGAGTGTTGAAGCAGAAAATGGTGGAAATATAATAGGTGATCATGGTGTAGTTTGGACTGTTAATGAAGCAGGAATTGAAATTCAGCGTGGTAATGTTGGTGGAAGTACTGCCTCAGATGGTGATTCACATGCAGAATTAGATTCACATGATTTATTAGGCAATGGAGGTACAACTTTAAGTGTATTGTCAACTCAAGTAGATTTACCTACAGGTGAAGTATCTCTTAGTTTTGATTATAAAGCTCGACCTAATGATTTATCTGGCAGTGATATGAAAGTTACTTTAGCAGGAAAAGAAGTAGTGTTAGATTCTCAATCTGATGGAACAGTTATCATTACGACAAATGATGGAGTATCTTTTACTCAAACTACGAATCAGTCAGGCTGGATTACTGTTACTTTAACATATCAAAATATTTCTGGTGAAAATACTTTGAGTTTTGAAGGTTTAGCAGATACAAATGGTGGAAACAACACTTTAGGAGCTTACATAGATAATATAAATATGCTTGCAAATACTTTGCAAGTTGATGAAAGTACACTTTTTGTAGATGATGTAGCAGATTTTAGTGGACATTTTACTAGTGATTTTGGAGCGGATGGTGCTGGTGAAATTGTTTATGGATTGTCATTGAATGCAGGTAGTAATGATACTGGAATTATAGATACATTAACAGGTGAAAATGTTGAACTTTTTATAAACAATGGAGTTATAGAAGGACGAACAAGTAGTGCATTAGTGTTTACAATAAGTGTAGATAATGATGGTAAAGTCACTTTAAATCAGATGAGAGCCGTTGTTCATACAGATAATAATGATCATGATTCAGTGATTAGCCTGAATACTGGTTTAATTAATTTAGATGCAGTTATAACCGATGGTGATGGAGATGATGCTTCAGCATCTATAGATTTAAGTGCAGCTATAAGTTTTAGAGATGATGGACCAGTTGCTGATGCTGACGAAAATACAGTAAAAGAAGATCATGAGGTATCAGTGATAACTGGTGATGTAACTTCTAATGATACTTTTGGAGCAGACGGAGGTGCTTTTGATAGTTGGGATACTAATGAAACAGCACAATTTGGTATATTTACAGACTTAGGTGATGGTAAATATAGTTATAAATTAGATAATACGAATCCAACTGTTGATGCTTTAAATGTAGATAGTGAACCTTTAACAGAAACTTTCACTTATACAATAGTTGATAATGATGGTGATACTTCAATTCAAACATTAACAATCTCTATAGATGGTACAAATGATGCACCAGAAGTATCAGATCATGTTGAAGTTTTAGTTGATGGAACAGCTAGTATCAGTCTTGCAACCTATGATGATGCTGGACTTGATGGTGGAGCAAGAGATATAGAAGATGATTTAGATGCAAGTAAAGTAACACAAATCAAGATTGAATCTTTACCAACAGATGGAACTTTAACTGTAAGTGGTACAGAAGTAGAAGTAGGAGATATCTTTGCTGAAACTGTAAGTTTTGATTATGAAGCAGATTATGGCGATATGCCTGTACTATTTGGCACTAAAAATGATATCGGTAATACTTCTGAATGGGGTACATTTGAAGATGATGGTACAGTAACTCTTGTTTCAGGAGGTATAAGTGGAACAGTTTCTGGATCAAATGGAATAGGTTATCAAAGTGGTGGTATTGGAACACATGATGGTACTGGAATAGGTATTATTGGTAGTTCAGATGATAGTCAGATAGAATTAAATGGTAGTGAGTCATTGACAATTACTTTTGATGCTCCTGTAGCAAATGCTGAAGTAGGTTTAAGTAGTGTTGGTAGTAACTTTGTGGTTGGAGGAAATAACCAACCTAATGCAACTGCAGTGTGGAGTGCAACTTTAAATGGTGTTGAAGTAGCAAGTGGAGCAGAGCGTCAAGATGCAACAGATGATGGTAATCCAAATACAGTAGTTATCAATATTGATGTTCCTTTTGATGCTATTGAATTTACAGTTGAAGGAAATGTAAACTCAAGCTACTCAATCCAGTACATAGAAGTAAATCCAGAGTTTAGTGATAGCTTCACATACTCAGCAATAGATAGTGATGGTATGCCTTCAGGTGATATTGCAACGGTGACATTAACAGGTTCAGCGACAAATTTCACACCAGATGCAAGTGATGATAGCCTAAGGACAGATGAGGGTACTCCTCTTGTGATAGATCCAGCTACATTATTAGCAAATGATATTGATAGTAATGGTGATGCATTGAGTATCACAGGTGTGACAGATGGAGCAAATGGAATTGCTGTACTTAATCAAAACGGTACTATTACATTTACACCAACAGCAGGTTATACTGGTCCAGCAACATTTACATACACTGTAAGTGATGGTGATTTGACAGATACAGCAACAGTAAATATAGATGTAGCTAGTACAAATGAAGCACCAACTATAGAAGTACTTACAGGCAACCTTGAAAATGCGAATGATGTTGTATTTGAAGCAGGTTTAGAAACTATTGGTTCAGACGCAGACGCAGATAGTGAATTTGCAGAAGGAACATTTACAGTAGCTGACCCTAATGGTTTAGATGATATTAGCTCAGTGACTATAGCTGGTAAAACATTTACTATAGGAACTGGTCCTGGAGAGTTTGTTGACTTAGCAGCTATCGTAAATCAAACAGTAAATACTACAGATGACTTAGGCACAGTAAAAATCACTGGCTATGACAATGGTACATTTACATATAGCTATGAGTTAAATAAACCAACTACAGATGTAGAAAATCAAAAAGAACAAGATAGCTTTGATGTAAAAGTTTCAGATACAAGTGGAGAAGAGGCTGTAGCAACTGTAACAATGAATATTACAGATGATATTCCTACTGCAAATGATTCAGTTGCATCTGTTGTAGAAGGCTCCACTTCTACATCTATTATCACAGAAGATGTAGTGTTGATTCTTGATCGTTCTGGCAGTTTATCAAATTCTGATATTGCATCAGTTAAAGCTGGTGTTGAAAATTTATTTAACAGTGGTGTTGTTCATTCTGTATTTATAGCTTCATTTGCAGAGGGTGCTACAGTAGAAAATGGTGGTAGTTGGTATACAAATATGACTGATGCTATAGCTGCAGTTAATGATGTGTATAGTAATTATACTTATGATAGTTATGGTACAGACTATGATGCTGCATTACAAGTAGTGGCAAATAACTTTACACCTCCACCAGTAGGTGGTGATCGTTTAGTTTCTATTTTTATGAGTGATGGATCGCCAAATGAAACAAATGGAACAGGAAGTACAGGTATCGTCGAGAGTGACACTGATGTCGGTGGTATTGGTGAAGAGAGTGCATGGATAAACTTTTTAATGGCAAATGGTTTTAGTGAATCTTATGCTATAGGATTTAATGCAGCAGCTTTAGATACGCTTGAGCCTATTGCTTGGAGTAGTGGAGAGACTGCAGGTACTTATACAGGAGCTGCTGATACAAATGCAATGGTTCTTAGTAGTGAAACTGATATCACTAATGCTCTTATGAATGTTAGTGTGATTTCAAGTCCAGAAGTTGTAACTGGAAGTATAATGAGTGATACTAATGGTAGTATGGTGGTGGTATCTGGTGCTGATGATTGGTGGAATGATACCCCTATCTTCTCAGCAACATATGATGGAGAGACACATAATTTTACTTCTGTAACTGACTCTTATACTTTTGATCTGGGAGATGTTGGTAGTGTCAAAATTCTAGGGGATGGAAGTTATACTTTTACAGGTTCAGATGTAAATATTGCAACAGATATAAGTGCAATAGTCTCTTATGTAGTTAAAGATAGCGATGGCGATGAAGTTGATGGAACTCTAACACTTACTACAACTGATAGCGTTCCAACTGCGGTTGCAGATACGGATTCTACGGTAGAAGGTCACTTTGAAAGAGGTGCTGATGTTGATGTAGCGATGACTACAGTAGTGCCTGAAAGTTGGAGTGATGGAAGTGATGTTAACTTATCTAATATAAGTTTAACCAACATTGATAAACGCGATACTGATAGTGAATCTACTGGTTGGTTTGAAATAACATCTCCAATAGATGATAGCCACCCTATAACGATTAGTTTCGATGTGAGCTTAGTAAATTTTGATGATGGTGATACTTGGAAAGCAGAACTCTACAAGTGGAATGGTTATTATGGGGTTAAAGTTGATACAGAAAACGGTGAATATAATGATATTGGTACGCAGGCTTTTGATCATAATGTAACAAATGGTTGGTACTATATTAAGTTTACTGGTACAGGAGATAATGATGGAGGTAATAATAATAAATTATATATTACTAATCTGTCATATAACACATACATTTATAATGCAGAACATACGGATACTACATATGTTTCAACCCCAAGTGCAGACTGGGTAGCAGCTACTGTGGTAACTGGAAATGTACTCACTAACGATGACTCAGGTGAAGACACTCCAATGACTGTGACATTGGTGAATGGTATGGCTGTAACCGGTGGCGTAGATATTGCTGGAGCAAATGGTTCTTTACACATAGATGAAACAGGTGCTTATACATACACACCAAATGATGTAGATATGACAGCTACTGATTTAGCTACGGCTGATGTATTTAACTATACTATAGAAGATGCAGATGGAAGCACTTCAAGTACAACTCTTAGCATAGCTGTTGCAGATTATACATACACTGCTGCTGATGGTATTATTAGTGGAACAGATGGTGTTGATACGCTTACTGGAACCGATGGTAATGATGTACTTTATGGTGGTATAGGTAGTGATGATTTATTTGGTGGTCTTGGTAATGATACGCTCATTTATGATGCTGCTGATAGCAATATAGATGGTGGAGACGGCATAGATACACTAGCTCTTGGTTCAGGAAATATATCACTTGATTTAACAAATGTAGATAATATTGAAATTTTATCTCTTGATAGTACAAGTATAACTACAGAATTAACCGCTTCTGATATTTTTGGTGCAACGACTGCAGATGCTAATGGCGATCATGAGCTTACAATCACTGGGGATGTAACAAGTGATGTAAATCTAAGTAATGAGTGGACAGATGTTACTCCATCAGGTGCTACAGATGGTAATAAGGTATTTGAAGCAACTTACAGTGGGGAGACAGTTACTTTGCATATAGATACTGATATTACAACAATCATCTAGCCCAACAAAGACCCTTTACATGTAAAGGGTCTTTTGTTTTAAAATTCTTTTCGATTTGGAAAAAGTAGTTATTGGATAAAAAGGTAAGAGTGTTTAATCACTCCATAGTATTGGCAGGAACATGAACTAAACCATCCATAATAATTCTTGCAGATCTGCTCATACTAGCTTTTTCAACTATATATTTATCACCATTTTTAGAAAGACTAGCACCAACTTTTATAGTACCTGAAGGGTGACCAAAAGTAACACTTTCTTTATCACCTCCGCCAGCAGCTAGATTAACAAGTGTTCCTGGTACACAAGCAGCAACCCCAATAGCAACAGAAGCTGTTCCCATCATAGCATGGTGAAGTTGTTGCATAGAAAGAGCTCTTACATGTAAGTCCATATCTTCTGCTTTAACTTTTTTACCACTCGAAGTAATGAAATCTTGAGCAGGAGATACAAAAGCAACTTTTGGTGTATGTTGTTTTGTCTCAGCTTCTTTTGGATCACTGATCAGACCCATTTTAATCGCACCTGCAATTCTAATTGTTTCAAATCTTTTAAGAGCATCCATATCTGAGTTTATATCACTTTGAAGTTCTGTTCCTGTATAACCTATCTCATCAGCATTGAGAAATATTGTAGGAATTCCTGCAGTTATCATAGTTGCTTTAAAAGTTCCAACTCCAGGAACTTCTAAGTCATCTACTAAGTTCCCTGTAGGAAAGAGTTCTTCACTAGGATCAACAGGTTCTACAAATTCTAGTTTAATTTCTTCAGCAGGAAAAGCAACACCATCTATCTCATAATCACCCATCTCTTTAACCATACCATCTACCATGGTTACATAACAAAGAATAGTTTTTTTGATATTTGCTTGCCAGATTCTTACGCAACATACTCCATTTTCAGGTACATTTGCAACTAAACCTTTATGAATAGCGAATGGACCAACGGCAGAGCTTAAATTTCCACAGTTTCCTGACCAATCCATAAAATCTTTATCGATAGCAACTTGACCGAAGTAATAATCAACATCATGTCCAGGCATTTCACTTTTACCTACAAGAATAGCTTTAGAGGTGCTTGAACTAGCTCCTCCCATTCCATCCATCTGTTTTTTATATACATCAGGACTTCCAACTACTCTTTGAAGAAGTTTATTTCTAGCATCTCCTGCCACTTGAGCCTCTTTTGGTAAATCAGCAATGTCAAAAAATGTCCCTTTACTAGTCCCACCACGCATATACATGGCAGGAACTGTCATCTGAGGTTTGTAAGCCATATTATACTCCAGCTACAAAGTCTTTAGCGAATTTTTGTAAAATTCCGCCAGCATTGTATACTTCAACTTCTGAACTTGTATCTAGCCTACATGTAACAGGAATATTAACAACTTCACCATTTTTTCTTGTCATTACAACTGTTAGCGTTGTTCTTGGCTTAATATCACCTACAACTTCGTATGTTTCACTGCCATCTATGTTATATGTATGTCGAGTTTCACCATCTTTAAATTGAAGTGGCAAAATACCCATACCAACTAGATTTGTTCTGTGAATTCTCTCGATACTCTCAGCTACTAGAACTTCAACACCTGCTAGTCTAACACCTTTTGCAGCCCAATCACGAGAGCTCCCTTGCCCATAGTTGATACCAGCTATGATGATAAGAGGTTGTTTTCGCTCTTGGTAAGTTTCGATTGCTTCCCACATACGAGTTATTTTGCCTTCAGGCTCAATCCTAGCTAGGCTTCCTTGTTTAACATTGCCATCTTCATCTTTAACCATCTCATTAAACAGTTTTGGATTTGCAAGTGTTGCACGAACAGCAGTGTTATGGTCACCTCTGTGTGTTGCATAAGAGTTTAAATCATCTATTGGTAATCCCATTTTTATACAATACTCTCCAGATGCACTTTCAGGCAAGATTGCATTTGAAGGTGAAAGGTGATCTGTTGTGATATTATCAGGAAATACACCTAAAGCTCTCATACCTTTAAGAGCAGGTCTTCCCATGTACTCAGCTTCCCAGTATGGAGGCTTTTGTATATAAGTACTTTTTGGACTCCAGTTATAAAATGGGGATATTTTTATATGAGCTAATGAGTTTTTAGCAAACATAGGATCATAAATGTCATCAAACATTTCAGGTCTAACGGATTTTTTTACTACTTCATCTATCTCAGCATCACTTGGCCAAATATCTTTTAGTGTAATTGGATTGCCATTAGTATCAGTACCTAAAACATCTTTTTCAATATCAAAACGGATTGACCCAGCTAATGCATAAGCAATCACAAGTGGAGGAGAAGCTAAAAATGCTTCTTTTACATATGGGTGGATTCTTCCATCAAAGTTTCTGTTACCAGATAAAACAGCAGTTGTATATATATCATTGTCAACTGCTTCTTTTTGGATTTTAGGATCAAGAGCACCACTCATGCCGTTACATGTAGTACATGCAAAACCTACGATTCCAAAACCTAGTTTTTCAAGTTCACTGAGAAGATTAGCATCTTTAAGATATGTTTCTACAACTTTGGATCCAGGAGCTAGTGAAGACTTAACCCACGATTTTCTTTTCAGTCCCAATTTATTTGCATTTCGTGCTAGTAAACCAGCTGCCACAACATTTCTAGGATTTGATGTGTTTGTGCAAGATGTAATTGCTGCGATTAAAACAGCACCATCAGGCATCTTATCACCATCAATTGTAAAATCTTTGATAATGCCTTCAGATTTTAGAGTTGAAGTAGGTACAAGTTTATGTGGTTTAGAAGGACCCGCAAGGCTTCTTGTTACAGTTGATAAATCAAATGTTAGCTCTCTTGCATATGTAGCATTTACTAAAGAATCTGCCCAAAGACCATTTGCTTTTGCATATGCTTCTACTAGTTTTACTTGTTTCGTGTCTCTCCCTGTTAATGTCAAGTATTCAAGTGTTTGATCATCAATACCAAACATTGCTGCACTTGCACCATATTCAGGTGTCATATTTGAAATTGTAGCACGGTCACCTAAAGTTAAGTATTTTAAGCCTTCTCCAATAAACTCTAAGTAAGAAGAGATAACTTTTTGCTCTCTTAGAAAACTCGTCATTGCTAGAGCAATATCAGTTGCAGTGATTCCTTCACTTCTTGTGCCAACGATATTAACACCAATGATTTCAGGAACTCTCATAAAGGAGGGGTTACCAAGCATAACATTTTCAGCTTCCAATCCACCAACACCGATTGCTAAAACACCAAGTGCATCAACATGTGGAGTATGACTATCAGTTCCTACTAGTGTATCAGGACTTGCAATTCCATCTATGTTGTGAATTACGGGGGACATCTTTTCTAAGTTGATTTGATGCATGATGCCATTACCTGGAGGAATGACATCAACATTATCAAATGCCTCTTTTGTCCAGTTTATAAAATGAAATCTATCAGCATTTCTTCTATCTTCAATATCTCTATTTTTAGAAAATGCATCTGGATCAAATCCGCCACATTCAACCGCTAAAGAGTGGTCAACTATAAGTTGTGTAGGAACAACAGGATTAACTTTTTCAGGGTCACCACCTTCAGCAGCAATTGCTTCACGAAGGCCAGCTAAATCAACTAATGCTGTAAGACCAAGTATATCATGAGTTACAACACGACTTGGATACCAAGGAAAATCTTTATCAGCTCTCTTTTCTATTAGTTGTATTAAAGAATCTTGCAAATCTTCACTTGGACATTTTCTGATAAGATTTTCAGCAAGCACTCTTGATGTATAGTTCATTTTAGTAAATGAACCAGAAGACATTTCTTCAACCGCTTCTTTTACATCATAGTAACTTGTATCAAAACCTTCAAGTTTTTTAAGGTATTTATCATTGGTCATATTATTATCTTTTGTCTAATGGAACAAATTTTAAATCATGTGGTCCAACATATTGAGCTGATGGACGGATGATTTTTCCATCTTCTCTTTGTTCAATTACATGAGCTCCCCAACCTGTTGTACGAGAGATAACAAACAAAGGTGTAAACATATCAGTTGGAACTCCCATTTGGTGGTAAGAAACTGCTGAAAACCAATCAAGATTTGGAAACATTTTTTTAGCATCCCACATTACAGATTCAATTCTTGCTGCAACATCATACATAATTGTGTCATCATTCTCTTTTGCTAAATCCTCAGCAACTTTTTTGATAACAACATTTCTTGGATCACTGATAGTATAAACTGGATGTCCAAAGCCAATAATAATCTCTTTTTTAGCCATTCTTTCTTTGATATCTGCCTCAGCTTCGTCTGCACTTGCATATCGCTCTTGGATTCTAAATGCAGCTTCATTTGCACCACCATGCTTTGGTCCACGAAGTGCTCCAATAGCTCCAGTAATAGCTGAGTGCATGTCTGAGCCAGTTCCTGCTATAACACGACCTGTAAATGTAGAAGCATTGAACTCATGCTCTGCGTAAAGAATTAAAGATATATGCATAGCTTTAACCCATAATTCTTTTGGTTTCTCACCATGAAGTAGGTGCAAAAAGTGCTCTGCAATAGTATCATCATCAGTATCAAGTTCAATTTTTTTATCATTATGGCTATAGTGATACCAATAAAGTAAGATTGAGCCAAATGAAGCTATAAGTCTATCAACAATATCTTGTGCAGCACTCTTTTCATGAGTATCAGGTTCAGTTTCAATGCATCCTAATACTGAACAGCCTGTTCTCATTACATCCATAGGATGAGTTGTTTTGGGTAGTTGTTCTAGCACAATTTTAACTGCATCTGGTATATCTCTATATAACTTTAATTTTGTTTTATATGCTGCAAGTTCTCGTTTATTTGGTAACTTTTCATGAATAATCAAATAAGCAATCTCTTCAAATTCAGCTTGTGTAGCAAAGTTTAAGATATCATAACCACGATAATGTAAATCATTTCCAGAAAGGCCAACTGTACAAATTGCAGTATTACCTGCAGTTGTGCCTGAAAGTGCTACTGACTTTTTTGGTTTAAATCCTGATTTATTTTCTGTATTCATTTTTTGTCCTTTGAAAAAAGTGCATCTAGCTTATCTTCATATGAGTGATAATCTAGCATGTCATAAAGTTCCATTCTCGTTTGCATAATATCTAAAGTGCTACTTTGAGTTCCCTCTTTTATGATTGATTCAAAAACAGTAAGTGCAGCTTTATTCATCGCACGAAAGCCTGAAAGTGGATAAAGAACCATACTTATACCTACACTTGCCAACTCGTCAACTGTGAACATTGGAGTTGCTCCAAATTCTGTAATATTTGCCAATACTGGTACTTTTATTTCATTTGTAAAGTCTTCATATTCTTTTAAAGTGTGAATTGCTTCAGCAAATATCATGTCAGCTCCAGCTGCAACATATGCATGAGCACGCTTGAGAGCAGCAGCTTGACCTTCACTTGCATGTGCATCAGTTCTGGCCATGATAACAAAATCTGGATCAGTTTTTGCATCAACTGCAGCACGAATTCTATCACTCATCTCTTCTATACTTACAAGTTCTTTATTTGGTCTATGACCACATCTTTTTTGTGCAACTTGGTCTTCGATATGACATCCTGCAGCTCCTGCTTTTGTCATTTCTTTTACAGTTCTTGCGATGTTAAAAGCTCCACCCCAACCAGTATCAGCATCAACTAAAAGAGGTAAATCACAGCGACCAGTAATACGGCGAATATCGATACAAACATCTTCTAACATTGTCATACCCAAATCTGGTAAACCATAACTAGCATTTGCAACACCTGCACCTGAAAGATAAAGTGCTTTTGCACCAGCTCTTTCAGCTTGGATAGCACTATATGCGTTTATTACACCTAATATTTGTAATGGACTTTGTTCTTTTAATGCTTCTCTAAATTTTTTTCCTGCACTTTGTATCATTTTATTTCCTTTGTTTTTGGGTATCCAAGAGCTTTTATTGCTTTTTCTATTTCTGGTAAAACACTTTCATCTTCTATAGTTGAAGGCATATTCCACTCTTTTCCATCTGCCATACTTCTCATAGTTCCTCTTAAAATTTTTCCACTTCTTGTTTTTGGAAGTCTATTTACAACAGTTGCTATTCTAAAACTTGCAACGGCTCCTATCTCATCACGAACAAGTTGAACAATACCTTCTGCAAGAGATTGTGGATCTCGCTCTATTCCTTCTTTGAGTACAACAAAGCCCATTGGGACTTCACCTTTAAGTTCATCATCTACACCTATAACAGCACACTCCGCAACATCAGGATGTTTAGCAACAACTTCTTCCATCTCTCCTGTTGAGAGTCTATGTCCTGCTACATTGATAACACCATCCATACGACCCATTACCCAAACATATCCATCTTTATCAATATATCCAGAATCGCCAGTTAAGTAGTATCCATCATAAAAGTTTAAATAAGATCTTTTATATCTAGCATCATCTTCCCAAATTCCCATCAAACATGAAGGTGGAAGAGGGAGTTTTATAACTAGGTTTCCAAGTTTTCCTGCCTTGCATTTTTTGCCATCTTCATCAAGTACTTGGAGGTTAAATCCAGGCATAGGTTTAGTTGGACTTCCTGCTTTTACTTTCATAGGATCCAATCCAACTGGATTTGCAGCAATTGCCCAGCCAGTTTCTGTTTGCCACCAGTGATCAATTACAGCTTTTCCAGTTACTTTTTCAGTCCATTCTAGGGTAGGGGAATCACATCTTTCTCCTGCCATAAATATATTTTGTAAGTTACTTAAATCATATTTTTTAAGCCATTTTCCTTCAGGATCTTCTTTTCTAATAGCTCTAAAAGCAGTTGGAGCTGAAAATAGAATATTTACTTTGTGTTCTTCACAAACTCTCCAAAAAGCGCCAGGGTTTGGAGTACGAACAGGTTTTCCCTCATAAACAAGCGTTGTACAACCGTTCATAAGTGGAGCGTATACAATGTAAGAGTGACCAACAACCCAGCCAACATCGCTTGCAGCCCAAAATACGCTCCCTGGTTTTGCATTATATACATTATCCATTGACCATTTCATAGCAACTGAGTGTCCACCATTGCTTCTAATAACACCTTTAGGTTTTCCAGTTGTTCCTGATGTATAGAGAATATAAAGAGGATCAATTGCATCAACAGGAACACAATCAATAGGATTTGTTTTTTCTTCTTCTACTGCCCAATCTACATCTCTCCAAGGGAGCATATTTGCTCTTTCTTGTGGTCTTTGATATACAAAACAAGTTGTAGGTTTGTGGCTTGATTTTTTGATAGCTTCATCAAGAAGTGGTTTGTAGTGAATTACACGACTAATTTCAATACCACAACTAGCAGTCATAATAACTCTAGGCTTAGCATCTTCTATTCTAGTTGCAAGTTCATGCGCAGCAAATCCACCAAAAACAACAGAGTGAATTGCACCAACTCTTGCACATGCAAGCATAGCGATTACAGCTTCAGGAATCATAGGCATATAGATAACAACTCTATCACCTTTATTTACACCTTTGTTCACTAACATACCTGCTGTTTTTGCAACACGATCTCGAAGTTCTCTGTATGTATAAGTTTTTTTAGTATCAGTTACAGGAGAGTCATAAATAAGAGCAGCTTGCTCGCCTCGTCCATGGTCTACATGTAAATCAAGAGCATTATAACAAGTGTTCATACAGCCACCTACGAACCATCTATAGTGTCCATCAACAACATCTAAAACTTTATCCCACTGATGATACCAATGAACTTTTGTAGCTGCCTCAGCCCAAAATCCTTCAGGGTCTTTAATAGACTCTGCATAAACTTTATCATATATTGCACTCATGTTTTCTCCTAATACTATTTAATTATAAGTAGTATACAATTTGGGCCACAAAAGTGATGGTACAAAAGTGATATTTAAGTTACAATTTTTGTACAATTTGTTTTTTTTGTACAAAAATTGTACAATTAGATATGAAAAAATTAAAGACAGTAGAAAAAATTATAGAGATTTATAAGCGCTCAGAACTTAGCATATCTAAATTTGCTACTATTATCGGAAAAGATAGACGAACTGTTACATCATGGATAGATAAAATAGTAGATAAAGAGCCAAATAGTGATGTGTTGGAAAAAATATCAAATTTTTTCAGATATCCTTCTACTATTTGGGATGAAGAGTGTAATAATGATGAATTTTTAGAGCTTATATCTGAAGTTCCTAAAGAAGAAGTCAAGATTATTGATGAGGGTTATCTTGGAGGTTTAAAATATATACTTGAACATGAAGATAAAGAAAGATTTGTTATTCATGCACAATTTCCAGGGCCTATGTATAGAGATACTACAGTTCCAAGAGTTTATAGAACTCAAAGTAGCTTAGAAATTGAGAGTTTTAAAAAAGAGAGAACGACAAGGATGCTCTCCTACTCTTTTGAAACAACAGAGTGGTATAGTATAAGGTCTTTATTGACATTTTGTTTTTCGCAAATAGGTAATTTTTATACAAAAGAGCAAAAAATACAGATACTTGATTTAATGATAGAAAATTTTCATGAAAACTATAATAAAAGAATGTATCTTTTTGATTCATATTCGAGAAAAATTTATGGATTAGATACAACATATACCTCTATAAATATCAAAAATGGTGTTATGTTTTTTAAAGCGCCACTAGAATCAGTTTTTATAGAAGTTAGAAATAAAAAACTTATAGAGAGAATTCATAGACATTTTACATTTGGAAGTGAAGCTCCAACACATGTTAATCCAAATGATGCTACGAATGTTTTAAAAATTTTGAAAAATAGTGTAGAGTTAGAACTGGGTTTACGCGGTGCTTATGAAGAGATAAATAGAAAAACTTTATATGGTGGACTCTTTAAAAATAATATTAGTGTTTCCTTACAAAGTAAAATTTCATTTCCTAGAGATGGACAAAAAATAAATTAGAAAGAAAAATATGAATAGATTAACAAGAAAATTTGCTTTATATGGAGCTGTTTTTATGGCTTTAGCAGTAGCACTGGGAGCATTTGGTGCACATGGCTTGAAAAATGTAGTTACAAAAGAGATGCTAGTTATATACCATACTGGTGTAGAGTATCAGTTTTATCATGCACTTGGGCTCTTTTGTGTGGCATTTGTAGCTCACTTCAGTAAAACAAAAAATGTAAGCATAGCTGGGCATAGTATGGTATTTGGTATTGTTATTTTCTCTGGTAGTCTTTATATTATGACATTTACTGGTGTCAAGATTTTAGGAGCCATTACTCCTATTGGTGGTGTTGCTTTTATCGTTGCTTGGACTTTATTGACATTTGAAATTTTAAAAAATTTTCCAAAAGAATAATTTTTAATTAAACTCTTCTACATATAAGGTTTAAAACCTTTACATGTAGAAGATGTTTTCGGCTAGAATTTACTGTATTCCAGGTAAATCTTTTGCTTTTAAGTTTGGCCTTCTTGAAGCTTTACCTGGTGGATAGTTTGTTTCAAGATATGTTAAAATTTCATCTTCAACTTCAGGTGTGAATTCCCATAAGCCTTGTGTTTTTTGCATCCATACTATCATAGATTTCCAAGTTGCTCTATCGCCTCTTTGTAATGTTATAAATTTTGCACTGTGGCAAGCAGTACAATTTGTTTTAACAGTTTCCATACCTTTAGCAATAATCAATCCACTTTCTTTGTCTATTTCGGCAGCATTTAAAGAGATGCTACATAATAAAGTTACTGTTGCAAGTTTAAAAAAAGTTTTCATGTTAGTTTCCTATACTACTTGAACGGCTATTCTATGACAAGCGTTGTTCAAGTAACCTCTAGGATTCCAACCAGGTAAAATCATAGGTTGTTGTTTACCTTGGCTATCTTTTGCTCTCGCCCAAACTTCATAGTACCCTTTTTGAGGAAATGCAACACTTGCTTCCCATGTTTGCCATGCAAGTCTATTAGATGGTTTGTTTAACTTTGCTTTTTCCCATGTAGTACCAAAGTCAATTGAAACGTCCATTTCAACTACTTCTAAATCCCCTGCCCATGCTTTCCCATTAAGATTTAATTTTTTATCTAATGAGTGCTTGATTCCAGATTTAGGGAAAGTGACTAGAGATTTTACAGGCATTGATTCAATAACACACATTTTTTCATCTGGTACTGATGTACCTGGTGCAACAGGTTCACAAGGAACACGATATGATTGTCCTGTCATTTTTGGACCATCATGTTCTTTATTTCGAATTACTATTTTATTGAGCCATTTTCCAGAAGCAGATGCTGGCCAACCTCCTAATACTAATCGTAATGGATAGCCATTTTGATGAGGAATGTCTTTGCCTTCATATGCCCAAGCGATTAATGATTCTTCTTGTAAAGCTTTACTCATTGGAGCACCACGGCTGATAACTACTTTGGTAGGGTCACCACTTAAGTGTACATCAGATCCATAATAACCTATGTAAACAGCATCTTCTTTAATACCACAATATTCTAAGACATCTTTTAGACGAATTCCTGTCCATCGTCCACAACCAACAGCACCTGTACTCCATTGATTTCCTTTTGCAGGTGGATTAAACTCAGATCTTCCATTTCCACCACATTCCAATGTTATGGCGTAAGTATGATGCTTAAATTTGCTTTTTAATTCATCAAGAGTAAAAGTTGTTGGTTTTTCACAACTCTCACCAGAAATTTCTAGAGTCCACTTTTCCAAATCTATATCTTTCATCTCAGGAGGAACACCATTGTTTCGTATAAAAAAATGCTTTCCTGGCGTAAATTCATCATTAAGTAAATGAGGAGGTAGTTCAGCGTTAATTGGTCTGTCATTTAAGTAAATTAAGCCTTCTTTCCCAGGTATAGCAAAGGGTTGGTCGCTATTTGCTAAAGCAGCTGGGATTAGTCCGCCAGGCATTTTTGAGGCAAATGGTATGTTTGAACTCAACACTGCAGCCATTGCTATAAGGGAACTTTTCTTTAAAAAGCCTCTTCTAGTAATAGGATCTACTTCTCGTCCAAATAGCTCTAAATCTGCTTGTATTGGATCTTTACCATATGCTTCATGAATACCTATTTGTTTCTTTGTATTGTTCATTATAATACCCCTTTATATAATTATTGTTTATAAATCTTACTAGACATTGTATAAAAAATAACTTAAAAAAATAATATAAATATAAAAATATCACTTATTTGACACATAATATTTTTTGTGAATTAATAAAAAAATTGAGCAAAAGTTTAAAGCAAAAATAGTTGATTATTATCTTGTTAATTATAAGATAAGAGAATAATTCAAAGACCTATTCTGTCACTTTTTGTAGGAAAGTTACATTTTTATACCTTTTTTCTCAATATTTATTGACTTTAGATAAAACTTCATCTAAGATAGTATAACAAGTCGTATATTTTATATACAAATAACAACAAAGAGGAGACATTGGTACTATGATATTTAAGTCTATACAAACTAAGATTGTCTTGATAGCTGGGCTTTGTCTGATTTCAGCAGTTATCCTATTGGTAGGTTATGGGTTGTTTTCATCTAAAAGTACACAAGATGTGGTTTCTACAGAGGTTTCCTCTTTGTTGACTGAAATCAATATGGAGAGACTGCAAAATTTAGCCGGCGAGCAAAGTGGTAACATTCAGTCCGAATTGGAGTTGGCTTTGGATGCTGCGCGTACTATGGCTAACGCCTTTGAAGTTAGTAAACAAAAACCTAAAGATGATAAAGCATCTCTAAACATTGGTCGCGATCAACTCAATGCTGTGCTTCTCAATGTATTGAAACGCAATAAGAGCTTTAATGGTACATACTCCTGTTGGGAGTCAAATGCAATCGACGGATTTGATGACAACTTCCGGGTAGATAAAGACGGTAACAATCCAGTTACTGGGCGCTTTACTCCCTATTGGACGCGTGATGATAAAGGCAATATTGCCGTTCAACCTTTAGTAGAGTACGATACCTACGACAAACATCCT
>Ga0193956_1000510_pt1 | contig 17690 bp, 12 predicted proteins | sample BB_7_MG_FD_140358 | JGI IMG/M metagenome (GOLD analysis project Ga0193956, IMG submission 140358) | Microbial mat bacterial communities from the Broadkill River, Lewes, Delaware, United States - BB_7_MG | ecosystem: Environmental > Aquatic > Freshwater > River > Microbial mats | place: USA...
AATATTCAATGCTCTTGGTGCACAAAGTGAAACACTTACTCATCTTAAAGAAACTGTTTTAAATCAATACATTATAAATACAGTTATATTACTATTTGGTGTTTGTTTTCTTGCACTCATTTTTGGTGTAGTAAGTGCTTATTTTGTAACTTTTTATGAGTTTAAATTTGTAAAGTTTTTCGCTATTGCTTTGGTCTTGCCTTTTATAATTCCATCATATATTTTAGGATTTATATATTCTGATATTTTGGGATACTATGGAATAGTTCATATTTTTTTAGAACAACAAATAGGGATGAAAAACTACTTTGACGTTTTAAATATCAACTCTGTAATTATTATCTTAGCATTAGCTTTATATCCATACATCTATTTAATAGTAAAATCATCTTTCTCAAAACAATCTGGTTCTTTACTTAATCCCGCTTTATCTTTAGGATTAGGAAAATTTAAAATATTTTACAAAATCATATTACCATTATCAAGACCTGCAATAGTTGCGGCTTTGTCTTTAGTGATGATGGAGACTATTAGTGAGTATGGTTTGGTAAAATATTTTGGTGTAGATACACTAAGTACTGCTGTTTTTACAGCATGGTTTGGATTAAATGACCCAAATAGTGCGGCATATATCTCTTCTATAGCCATGGTTATTGTTTTTACAATTTTAATAATTGAAAAACTAAATAGAGGAAATGCCAAATACAAAGCAGAATCTATCTCTTCAAATATTAAAAAAATAAAAGCAAACTCACTAACACAAGTTGTTATTATCTCATTTTTATCAATCCCTTTTATTTTTGGTTTTTTGATACCTATAATATGGATAATTAACTACTCAATAGAAAACTTTCATCTTGTTTTAGATGAAGAATTTTTCCAAGTTTTAATAAATAGTTTTACAGTTGCTTTTTCAGCATCATTAGTTATATTATTAATTGCTATTATCTTAGGGTACAGTGGAAGAGTTTTTGAAAATAAGTATATGAAATACCTTTTAAAAATAGCTACACTTGGCTACTCAATTCCAGGAGCTGTTATAGCAGTTGGAGTTATTATTGTAGCAAGTAAAATTGATACATTTTTTATTGATACATTCAAAGTTGATGGTCTGATTTTAAGTGGGACATTTACAATTTTGTGCTTTGGATATGCGGTTAGGTTTTTAGCAGTTGGATTAAACAGCGTTGAATCATCTTTTGAAAAAATAGGAATCAATGTAAATAAAGCATCAAGATCACTAAATAAGTCATTGTTAACAACACTTTTTAAAATTGATTTACCACTTATAAAACATGCTTTATCTGCTGGTTTTATTTTAGTTTTTATCGACATATTAAAAGAGTTACCAGCTACATTAATTTTAAGACCATTTAACTTTGAAACACTAGCAACAAAAACTTATGAATTAGCAACAATAGAGATGGTTCAAGAATCTTCAGTTTATGCACTTTGTATAGTACTAATCTCAATTGTACCAATTATATTTACACTTAGGAATTATAAATGAAAAACATATTAACATTATCAAATATCTCAAAATCATTTGACAATAATAAAGTTCTAGAAGAGATATCTTTAGATATAGAAAAAGGGAAAATAATATCACTTTTAGGTAAAAGTGGAAGTGGTAAAAGTACTTTATTGAATATAATCGCAGGATTTGAGCAAAGTGATAGTGGATCGCTATATTTAAATAATAAAGCACTATTTGACAATAAAGTTTTTGTTGAACCAAATCATAGAGACATAGGTTTTGTTTTTCAAAACTATGCCCTATTCCCTCATATGAATATTTTTGAGAATATTACATTTGGGATTGATAAGTTACCAAAAAATGAAAAACAAGAAATAGCAAACAATCTTTTAAAAATGGTGCACTTAGAAGGTTATGAATACAATTATCCTCATGAATTATCTGGTGGTCAACAACAACGAGTTGCTCTTATACGAGCTATGGCTTTAAAACCAGACTTGATTTTACTTGATGAGCCATTTAGTGGAATAGATTCTATGTTAAAACATAAAATTCAAAAAGAGTTATTAGCAATATTAAAAGAGAGTCATAAAACTGCAATTATAGTTACTCACGATGCAAATGAAGCTATGGCTATGAGCGATAAAATAATCTATCTTGAAGATGGTAAAATAATGCAATATGATACTCCAGCAAATATATATAATAACCCAAAAACAAAAAGAATAGCAAAAAGCTTTGGGATAGCAAATTTTATCACTAAAAATGGTCAAGAATATTGTATCCGACCCAATAATTGTGTACTTTCAAATAAGGGAGAATACAAAGCAGTTATTTTGAATCAAACTTTTCAAGGAGATAAATATATTTTAGAAATACAATTTGACAAAAATATATTTACAATGTATTCAAAAGAGTATATTTCTGAAGAAAATAACTTTTTATCTATAGAGTGGGAAAAAAGCAATAAAATATAGCTAAAATTTATAATTAATCTGTTTAATAACTAAATAGTCCTATACTTAGAGTAAATAAATATTGGATTTTATTATGAGAAATATTGAAAAAATAAAGAAGCCAGTTATTTTATACTCGATTATAATATTTTTGGCATGGTCTACTATCATAGCATTTTCATCTTGGTGGAATATCCAAATAGAAAAACGTATAACAAAAGATACTGTTATCAATATAGCCCGATCAAGTTTTGATAAAGATCAAGCTTATAGACAATGGGCAACTTCACATGGTGGTGTTTATGTTCCACCAACTACAAAAACTCCTCCAAGCCCATGGATGGCTCACCTTGAAAATAGAGATGTAGTAACAACTACAGGTAAGAAACTCACACTTATGAACCCTGCATATATGTTAAGAGAAATGATGCAAGACTATTCAACTCTTTATGGTATCAAAGGGAGAATTGTTGGTATTGTGTATTTAAATAAAAACAATAAAGCTGACAAATGGGAAGAAGATGCGATCAGGAGTTTTGAAAAAGGGACAAAGGAGGTTATGGAGTTTACAGATATAAAGGATCAAGAATATCTTCGACTAATGAAACCAATGATTATGAACCAAAAATGTCAAAAATGCCATGGTCATTTAGGTTTTCCCAATGGATCAGTAAGGGGAGGAGTAAGTGTTTCTGTTCCTATGCAAAAATATAGAAATAACGAATATGAATCAATTAGAAATATAGTTTATACATATTTAGGTATTTGGGGATTAGGAACTATAGTATTAATCATAATTTCAATTATTGCAATCAGATATTTAAATAGTAAAGAAAAATATTTAGAAGAGATTGTTATCTCATCTGAAGTTTTTAATAATACCTTAGATGCTATATTTATCACTGACGAAAAAGCTAATATCATACGAGTAAATCATGCCTTTACAGAACTTACTGGTTACACAAAAGAGGAAGCTTTAGGCAAAAAACCAAATATTTTAAAATCTACACACCATGATAGGAACTTTTATAAAACTTTATGGGATGAACTTTTAGGCAAAGGATTTGCTCAACATGAAATCTGGAATAGAAATAAAAAAGGAGAGATATTTGTATCGATTGAAAGTGTGTCTAGTGTTAAAGATGATCAGAATAAGAACAAATACTTTATAGCAACTTTACATGATATCACAGCTAGAAAAAATGCAGAGAATAGAGTTCTTCATATGGCACATTATGACCCTCTAACAAATCTTCCTAATAGAGCTTTATTTCAAGATAGATTTGAACATGCAATAAGTTTTGCAAATAGACAGAATCAAAAAGTAGCTATTGCATTTATTGATATTGATGGTTTTAAAAATATAAATGATACAAAAGGTCACCCTATGGGAGATAAACTTTTAATTGAAATATCTAAAATATTAACTTCATCAATAAGAGAATCAGATACATTATCAAGATTTGGAGGAGATGAGTTCACCATAATTTTTGAACATATAGAGAAAGTTGATAATATTATACCTATTTGTGAAAATATATTAAAAAGAGTTAGACAAGAGATTATTATAGAGCACCAAAGTTTATTTATCTCTGCAAGTATTGGATTAAGTATATATCCAGATGATGGGGAAGATATACACAGCTTAACTCAACATGCAGATATAGCAATGTATAGAGCAAAAGATAATGGTAAAAATAGAATAAACTTTTATGAAAAATCTATGACAAAACAAGCAAAAGAAAAAATAGAACTTGAAACATCAATTCAAAGTGCTTTACGCAATGATGAACTTGTCGTATACTATCAACCAAAAACATTATCATCAAACAATGAGCTAATAGGGATGGAAGCATTAGTACGATGGATATCTCCAACAAAAGGGTTAATTCCTCCAGATAAGTTTATACCAATAGCAGAAGATATGCACATAATCAATAAAATTGATCTCTTTGTTTTAAATCAAGTTTGTAAAGATATGAATACTTGGATAGAATTAGGCTACGAAAATATAAAAGTTGCAGTAAATTTATCAGGATATGATATAACAGTAAAAGATATATTTGAAAACATTGTGTCTATTGTAAGTAAATATAATATAAATCCAAAAAATATTGAATTTGAAGTTACTGAAACGTATTTCTTAAATTTTGATGCTAAGAACTTAAGAGTTTTAGATAGATTGAAAGAATATGGATTTAGTTTGAGTATTGATGATTTTGGTACAGGGTATTCATCTTTAAGCAATTTGCAAAAGTTACCAATAAATATTCTAAAAATTGATCAATCATTTATACGTAATATGGATGAAAATAAAGAGAGTCAAAAATTAATTGATACAATCATAAATCTTGCACACTCTTTAGGTTTACAAACTATTGCAGAGGGTGTAGAGACAAACTTCCAATTAGATTATTTAAAAAACAAAGAGTGTAATTTTATCCAAGGTTATTTAGAAAGTAAACCTCTACCAAAAGATGAATTTATACTCTACTTAAAACAAAAAAAACGAGAAAGTAAATAGCTAAATTTACTTTCCTTGGCTTTGACATTTAATTAGCATTTAATTTTACCTTATATTGTTTGATAAATAAGAAATTCTAATATTACTTCTTGTATAATATATTTTATAATAATATTTAAAGGATATAAAATTAAAGTTTTACTAATAGTACTATTGTTATTTGTAAATATATTTGCAATTTCCAATAAAAAAATAACTCTTCAACTAAGTTGGAAAAACCAATTTGCATTTGCAGGATATTATATGGCAAAAGAGTTGGGTTATTATGAGAAAATAGGTATCGATTTAGATATAAAAGAATTTGAATATGGGATGGATTTATCTACTGTTATTCAAAAAAAAGAGGCACAGTTTGCAATAGGAAGATCTTCTTTATTAATAGATAAATCAAATGGAAAAGATGTAGTTGCATTAGGAGCTATACTTCAACAGTCACCTTTGATGTTACTTGTTCGAGCAGATTCAAATATCAATACAATACAAGAGTTAAAAAATAAAAAAGTGATGATAACCTCTGATGCAAAATCAACAGCATCAATTGTTGCAATGTTAAATGCAAATAATTTAACTTTAAAAGATATAAAAGTGTTAAATCATAGTTTTAACATAGATGACTTAATCTCTGGAAAAACTGATGCTATGGCATCTTATATTTCAAATGAACCAATTCAGCTTGCAAGTAAAAATATACAATATAAGATATTTCACCCTCATGATTTTGGCTTTAATTTCTATAGTGATATTTTGTACACCTCTTCGACATTTATCAAAGAAAATCCAACTTTAACAAAAGAGTTTTATGATGCTACTATTCAAGGATGGGAGTATGCTTTTAATAATATAGGAACAACAGCCCAGCTAATATTTGAAAAATATAACACACAAAACTTAACTCTTACACACCTAGTATCAGAAGCAGAAGCTTTGAAAAAACTAACATTGAATAATGGAAATAATCAATTAGGATATTTAGATTATGATAGACTTGAAAGTATTGTAGATATTTACAAAGTTATGGGATTTATAAAAAAGAATATTAATTTAGATACTTTTATATATGAGCACAACAACAACAAAATTGTTAAGTTTAAATTTTCTTATGAAGAATTATTTTTATTGATGGCAGTAGCTTTTATAGTTATTCTATTGTTTATATGGAGATATAATAGAAAACTTTATAAAGTAAATCAAATTATAAAACATAATAAAGATATCATAGAGAAAAAAGCAAATAATTTTTTTGAACAATCGGCAAACTTACTTTTAATCAGTGATTTTCAAGGATGTATCATAGAGATTAATTCTACTTCTAATGATATGCTAGGATATAGTCCAGATGAATTAAAAGGTAAAATGTTTTTAAATTTTGTACACCCTGATGATATTGAAGCAACAACTAAAGAGATGAAAAGACTTTCAAAAGGAGAGTCTGTTAAGTATTTTGAAAATAGATACAAACATAAAAATGGTTCTTATGTTACTTTATCTTGGTCTGCAAATTCAGACGATGAGACTAAATATATATATGCCTCAGGTCAAGATATCACAGATGCAAAATATAAAAATAAACTTCTTTTAGAACAATCAAAACTAGCATCAATGGGAGAGATGATAGGAAATATATCACATCAATGGAGACAACCTTTATCTGTAATATCTACAGGGGCTACGGGATTGATGATTCAAAAAGAGCATGATCTTTTAACAGATGAAAAGTTCCATAAAACATGTACTTCTATCAATGACAATGCACAGTATCTGTCAAAAACAATCGACGATTTTAGAAACTTTATTATGGACAATAGAGAGATCAAAAAATTCAGACTAGAACATACGATCAATAGTTGTCTAAATTTAGTTGAGGGTACTATCAAAAATAACAATATCGATATCGCTTTAGATGTAAAAAATAATATTGAGATAATGGGCTATGAAAACGAACTTATACAATGCCTAATCAATATTTTTAATAACGCAAAAGATGTCTTAGAGGAAAAAAAAGTAAAAAATAGAGTTGTATCTATATCAAGCTTTCAAGAAAAAAATAAAGTTATCATAAAAATAAAAGACAATGGTGGTGGAGTAAATAAAGATATTCAACAAAAAATATTTGAACCATACTTCACAACAAAACATCAATCACAAGGGACAGGTCTAGGTCTTCATATGTCGTATAGACTTATAGTAGAGGGGATGAATGGTATGATTACTGTTAATAATATTGAGTATGAATACAAAGGTCATACTTACATTGGAGCTCAGTTTCTAATAACTTTGCCTATTTAATAAGAAATAAACAAAAGGATTTATAATGAAACTAATAATCTTAGGATTTACCCTTACTTGCTCGCTTTTTGCAACAGTAAATATACCAGATACAAATCAAAATGGATGTTATAATAACTACAATATCATAAATTGCCAATATAAAAATAGCAATTTTTATGGTCAAGATGGCAATTTTATAACAAACAAACCTAGCTACACAAATAACAATGATGGAACAATCACAGATAATATTACAAAACTTATCTGGTCAAAAGCAGTAGATGATAAGAAAGTATCATTAGAAGAGGCTAAAACAATTGCAAAAGATATGACTCTAGCAGGTTATTCTAATTGGAGAGTCCCTACAATTAAAGAGATGTACTCTTTAATTGATTTTAATGGATACACAGGATTTGTACATGGTGACAGATCGATGAAAAATGTTCCATCAAATGCAATACCATATATCAATACAAACTATTTTGACTTTAAATATGGTGCATCAGATGAAAGATATATAGATGCCCAATGGCTTACATCTACAAAATATGTAAGTACAACTATGAACAATATGGAAACACTTTTTGGTGTAAATTTTGCCGATGGAAGAATTAAAGGATATGGCTATAAAAGAAAAAATTCATTTTTTGATAAAAAGAAATTTTATGTTCGATATGTAAGAGGAACAACACAGTATGGAAAAAATGACTTTGTTGATAACTTAGATAAAACATTAACAGATAAAAGCACAAATCTTATATGGACAAAAATAGATAGCAAAAAAGCTATGAATTGGGAAGAAGCTTTAAAATATTCAAAGAACCTAAGCACTGGAGGGTATAATGACTGGAGACTTCCAAATGCAAAAGAGCTTCAATATATAGTTGATTATAAAAAATCACCAGATACTAGCTTTGGTCCTGCTATAAATGACAAGTTTATTTTAACAGCAATTAAAAATGAAATAGGACAAAAAGATTATGGATATTATTGGACTTCAACTACTCACCAAGATGGTGCAAAACAATATTCAAATGCAGCGTATGTATCATTTGGTAGAGCAATTGGGAAAATGAGAGGTAGTGTTATGGATGTACATGGAGCAGGCGCACAAAGAAGTGATCCCAAAACAGGAACTAAAAAGTTTCATGGTCCACAAGGAGATGCAGTTCGCTCAAACAATTATGTACTTTGCGTAAGAGGTGGAGATATTCAAGAAAATAATCAAGAAGAACAATCAAGCGCAATTTTAAATAGAATAAATATAAAACAAAACATGATTCAAAATCAAGGGAAAAATAATCAAGATAATAGAAGAGAGAAAAGACCAAATTTTGTAAAAAGACTAGACACCAATGGAGACAATAAAGTATCAAAAGATGAATTTGATGGACCGTTAAGAGCATTTGAACGCTTTGATAAAAACCAAAATGGTTTTTTAAGTGAAGATGAAGCACCTAAAGGACCACCAAAAAGAGGTAGATTTTAATCTATCTCTTTCTAAATTTTAAAATTGGTGATTTTATACAAGACATAAGAAACTAATTTTTGTAAAATTAATACAAAAAATCAAAGTGATATATATGCAAGTTATAAGTTCCGATCAAATCAAAACTCATTCGGTAAAAGTCACTGAAAAAATACAAAATAGATATCTCAAAGAATTTATAAAAAACTCTCTTGAACATGACAACTTAACAATCACAGCCAATACATATTATTACTATACTTTTTTAGAAGAGTATTTTTCTTATGAGATAATATTTTTTGAAAAAACGAATAAAAAGTTTATCTTAGAACCTTTTTTATTCACAGCTTATTATCACAATAAAGATACAAAAAGTATAGATATATTTCTAACCCATAGATATTTTGTTATTTATAAAAACCAAGAACTATTGTTATTTAAAAATATATCAAATATTTCTATTGAGGATTTAAATTCTTTTATCATACAAACGTATAAAATAGAAGTAAACAATATCATCCCAATAGATGAAACAAAACTAAATAAACTCAAAAAAGAATATCTCAGCAACAACACTCAAAAATCTATCACATTTATTCCTTTTAAATACAGTCACTCATTTAATATATTTTTATCTTTCTTTTTTATTTCATCCATATCACTTGGATACTATTTAAATACAAAGTCAAATCAAGTTGTTGAACAAAACAATCCAATTGAACTAATAAATATCCAAAATAAATATTTAGAGCTAAAGCAGATATATAAAAATAATGAAAAAAAGCCCATAGATAAAATTATCAGATTTTTTCAATATTTAAAAGAAAATTCTATAACATTAAGCACACTAAAATATCAAAACACCAAGATAAACACTACCCTATTTCATAAAAATAAAATACATTTACTAAATAGTATCGCAGATTATCAAAAAGAGATAAAAATCAACTCTTTAACTTACAATAAACAAAAACAAAACTATCAAATGGATATAACACTTGAATTTTAAACAATATTTTGAAGAGTTAAAAACAATCCAAAAGATTGAAATTTATTTGATTGTATTGATGATATATGGATCAAGTGTATATTTTTATGATGATATCTTTTCTTCTGGGTCTAACAACTTTGATACTAAAACTTTATCCCAATATAAGAAAAAAACTGTTCAATTAAACTCTAAGATTACTCAAAAAGATGATTTATACATTCTAAAACTTATAGAGGACAAAAGCGAAGAACTTGATATATTTATCAATAAATTGAATATAAACAAAAACAAAATCAATATACAATGTGAGGGAAAGTTTCAACATATCATTAGCTTATTAAAATTTATTCAACAACATTTTTATATCTTGGATTTTGTATTTACAAAGATAAACAAGACTATAAAAATAGACTTAAATATTGATATACAATATTTATTTAACCCAAACAAAATAGATCACAAACAGCTCACAACATCTAATCCATTTGATTTAATAAAAGAAAAACAATTTGTAGAAAAAATAAAATATAATGATATAAAAGTACTCGCTATTGTTATGGATGAAGTTTTGATACAAAATAAGTGGTATAAAACAGATGCCATCGTTTGCAATTGTAAAATAGTAGCAATTCACTCAAACTCGATTACTGTAGTTAATCTAGAGACCAAACAATTCAATACCATAAAACTAAAAAGAAAAATATAATGGATGACTTATTAAAATATAATATTGACTATAGTTTAGTACAAAGTATAGAGACAGATATCTTATTTAAATACAATATTTTACCTATATCAAACAACATTTTATATCTTTTAATAGCAAGTTCCGATATCTCTCCTTGTATTGAAGAGCTAAATTCTATATTTAAATCAGCTGTAAAAATCATACATGTTGATAAAAAACAACTTGACTTTGAACTTCAAAATCTAGAACTAAAGTCTAAACTCTATGATTTATGTATACAAGCAATTCATAGTATCAACACAAATAATGAAAACTCGTATATCATAAAATTTGTAGACCTATTATTTAAGTTTTCTATTGAACAAAATGTCAGTGACATACACTTTGAATGTTTAGAAAAAAGTATAATAATACGAGTGAGAATTGATGGAGTACTTACTCAATTTTTTCGTTTTGAGAAAAAACTTTATTCACTGATTAGTTCCATTATAAAAATATTTGGGAACTTAGATATAGCGCAAAAAAGACTACCATTAAATTCACGCTTTACAAGAGATATAAATAATATAAACTATGATTTTAGAATATCTACAATCCCTACAATTCACGGAGAATCAATAGTTTTACGAATATTAGATAATGGAAATATTAAAAAAAATTTATATGAGATTGGCTTTAAAGATAAATTACTACAAACTATTGAAAAAAATATAAAACTAAATCAAGGCTTGATATTAGTAACAGGACCTACAGGAAGTGGGAAATCGACAACTTTGTATTCTATACTCAATGAACTCAATTCTAAACAAAAAAAGATTATCACTATTGAAGACCCAGTTGAATACAAACTAGATGGAATTATGCAAATAAATATAAATGAAGATATAGAATTAAACTATTCAGTTGTTTTAAAAAATATTTTACGACAAGACCCCGATATTTTGATGATAGGGGAGATTAGAGATAAAGAATCTTTACAAATTGCGATGCAAGCGGCACTTACAGGGCATCTAGTCATTGCAACCTTACATACAAATAATTCACTTGAAACAATAACACGACTTAAAGACTTAGAAGCCAAACCATATCTAATAGCAAGTACACTTAAGATGATACTCTCACAAAGACTTTTACGAGTTTTATGTAAAAACTGTAAAGTAAAAAATAGTATTGACAATCATTATATTTCCGTTGGCTGTAAAGATTGCAATTTTTCTGGATACAAAAATAGAGTAGTATCTTCAGAGGTATTACAAATCGATGATACCATATCAAAAATGATATCGAATAATGATAAATTATCTAAGATTAAAGAACATATGAAAAAAAGCGATTTTCAATCATTGGCAAGCAATACTATCAATTTAGTCAATCAAGGTATTACAACGCTTGCTGAGTATCATAGTAAGGTATAAAATGCAATATAAAGTTACTTATCAAGATATGTCAAAAATAAAGTCAGCAACATTTGAAGCTAAAGATATACAAGAACTCAAATCACTTCCTAAGATTCCAAAAAATATTATTAATATCAAATTATTAGAAAAAAAAACAAGAGAAAATATTGGATTAAAACTGAACAATAAAAGAAAAGTCTATGAACTATTTTACTCTTTGAATCTAATGCTAAACTCAAATATTACACTAAATGAATCTATTGAGTTATTATTAGAGACCAAACAAGAAAATATAATAAAAGAGATTTTACTAAATATACAAAATTCAATACAAACATCACAGGCTATTTCTGTATCACTGCAAAAATATGAGAACTATTTAGGAGAAACTCCTATTCTTTTCTTATCTTTAGGGCTAAAAAATGGAAATATAAAACAATCAATAAGTTCTCTTATTGAGATACTAGAAGAGGATATAAATAGTACTGAGAATCTTAAAAATACTATTCGTTATCCTATTATTTTACTTGTGTCATTATTTATATCAGTTAGTATGATATTTATCTATGTTATACCAAATTTTGAATTTATTTTTAGTTTCATAAAAGATGATATCCCTTTTGCAACTAGAAGTTTATTGATAGTTAAAAATATTATTGATAACTATTTTGTAGCCATAATCTTTATATTTACACTTACAGTAACTGCACTATATAAAAGCTACTTTATGTATAAATTATTTTTTGATAAAGCACTTATACTCCATATACCAATTCTAAGTAAAGTACTACGAGATTACTTTTTTTACAAACTATTCTTATCTATTTCTATTATTGTAAAATCCAAATACCAATTCCAAACAGCCATTGAAAACAGTAAAAATATGATAAATAATTTGTATATTCAAAATATTATCAATACAATATTATCCAATATTAAAAATGGTACTTCTATTGCTAAATCTTTCGAAGATACAAAGCTTTTTGATAGCTTTACTATCAAATTGTTGCGTATGTCAGAAGTCACAAATGATTATAGTTCTATATTGGATGATATCACTCAGTTTCATAAAAAAAGATTCAAAAAAAGCTTAAATACTTTTTCTTCACTTATTGAACCTATTATTATTTTTATCATTGCATTGATTGTTTTATGGTTGGTTTTAGCCATCATGCTACCAATGTGGGAGTTAAGTTCATCTTTTGGTTGATAAACTTAATTTCGTATCTATTTTCTTAAAGATACTTGTTTTTTATTTTCTTGATGTAGTTGCAAGTTATATTTAATTTCTAATCCATCATTTACCTTAGCAAATACAATAGGATACGCAATATTAATTGATACTTTTTGCTTATTTAACTTTTCCACAAAATCAAAAAACTCTTGAGGAGCTTGTACAACTGATGTGATGGTATAGTTATAAGTTAAATATTCACTTTTTTCTTTAGATACAAACTTAAGAACCGAATCTTTTAAAGTAGTAGCTTGTAAGTATTTTGTTGCATTTGATGTCGATAGAAAATTAAATCTTTCATACTCTATACCTTTTATATCTTCATCCATTATCTCTGAAGCTTTAAAAATATTATTTTCTATAATAGTATTCAAAATTGCTTTATTTTGATGTCGTAATAGGATTTTTGATTCTTTATATATATTTTTTAATTTTGATTGCATATCTGCCAATGAAGTTGTATCAGCAATAAAGTTACATACAAAAGTAGAACCTTTTTTACCTATCTCCAAATCTTTTAAGACCGCATCATAAGGAACAACATCAAATAACATAAAAATTTCTTGTAACATTTTTGCATTTTTAACACTATGATTTGGCTGTAATACTATAACCATCTTTTCCATTATAGGTATTTTTTTTACAGTTTTGCTAGCTACTACAGGCTCTTTTTCTGAAACTTGAACAGCAACTTTATCCAAGTCTTTTTTAATCTGTTTAGGCTTTATCTGTTTTATTTGCGACTTTTCTAGATTAGTGTCATTGTTATTTGATTGATAATTTAATACTCCAAATACAATAGCAGTACTAAGAAAAACTAAAATAGCCCATAAGTAAGTAGCATTTTTATTTGTTTTTTTAACTCTTGGATCGATAAAACTATATTTTTCACTATCTTTTTTTTGAGTAACTTTATCTAAGTATTCCTCCATCAAGATGTGTTCATAATTTATCTCTACCATCACAGTTTCATGCAAAGACTCTAATTGTTCATCATTTAATGTTTTTAAAGTATGCAATAATTCAATTTTTTCTAAAAATTCTACACCTTCATTTTGGGCATAATAGTCTGCTATAATATCGTTTAAAAATTGTTGCATCTCCATGATATGAACTTCATCATATACTTTTTGACCAACAATTTCATCAACTGCAAAACTATCATCTTGCATATCTTCAAATTTTGTTAACTGTTTTGTTTTTGTTAAAACTATTTGTTTAAGATTATTGATAACTATTGCATATAATATATCATTGTAAATTAGAATATTAAGAGAGTTTACAACGTCGTTATTGTTGATATATTCATTCAGCACACTAAATGGAGATATTATATAATCTATTCCACTATTTATAAAATACCCTTTTGTCGTTAGCACTTCATTTTTAGGAATTGCAATTGTCAGGCCTTGATTTAATTGAACATTATCATAACTAACAATATCAATCTCAGAAGAATCAATTATAGCTTGATTTGTTGTTTCTATCAGTGTAGTTATATATGTTTTTGGAATATTTTTTTGTAATGAATCAAGTTTAAATAAAGCATCATTTGGTATAGTTTCGCTACTTGCTAAAAAAGAAGAATGCTCTTGTTTTAATATATTATCATTCTCTAGAGTTTTATAATCTAACTTCAACTGTTTATTTTGATGTAAAATATTTACGTATTGTTTCTTATTATTATTAAACACTTTAAATTCCTATACCTGTTTATTCATTTACTTATTCAATGGATGAGAAGTATTATACTGTTTTAACTTTGTATTTGTGTTTAATTTAGTATAAATTCCCGTTGCTTTTAAGCTACTGTGGCCTAATAACTGACTAATATCATTGATTCTGGCTCCATCATTCAACAAATCAGTTGCAAATGAGTGCCGTAACTGATGTGGTGTTACTTTTATACCTATTTTTTTAAATGCTACTTCGATTCTATATTGAAGCTGTCTTTTACTCAATGGTTTATCTTTCTTTTCAAATAAATATATCCTTGGATTGTATTTATCTTTGTACTCTTTTATTAAACTATTTATGGTTGGATTTGAGGGTATTTGCCTCTCTTTATTTCCTTTTCCTACTACTCTAATCCATTGTTCATTTATATTTTCAAGTTTTAATGATGCTAGTTCTGATATACGAATACCAAAAGAATATATAAATAATATGATAACTTCTTCTTCTAAAGTAGATTCCTCAATGGATTCAAATATATTGGATGTTTGAATAGGCTTGGGTAATGTTTGCGCTATTTTTACACTATTTGCCCCAATAAGTTTTATATTTAAATCTTTCGTTTCTAAATACTGGCAAAAACTATTTATACTAGATATCTTTTTATTGATTGTTTTATTATTTTGTTGAGCTATCTCTAATCTAAACTTAGTAATATCAAATATTATTAAAGCACTATCTTCTTCATCATGATAGATTTCACTAATTTGTATAGCTTTGAAAACTGGCGTTCTGTAAGTTTTTACAGTAAGTGGAGAATAGTTTTTGATATCTATTAGATTTTCACAAAATTGCTCTAAATAATTTAAGAATTTTTCTTTCATAATTATCTATTTTTCTAGTTGATTTACCATCATTTTAGTTGTGATTATTTTCTTGGCATCTTCCATATCCAAGCCATCCACATCAAAAGGTTCACCAATATAAAAATCAATCTTTCCAAAAGGTTTAGGGATGATAAACTTATCCCAAGATCTCATTTTCCAATACGAATTTGGTATACTGCTAAATGGTAAGATTTTTGCTTTTGTTTTTTGAGACAAGACAACTACACCATCTGCTATAGTGTATATAGGACCTTTAGGACCATCAGGAGTGATGGCAACATCAGTACCATTTTTTAAAGCTTTTATAGCACCTATAAGAGCTTTTGCTCCACCTCTTGTCGATGATCCACTAAATGAACCAATACCAAGATGCTCAACTGTTTTTCTTATAGTTATACCGTCTCTATGCTCACTTATGATTGCACGTACATTTCCATCTTTCTTAAAATTTAGATAGTTAAATGGTTGCATAAGTAAATCACCATGCCACATACAAACAATAAAATTATCAGAAGGGATTTCATCTTGAGGATAATGGTAAGTTTTTTTATTTGTAAGGTATATAAACCTTACAAACAATTGTATAAAATAAGGTAATAAATCTGTTTGGATATATTTCTTAATTTTTTTTTTCATATACTATAAAACTTCACCTTTAAGTGATGTTCTATTTGCTTTTATAATTTTAACTTTTACAATTTTTCCTAATAGTTCTTCACTACCTTTAACAAAAACTTGTACATAGTTATCAGTGAAACCAAATACTTCACCATTTGCTTTTAACTCTTCAAACAATACTTCCATAGTCGTACCCAAATAGTTACTCATATGCTCGTCTTGATGCTCTTTATGAAGCTCAATAACTCTTTGAAGTCTGGCACTTGAAACTGCATCATCTACTTGATCTGGCATCGTTTCAGCAGGTGTTAATGGTCGAGCAGAATACTTAAAATTAAATATTGCTTCAAATTTTACTTTTTCAACAACATCTATAGTATCCATAAATTCTTCATCAGTCTCACCTGGGAATCCTACTATAATATCAGTCGAAATTCTTACATCTGGACATAAGTTTCTGATTTTTTCACAACGATTTAAGAACCACTCTTTTGTGTATCCTCTTTTCATTTGTTTTAGAACTTTTGTATTTCCAGCTTGTAAAGGTACATGTATTTGTTTACATAATTTAGGGTTTGAAGCAAACTCTTCAATAAATTCATCATCCATGTGTAAAGGATGAGGAGAAGTAAATCTAATTCTTTCAAGACCATCTATCTTACTAATATCTTGAAGAAGTTTAGTAAAAGTTGTTTTATCTCTCTCATCACTAAAGCTAATACCATAGTTATTTACGTTTTGACCAAGTAAAAATACTTCTATTGCACCAGCATCTACTGATTTTTTAATCTCATTGATTATCATTTCAGATGGAATACTTATCTCTTCACCACGAGTTGCTGGAACTATACAATACGTACAGCTTTTATCACATCCAAGTGAAATATTTACACTACATCTATACTGAGAGTTTCTAAAATCAGCAAATTCATACGTAGTTTCATCATTGTTAATATCAATCTCTACTGTACCTTTAACTTGAACAGCTTTTGATATTTTTGAAACATTTCTAGCACCAAGTACAAAGTCAACATACGGTGCTTTTTTTATAATCTCATGTCCTAAATGACTAGCTGTACATCCAGTAACACCAATTTTGGCACCCTCTTTTTTCTTTTTATTAAAGTTACCTAATTCCGAAAAAAGTTTTGCTACTGGTTTTTCTCTAACTGAACAAGTATTGATAATAATAAGATCAGCTTCTTCTAAAACTTGCGTTGTTTCATATGCTTCATGTTTTGCTAATTCAGCAATAATATGTTCTGTATCTCGAACATTCATCGCACAACCAAGTGTTTCTATAAAAAGTTTTTTAGACAAAATAATATCTTTTTTTGATTATAAAGAATGAACTTCGTAAAGATATTCTTCATCTGCTAAACCATACTTAACTTCTCTAAAGTGTACAGCATAACCAGCTTCTTCAAATTTATCTACGATTGCCATCATATCTTTATGTGAATTTTCTCTATCAAAATAAAAAATCTCTTCTTCATTCTTTGCTAAAC
>Ga0193956_1000516_pt1 | contig 17572 bp, 10 predicted proteins | sample BB_7_MG_FD_140358 | JGI IMG/M metagenome (GOLD analysis project Ga0193956, IMG submission 140358) | Microbial mat bacterial communities from the Broadkill River, Lewes, Delaware, United States - BB_7_MG | ecosystem: Environmental > Aquatic > Freshwater > River > Microbial mats | place: USA...
CCAATCGCGGGCTTGTTGGCGGCGCTTTTCGTCGAACTCGTTGTGATGCTTCATGGTGGTTTGATATTCTTGCAGCATTGACCATACCTCATCGATCCCTTGATGATGCAGGGCGCTACAGGTGTGAACAGGAACCGTCCAGTTGGCACTGCGTGGCCGCAAAATGTGCAGGGCGTTACAATATTGTTGTTTGGCAAGGTTGGCACGAGTGATGTTGTCGCCATCGGCTTTGTTGATGACGATGGCATCGGCAATTTCCATCACCCCTTTTTTGATCCCCTGTAATTCATCACCAGCGCCAGATAATTGCAATAGCAGGAAGAAGTCAACCATGGAAGCGACGGTGATCTCCGATTGGCCAACGCCGACTGTTTCGACGATGATGACATCATAACCTGCCGCTTCACAGAGCAGCATGGTTTCGCGTGTTTTACGAGCAACGCCGCCGAGGGATTCACCTGCTGGTGATGGGCGAATAAAGGCATTGTTGTCGCGGGCAAGATCTTCCATACGCGTTTTATCACCGAGAATACTGCCGCCTGAAATTTGTGAAGAGGGGTCAACGGCTAGCACAGCCACTTTATGTCCGTGTTCGGTCAGGTGCAAGCCGAAGGCTTCAATGAAGGTACTTTTCCCGGCGCCGGGGACACCAGAGATACCAATTCTCAGGCTGTTGCCGGTGTCGGGCAGCAGTTGTTCGAGTAACGTCGTGGCTTGTTGGCTGTGCTCAGGCTTGCGGCTTTCGATCAGGGTGATCCCTTTGGCAAGGGCGCGGAGTTGACCGTTACGAATTCCTGTTGCGATGTTTTCGAGATTCATGCCGCTGCCTTGTTGGTGGTCTTCATTTGGGGGGTGGATAAAGAAGCGGGCGGAGATTGTTCCGCCCGCTTGATTACATTACTGTTTTTCTAAAATAGCGGCAAGAGTTTCGCGAGCCGAAGTTGTAATGGGTGTGCCAGGGCCAAAAATACGCGCAGCACCTGATGCGGTAAGCTCATCGTAATCTTGACGAGGGATAACGCCACCACAGACCACAGCAATATCGTCAGCACCAAGTTTTTTCAGTTCCGCTGCAAGTTGCGGCACCAAAGTTTTGTGTCCCGCTGCAAGGCTTGAAACGCCGACCACGTGAACATCGTTCTCTACGGCCATTTTAGCCGCCTCTTCAGGTGTTTGGAACAGTGGACCAACATCAACATCAAAACCAACGTCAGCGTAAGCACTTGCTACAACTTTAGCGCCACGGTCGTGACCATCTTGACCCATCTTGGCAATGAGAATACGGGGGCGACGGCCCTCTTTCTCAGCAAAATCAGCAATCATTTTCTTCACTTCAGCGAAGTCTTGATCTTGTTCACACACGGATGCGTACGCTCCTGAAACGAGTTTGATCTCAGCTTTATGGCGACCGAAAACTTTTTCCATGGCGTCGGAAATTTCACCAACCGATGCGCGTAGGCTGGCTGCTTTAACGCAAAGACCGAGAAGGTTTTCATCGTTATTTTCGCTTGCTTTGGTGATGGCGTCAAGTGCTGCCTGACAAGCGGCCTCATCGCGATTCTTACGCATGGTTTCAAGGCGCTTAATCTGTGATTCACGTACCGCTGTGTTGTCGATATCGAGGACATCGATAGGATCTTCTTCAGCCATTTGGTACTTGTTAACGCCAACGATGACGTCACGACCACTATCGATTGCCGCTTGTTTTTTCGCTGCTGATTCTTCGATGCGCAGTTTTGGCATCCCTGATTCGATCGCTTTAGTCATACCGCCAAGCTCTTCGATCTCCTTGAGGATAACACGCGCTTCGTTGATCAGCTCCGATGTCATTGACTCTACATAGTATGAACCCGCCAGTGGATCGACAACATTGGTAATGCCAGTCTCTTCCTGAATGACGAGCTGAGTATTACGAGCAATACGTGCAGAGTGATCCGTTGGTAGGGCAATCGCCTCATCCAAGGCATTGGTGTGTAACGATTGGGTGCCACCAAGAACCGCTGCCATCGCTTCAACGGTGGTACGGATAACATTATTGTAAGGATCTTGCTCAGTTAAGCTCCAACCCGATGTCTGGCAGTGGGTCCGTAGTGCTTTGGACTTAGGGTTTTGCGGATTAAACTGCTCCATCATTTCGGACCATAAGAAACGCGCAGCACGCAGTTTCGACGCTTCCATGAAGAAGTTCATGCCGATGGCAAAGAAGAACGATAAACGTGGCGCAAAGGCATCAATATCTAGGCCTTTTTTGATGGCTGCTTTAACATATTCAAGGCCGTCAGCCAAGGTGAAGGCAAGCTCTAGGGCATTGTTCGCTCCGGCTTCCTGAATATGATAACCCGAGATAGAGATAGAGTTAAATTTAGGCATCTTCTGACTGGTGTACTCAATGATGTCAGAGATGATCTTCATTGAAGGCTCTGGTGGGTAGATATAAGTGTTACGCACCATGAACTCTTTAAGAATGTCATTTTGAATGGTACCTGCAAGCTGCTCTTGGCTAACGCCTGATTCCTCTGCTGCGGCGATGTACATGGCAAGGATAGGCAGAACGGCACCATTCATTGTCATTGATACAGAGACTTTGTCGAGGGGAATGTCACCAAAGAGGATCTTCATATCTTCGATAGAGTCGATAGCAACACCCGCTTTACCAACATCACCAACAACGCGCGGATGATCCGAATCGTAACCACGGTGGGTTGCTAAGTCAAAAGCGACCGATAAGCCTTGCTGCCCAGCGGCAAGATTGCGCTTGTAAAAAGCGTTGGACTCTTCTGCGGTAGAGAAACCAGCATATTGACGTACTGTCCAAGGGCGACCTGCGTACATGGTGGCAACAGGGCCGCGCAGATAAGGGGGCAGACCGGGCAGGGTGTTGAGGTGCTCTAAGCCCTCAATGTCATCAGCAGTGTACAACGGCTTAACGCAGATCCCTTCGGGAGTGTCCCATTTGAAACCCGATAAATCGTCAGTTTTTTTCTCTTTCTTGGCCTTGGCTTCCCATTCGGCCATTGTCGGTTTGTTCGACATGGACTTTCCTTTCAATGTTAATTCATTGCGTAAAGTGAGTTTATGATTCGATACCGATGCGAGCGGGCTGCCCTGCATCGTAGTAGTGTTTAATGTCGCGCATCTCGGTAACGAGGTCTGCCGCATCAATGAGCTGCTGTGGTGCATTACGGCCTGTGAGAACAAGCTCGGTGTGTGGAGCCTTTTCATCAATGAGGTCGAGAACGTCATTGAGTTGAATCAAGTTGAAATGAAGGGCATTGATGATTTCATCGAGAATTAGTAGGTCAAAGTCTCCTGTGCTGGCGAGAACCGTTGCGCGAAGCAGAGCCGCTTGAGCGAGGTCGATATCTTCCTGTGCTGGATTCTTAAGTGATACAAAGCCCCGTCGGCCCACTTGTTCAACGGTCCAGTTTCCTCCCATGCGCCGTGCGCTATGCATTTCGCCATAATCTGGATCATATTTCATAAAATGCATGATGTGAATGGTCAAATCACGACCAGCAGCGCGAAAGGCAAGGCCTAGTGCGGCTGTGGTTTTTCCCTTACCGTTGCCCGTGTATATTTGTACGCGGCCTTGTTGAAGTGCTGGAGTCATGACAGTTGATCCTCATCCGTTGCTTTGAGTTGTCGTTATATTAAATAATAACGTGTCTGTGTATACATAAGTGCAAAACAAGGGTTTGGCAGGTAAAATGGTTTTTTAAAATTGCTAAAAAGTTTTAGCGTCGTGAAATATATCAGTGCCAATCGCCCGTTGTCAAGATGGATGACTTTGCAATTGTGATGGAAATCCATCGCATGTTGGGTCAAAAATTGCCAATTTTTCATGTATACACGCAAGAATCTTCATTACAGAGGTTAGCGTTTAAAGCTTCTAGGTCGATGGATTTTGCCGGATCAGGGAAATCAATACTCTCTGCGATATATGTATTATTGTGCGATTATTGAGGTTTGCTGTGTTGTGTAACTGTTTGATATTTAAAGGAAAAATAAATTTACCATCGCGAATATTGGAATTTATTATGGGTAAAGGTTTTTATTGCTGGTAAATAATTGAGTTGACAATTTTGCCTGTTTTGTTTTATATGATTCTGGAAATAAAACTGTTTTCTATTTTTGGGAGTGTGGCTTGGAGTACAATATTGGTGCAAAAATAAAAGAACTGAGGAAGGCGCGTAAATTAACGTTGCAATCTGTTGCAACGGAGACGGGTTTTTCTCCAGCATTGATCTCCCAAATTGAAAACAATAATGTCTCCCCTCCGATTGCGACTCTTTCAAAGCTGGCGCGGTTTTTTGATGTAAAAATTAGTCATTTTTTTGAAGAGGAAGAGGAGGTCCGTCGTTATGAGGTGGTTCGTGTTGCGGACCGTCGAGTTGTCAGCCGGGTGATCTCAAAAGCGGGTAAGGGGCATGGTTATACCTACGAAGCGTTGTCGGTACATAATCTTAATAAAAAAATGGAACCCTTTGTCGTTAGCGTGTCAGAGCGTAGTGATGACGAGACTATGTATAATCATGAGGGTGAGGAGTTCATTTTAATTATAAGTGGTACTGCCGAGGTACTGCTCGATGAGGAACGCATTAAGCTTGAAGCTGGAGATGCGATCTATTTTGATTCTTCCATGCGTCATCGGCTTCTCTCTTACGATGGCAATGAAGTGCAGGTTTTAGCAATTGTTACACGATAATTTAGTCGAGTTACTCGTCTAGGTTTTAATCCAAATGCTCTGTCGGGCGTTTATAAATTGTATTTTAATTTCTTTGCATGCTCACTTCGAGCATAAATTATTTATTAGTTGTTTTGGTTTTATCGATAGGAAGTATAGGCCGGTTAGTGGCGGACAGGTGTTACTTTCCGAAATATCATTTTAATCAGTAAGGGGATGACGAAATGTCAAACAACGTATGTAAGCCTTCATTGAGCAACCCTCTCGCACCGAAAAAGAATGTTGAATTTAACATTCCTGGCGAAATTGCGGGACAAAAAGGTGGCTATGAAGAGGTAATGAAGGAAGGTCATGATCTGATCGAGCGCCCAGTTAAATCGGTAGCTGTTGGCTCGATTGAAAAGCAACACTTCAAGCAACGGATGACCGTCTGGGAGCGGATTAAAGTTCTTACCCAGAGCGAGCCGAATATTTTATTCCAAAACTGGGGTAAAAACCTTGATGGTGCATCGCTGGTTACAGGTATCTTGAATGTCGACGGTCGTGATGTGGCTGTGTATGGTCATGACTTTACCGTCCGTGCCGGTTCTATAGATGCAACTAACGGTAGCAAGCTTGCTAAGCTGTTTAATATGGCTGGTGAAAAAGGGATTCCCGTTATCGGCATGAACGACTCGGCTGGTGCGTTTGTTCCTGCGGGTGTTGGTGGCTTGGATGGTTACGCTGAGGCGTTTACTGCACTGCGTAACATCAGTGGTGTTGTACCAAGTATCATGTGCATGTTTGGCTTTAACGCTGGTGGTGGTAGTTACCTACCACGTCAGGGTAGTTTCGTTATCCAACCTGAAAATACCTTCTTTGGTCTCACAGGTCCGGGTGTTGTTAAGTCGGTCCTCGGTGAGGATGTTACCCCTGATGAGCTTGGTGGACCAAGTGTTCACGGTGCAACAGGTGTTGCTGACTTAACCGTTGGTGATGAGACCTCAGCACTGCGTACAGCTCTTCGCCTACATAGTTATATTCCTGATAACAATAGTGTCATGGCTCCGTACCAAAAGACCAGTGATCCTCTCGACCGTAAAACATGGGAGATCAACACTCTGTTGAAGAAGGCCTTCAACTCCCCAACTGGTTTCAACACTCCTGTTGATGTTTCAATCATCATTCAGCAGATCTGTGACCACGGTGATTATTTTGAAATGCAACCTGATCGCGCCCGTGAAGTGGTCACAGCATTTGGTCGCCTTGACGGTAATGTTGTTGGTTTCTGTGCCAACAACAGTGCGGTGGCATCGGGTCAAATCGATTGCGATTCAGCGACAAAAATTGCCCGTTTTGTCCGTTTCTGTAACATCTATAATATTCCTATCATCTTCATGGAAGATACAACAGGCTTCCTTCCGGGCCGCGAGCAAGAGTCACGCGGTATCGTTCAGGCGGGTCGTTCCATGCTCGATTCAATTGTTGATGTTCGTACACCACGGATTCTGTTGATTCTGCGTAATGCTTATGGTGGTGCGTATGCATCGTACAATAACTATGCAACAGGTGCTGATCTGGTTCTGGCATTACCAACAACCCGTCTTGCGGTTATGGGGCCAGCAGGTAAAGAATTTGTTTACAAAAAAGAGCTTCGTGCGGCACGTGGTGCTATTGCAGCGATGGTTGCTAAAGGCGTTGAGGATCGTGTTGCTGCGGGTTCAAATGCAGAAGCGGCACAAAAAGACGCTGAAGCGGAAGCGGCTGAGTGGTTACGTTTAGAGGAAGCGGCATTAAATACCCGCTACGAAAAAGAGTTGATGAACCCGAAAGAGGGTCTCGCTCTTGGTTCGATCTCATCGATTGTTATGCCAACGGATCTACGGAAAGTGTTGGGGACGAATATAAACTTCTTCCTTCGTCACTATAAGCCTGGTCCTATGCAGTCGGTTCAGCGTGAATTCCATTAATTAGTAGGTATTGGAATCACTATTGGTGAGCGATATATAAATAACCCCATGGTAAGTGGAGATAAAGCCCATGGCACAAGATAATTATAGTAATAACCCTCTGATCCACCGCGAGCGTCGTTTAAGCCAGTCTGATTCAGCGTGGGTGCGGTCATTCTCATGTGAAGAGTTGAAGCCATTGATTGTTTGTCGTGGCCCAATTCGTAAAGAAGCAATGGATGTTTATGACGAGATGGGGATCAGCCATTATGGCATCCTGTTATCGGAAAAAGACTCCATCGTTTATCCAAATGCTCTGTCGCCTGAACTACGTAAGCTGACAGATAACAGCCGTGTTCATCGAGTGCCCGATTATTCAGGTGCATCGAAGGAAGAGCGTGTTGAGCGTATTGGTCAAATTATCGGCATCGCTAAAGACAACGGCTATGATTCAATCTTTGCTGGTTACGGTTTCATGGCGGAAGATGATGAATTTGTTGCTGCTATCGAAGATGCAGGCTTGAAATTTATCGGTCCTTGTGCGGCAACTCAGCGCGCAGCGGGTAAGAAAGACGAAGCGAAGCGTACCGCGCTACAGGTTGATGTTTCGGTTACTCCTGGTATCGATAACGTAACAGCTCGTACTCTTGTTAAGAAGTATGCAACACGCGACGCATTGGTTGAGTTGGCTAAAACGGAAGCGCTTGATTGTGACGCAGCTGTTCTCGCTGATGAGTCTTTGACTCTTGAAGAGCTTGCAGATCAAATTTTGTTTTCATCGTACCGTAAGGGGATCGACCTCTTTTCAGTCGACGAGTTGTGTGCTCAGGTTCAAGAAGAGTGTGCGGCAATGTTCAAAGGTTATCCCGGTGCTCGTATTCGCCTCAAGGCGATCGGTGGCGGTGGTGGTAAGGGGCAGCGTATCCTTGGTGCAGGCTTGTTAGGTATTAAGGAGCCGACAGATGCACAGGTTGCTGAAGCTTCAGCCGATGCGCCAAGTCTCGTTCTTGAGATTTTGAACGAAGTTAAAACCAACGGTGTTGGCGATAACAAAAACATTTTGGTTGAGCTCAACATTGAGCAAACACGCCACAATGAGATTCAGCTTCTTGGTAACGGTACATGGACTATCGCCCTCGGTGGTCGTGATTGCTCCCTGCAAATGCACGAGCAAAAACTGCTTGAGATCTCTGTAACACAGGAAGCTCTTGCGCACGAGATCAATAAGGCCAAAGACGCGGATCTGCCTCTTCAGGTTAAGGCTCTTGAGTCTGACTTAGCTGTTCTCAAGCGGATGGAAGCGGAATCTGAGCGTTTTGGTGAGGCCGTAGGTCTTGACTCGGCATCGACATTCGAGTGTATTGTTGATGGTGAGCGTCACTACTTCATGGAAGTAAACACCCGTATTCAGGTTGAGCATCGTGTTACTGAGCTTGTTTATAACCTGAAGTTTACCAACCCAGACAATGCTGATGATTTCTTTATTGTTGAATCATTGGTTGAAGCGATGGCACTGCTCGCTGAGCACAAAGAGCGTTTACCTCGTCCTGAGCGTCAGCCTCGTTTCGGTGCTGCTGCTGAAGCGCGTTTGAATGCAACAGACGATTCGTTGTCACCGTCTGCGGGTGGCGTGATCCATTACTGGTCTGATCCAATTGACGGTGAAGTACGTGATGATCAGGGTATTTGCATGGCGAATCCTGATACCGGTCAATTTATGAAATACAAGGTCGCTGGAGCGTATGATTCAAACATTGCGCTGTTGTTGACCAACGGTCCTGACCGCGAAGAAAGCTATAAGAATCTGGCGTGTGTCCTACGCAGTACCACGTTGCGCGGTGTCGATTTGGCCACCAACCTTGAGTTCCACTACGGTTTGGTGAACTGGTTTAAGGCTAACAATGTTATGGCCAAGCCAACGACCCGTTTTGTTGTTCCTTACTTGACTCTTGTCGGAAAATTGAAAGAGGAAGCCAATAAGGTTGACGTTGTTTATGCTTTCATGCAGATGAAGAAGCATTACAAAGCAAAGTACAGTGATAACCCTGAAATTGCTAAGGCCGTTTCTGAGTCACTTGATCGCAAAGGAACGTTGCTCACTCGACCCATGGAGCGCTTACTTGGCGATCCACACCTGCTTTCAGGTTGGTTGAGTTGGAACAAGAAGAACTTCAGAATTGAAAACGGTAAAGTCATTTGGATCCGTAATCCTCTTGGCGTGCTTTATGAGACTTATGTCTATATGCACATGGAGTGGAAAGAGAATGCTCCTGCTGCTGAGGTGATCTGGTCACACGATCATGAGCTTCTTGAAGGTTCACTCAAGTTCTACAAAGAGTTGCGTCTCAAGCTTGGTTTGACGAAGGCACAATTTGTAGAGTTGGATGAGATTATCCGTGGTGATGAGCCGCAACTCGGTTACGATGCTGAAATGTGGGCTAAGATTCAAGAAGCGCACTTTGGCTTTGAGCTCGGCAACGAACTGCTTGGACTATTATTCATGATCGCTGAAAAAACAGGATTCTATGATCTTAAGGTTGAAGATGATCTTGAGGTGACGATTCCTGAGTACTTGCATGATCCGAAGTTGCAAGCAGCGATGGCGAAGGTTCTTGTGCCACCACCAGCAACGAAGGCTGATGAGATTGTTACACCTGGCGGCGGTATGTACTATGGTCAAGAAGCACCAGGTATGCCTCCGTTTGTTACCAAGGGGATGCATTTCGAAAAAGGTCAACCACTGTTCATTCTTGAAGTAATGAAGATGTTCAACAAGGTTCCAGCACCATTCTCTGGAACAATTGATGAAATTCTTATCGAAGGCGATGGTACCATCGTATCAAAGGGGCAGCCATTGTTTAAGGTTACTCCTGATGAGAAGTTCGTTGAGGTTGATCCAAAGCAGATCAAGAAAGAGCGTCAAGCTGTAACAAAAGAGTTCTTGTCCGCAGTAATGTAGGACGCTAACTCGAAAGTAACATGATCGAAGAGACCTCGCCCTTGTGGCGGGGTCTCTTTGTATGAATTGCTCATAAATGAGTATCTTTAAGATGTAGAAAATACCTTCTAACGCAAATCTAACCAGGAGTTTACACAATGGTAAAGAAAATCAACCATATTGGCGTCGCGGTTAACAGTATCGAAGAATCCGCTCCCCTCTACCGGGATGTGTACGGCATGAAAGATGAGGGTGTTGAGGTGGTCGAAGAGCAAAAGGTAAAGGTTGCATTTTTCGCTGTCGGTGAAAGCCGTATCGAATTGCTTGAGCCAACCAGCGATGATTCACCTGTTGCTAAGTTTATCGCTAAAAATGGCCCTGGCGTTCATCACATTGCTTATGAAGTGGATGATGTCTGTGCCGAGATCGCACGTTTAAAGGCTGAAGGAGTTCGCCTGATTGATGAAGTGCCACGCTGTGGTGCTCATCAAACGCAGATTGCGTTTTTACACCCCAAGAGTAGCGGCGGTGTACTAACGGAGATGTGTCAAATGCAGCACTAATATCATGTCTTGATCACTGTTAGTGGTTGTGTCTGGTAGGTGTGCTCATTGAAGTATAGATGCCACGGGTTGTCTCACTGGAGACAACTCAATTTCACTTGATGGAACCACTAGGAGGAAACAAGGAATGAGAAGAGTATTTGGTCTGCTGGCACTGTTGCTAGCCATGGCAGCACCCGCATTGGCGGTAGAGTTTAGCTTTCACGGTGACTTGAAACATGAGTTTCGCCTCAACTCGAATCAGTCGGTATTTACAGGCGGTAAAGAGTTTGCAGCAAAGCTTGACCCAACCCAGTCTAAGATTAGTGACGATGCAGTTAACGATACCTTTGCGGCAATTAAGTATCGTTTGTGGACAGAAGCTGCAAGTGACGATGGTGCAGTAAAAGGCGTTTTTGCTATTGAGGTCGGTGGTCTCCATTTTGGCGACAGCGATGGTGGTGATTTTTCAGGTGACGGTAAAATTGTTGAGGTTCGCTGGGCCTATACCGATTTCGCATTAGCCAGTGGCCGGATGAAAATTGGTCTACAGCCTGTTAAGATCAACAAGTTTTTCTGGAACGAAACCGCAGCAGGTATCGACTACAAAGTTGGTGATTTCGAGATGGCGTGGTTCCGCGGCTATGAAGTTGAGTCAGACGATAATGCATTTCAAGACCTCGATGCTCTCTACCTTCGCTACAACCTAAAGCCTGCTGAAGGGACAAAAATCGGTTTCTTCGGTGTGTGGCAAACCAGTGATGCTGCAACAGAAGGTATCGACTTAGATAGCGCGACTTGGAAAGTTAAGAAAATGACTGGCTACGACCTCGACCTATATACCTTTGGTATTGATGGTGGAATGAAGGCTGGTAACTTCTTTGCTAACTGGGACTTGATGTATCAAACTGGCGATTTCATGGAAGAGATGGATTTCGGTGGTTACTTCGCGCATCTTGATCTTGGAACAAAAATTGGTAAAGGTAAGATTACTTATACATTCTGGTACGCTTCAGGTGATGATGATCGTGAAGATGGTGATCTCGATGCGTTTATTGCCACCGATGTTGATATCAATGCGTCCTACTCTTCAGTTGTTTTATTCCAAGGACTAAACTCTGATCAATATTTCTCAGCAGACCCTTACATCCAAGACAAGGGTATGATGATGAACCGTCTAGCGTATGACACCAAGGTAACAGACAAGCTTAAAGTTGGTGTTGCAGCTCTTTACATGATGACTGCTGAAGATCTTGAATACCAAGATAACACAGGAACTGTTGATCACGCTGATGACACCATCGGTTTTGAGATTGATGCTTATGCGAGCTATAAAATCTATAAGAGCCTTGAGTTAGCGTTGGCAGCGGGCTACTTGATGACTGATGATGCTCTTGATTTCTATGAAGAAGATCACGATGGTTCAGCCGATGAGGACATCTACGTGATCACTTCACGGCTACGTTACAAGTTTTAACCATTCGTACCACAACAGTTTCATGTAAGCTGTCGTTGTTAAATGAATTGACCCCGTATCGATAAAGATGCGGGGTTTTTTGTTGGCAATAGATCGCACTCTTGGCTGTAAATAGTGGCCCTAAATTGATCTAAAAAAGCGTAATGTTTTAAAAAACACAACGATCCCCTTCCTAGCGCTGAGTCTGGTGTGCTGTTTGCATAGGTTCAAGCAGCTATTGTCTCATGGGAGGCAATTAAATTCGATCAAGAGGAATAACTAGGAGGAAGTAAGGATGAAGAAAGTATTAGTATTGCTCGCATTGTTGTTAGTCGTGGCAGGGCCAGCATTCGCAGTAGAGTTTAGTTTTCACGGAGATATGAGGTCAGAATTTCGTATTAATTCAAACCAGTCTGGGTTTACCGCAGCAAAAGAGTTTGCTGCAAAATTAGATCCGACTCAAACAAAAATCAGTAATGATGATGTCAATGATAGCTTTGCGGCGATTAAATATCGTATGTGGACCGAAGCTGCCAGTGACGATGGTGCCATCAAAGGTGTTTTTGCTGTTGAGATTGGTGGACTTCATTTTGGTGATTCAGACGGTGGGGATTTCTCAGGTGATGGAACTATCGTCGAAACGCGCTGGGCTTACACCGATTTTTCTCTCGCAGGTGGACGCATGAGAATTGGCCTGCAGCCTGTTCGGATGAACAAATTTTTGTGGAGCGAAACGGCAGCAGGGATCAATTACCGTGTTGGTAATGTTGAGATGGCTTGGTTCCGAGGTTATGAAGTGGTGTCTGATGACAATGCGTTCCAAGATCTCGATGCCCTCTATCTACGTTATAATTTCAAACCTGCTGCGGCAACAAAGGTTGGTGTTTTTGCCTTATGGCAAACCAGTGATGCAGCCAATGAATTTGATGCTGGTGAGACCATGGACGATCAGACTTGGAAGGTTAAAAAGCTGACCGGTTATGATCTTGATCTCTACACCTTTGGTATTGACGGTGGTACAAAAGGGGACACTTTTTTTGCAAATTGGGACATTTTGTATCAAACTGGACAGTTTATGGAGGATGTGGACTTCGGTGGTTACCTGATTCATGTTGATTTTGGTACAAAAATTAACAAGGCAAAGATCACCTATACATTTTGGTACGCATCGGGTGATGATGATCGCAATGATGACGATTTTGATGCTTATATCGCTACCGATGTTGACATCAATGCCTCTTACTCATCGGTCGTCATGTTTGGCGGTTTGAATTCTGATCAATATTTCTCAGCTGACCCTTATATTCAAGACAAGGGTATGATGATGAACCGCTTGGCGTATGACACCAAGGTGACCGATAAGTTAAAAGTTGGCGTGGCAGCGATGTATATGATGACTGCTGAAGACCTTGAGTATCAGGATAACTCAGGTACTGTTGATCACGCGGATGATGTGATCGGTTTTGAGATTGATGCTTATGCGAGTTATAAAATCTATAAGAGCCTTGAGTTCGCAATGGCTGCTGGTTATTTGATGGCGGATGATGCTCTTGATTTTTACGAAGCAGATCATGATGGCTCTGCTGATGAAGATATCTACGTCATCACATCACGCTTGCGTTATCAGTTCTAAACATAGCTGACGACAGTTTTAAGTCACTATAAAGTGCTGTAAAAACCCCGTATCGGTAAATGATACGGGGTTTTTTTTATGCCGAAGGGGAGCAACAGGACGAACGATTACTGCAATGTCATACCAGCGGTGCTATAATTAAAAATTATCGACGTTTCATCACTACATGAAGCATGGCTAGATTGCTTAGGCCGCTGTGCTGGAGAGATCACTGTGAAAGAGAAAAAACAAAATAGATCGAAACGCCTTACGGCAGAGCTCCTTGCTCCTGCGGGAAGTTTAGAAGCATTTTTTGCTGCAATGGAATCGGGTGCAGATGCCGTTTATTGTGGTTTGCAATCCTTTTCAGCACGGGCAAAAGCGAAAAACTTTTCTCTTGATGATTTAAGTGCCATGACGGGCTATGCACACGAGCGACAGCGCAAACTATTTGTTACCATGAACACACTGGTCAAAGAGGAGGAGTTGCCGCTACTGATTGACAACCTTGCTGCCGTAGAACAGGCGGGTGTCGATGCCTTGATTATCCAAGACTTAGGCGTGTGGCGCACCGCCCGCGAGCATTTTCCTAACTTGCCATTGCATTCATCAACACAGATGACCGTTCACAATAGTGCTGGCGTGAAACAGTTAGAGCAGATGGGTTTTGAGCGAGCGGTATTGGCACGAGAACTGACTCTGCCTGAGATCCAACATATTCGCAGTCAAACGCAAATGGAATTGGAGCACTTTATCCACGGTGCGCTGTGCTTCTGTTTTTCAGGGCAATGTTACTTCTCCTCCTTTTTGGGCGGTAAGAGTGGTAATCGTGGCCGCTGTACTCAGCCTTGTCGGCGTCGTTATAATTACCGTGGGAAACATGGCTATTACTTCTCTCCTAATGATCTGTCTGCCATTGAACTGTTACCCGCTTTGCAAGATGCCGGAGTGAGTAGTTTCAAAATCGAAGGGCGTATGAAGAGCGCCGAGTATGTCGCTAATGTTGTTACCGCCTACCGAAAAATGATGGATGCTGCCCCAGCACAAAGATCAGAGGTGCTAAAGCAAGCTCGGGCATTGTTGAAACAATCTTTTGGTCGAACACCGACAAAAGGATTTTTGGCGGGTTCCCAGCCTGCGGATCTCGCAACGCCAGCGTTGCGTGGTTCAACAGGGCGCTACTTAGGTGAAGTTACTCGCAGTCAGGGAAATAAGCTCTATTTCAAAAGTCGCGATGCACTGCATATTGGTGATCGAATTCGAATCCAGCCGGGAAGCGACAAGGTGGGCACTGCGTTTACGTTGAAGCAATTGTGGGCTGGCTCACGGGCGGTCAAGAAGTTGCCAGCGGGAGCTGCGGGAGTGACCAATCCCTTTGGTGACAAATTTAAAACCGGTGATGCCGTTTTTAAGGTGTCATCACAACAAGCCTTCTCAATGAGTGATGCAGCTTGCCGACGCAAGCTAGGTCAAGTTAAAGCTCAAAAGCAGCCGCTTGAATTAACGGTTCAACTTGCCGATCAGCAAATGGTGCTAGCTGCCAAGGTCGGAACGGTCAAATTGAATGCCTCTTACGATGTGGAGGTTTATCCCGCTTCGGATAGTCCGTTATCAGCTGAGGCTCTCAAGCAGGTATTTAGCCGTACCTCAGATGATCCGTTTGAGCTGGTTGAGTTAAGCGCAGAGAACCTTCCTAGCGTGGTGATACCACCAAAGCGATTAAAGGAGATTCGCCGCGATTTTTATCGTCATTTGCGTGAAGATATCAATAAATTAAAGCGTCAAAATCGAGATATTCAAAAACAGTGCGCGAAAGCTGCTTTGTTAAATAAGGGGCCATACCAACGTCGCCAGCAGGAAGTTACTGTTGCTGTTCGGGATGTGCGTGAGATGCGAGCGTTAGAAAACCCCGATGTCGATCGCGTTCTCGTGCCTTTAACGCCAGCGGTATTGCATCGTCGATGGAAAACAACCAGTCGCCAGTGTCGCGGAGTGGTGTGGGATCTCCCCTTTGTCATTTTTGATCAAGAATGGCGTACGATTCAGCAGGCGGTGCATTATCTTATTGAGGCAGGGTTTACCCACTTCCGTCTCAATAATTTGAGTCATTTCAGGTTGTTTAACAAGTTAGACGGATTGCATCTAGAGACCAGTTATCGGCTGTTTTGTATGAATACTCAGGCGATGCTGAGTTGGCAGGATTTGGGTGCCAGTTCAAGTGAATTATATATTGAGGATGAGCGAAATAATATCACGGAGCTTTTCAGTCGTGCTGGAAGCTATCCGCTCCACGCGATGGTTTACGGCTCAGTTCCGCTGATCACATCGCGGATTCGAATCCCTGGCGTGAAGAGTGATCTGCCTTTGGTTTCAGATCGTGGAGATGAGTATCGCGTTAATAACCGTGGTGGGCTAAGTGTGCTGCAGTCACAAACAGACTTCTCGTTATGCGGTGAAATGAACCGCCTACAGGAGCTGGGCTGTGCAGGTTATTTGGTTGATATTTCACATCTCGGTGCCTTTAGTAATGAAGGGCGTCGTGTCATGGAGGCCGCGCGTAGTCGCCGAGATTTACCCAACACTTCAAATTTCAATTTTGAAGCGGGCATAGATTGATTTGATCCGTAATTGAATAAAAAAAGGGAGGACAGATGATCTGTCTTCCCTTTTTTATTATGCGCAAATCGTTTATTGGTTCAAAGTTGAATTGGTTAAGCCGTAGCCTTTTTCACCGTGTAGTGCCTGATCAAGTCCTTCCGCTTCGCTCTGTTCATCAATACGGAAGCCAACGGTTTTTTCAACAAAAACGCAGAGGAGGTAGGTAACCGAAACAGCAAGGGCGATGGTTGCTCCCATACCAACCAGTTGTACACCCAACTGGTCAAACGCTGTCCAACTTCCACCTGCGGATTGTGCCGCGCTGTCCATCCAGCTTTGGCGAACAAAGAAGCACAATAGCAGTACGCCAAGACCGCTGCCAACACCGTGGATACCGAAGCAGTCGAGACTGTCATCGTAGCCAAATTTTGTTTTCATTTGAATGGCATAAAAACAAACAATTGATGATGCAGCACCTAAAAATAGAGCTCCTGTTGGGAGAACGACTGCCGCAGCAGGGGTGATAACGACAAGGCCAGCGAGTATCCCTGAAGCAAAGCCAAGGGCTGTTGCTTTGCGGAAAACAATCGCTTCAATTATGAGCCAAGTTAGCGCACCACTGGCCGCAGAAATTTGAGTCATGGTTAACGCACGGGCCGTATCCAGACCACTTTGTAGGGTTGATCCAGCATTGAAACCAAACCAACCGACCCATAGTAGGCCCGCACCCATCATGGTCATCACCAAGTTGTTGGGATGCATGGGACGGTGGGGGAATCCTTTACGGGGGCCAATGTAGATGGCCGCAACCAAGGCACTGGCTCCAGCAGAAACATGGATAACGAGTCCCCCTGCGAGGTCAATAACTCCTGCCGCACCATAGTTGAGCAACCAGCCCTCAGGTGACCAGATCCAGTGACAGAGTGGGCAATAGATGAGTAGAAACCATAGTGCAATAAAGAGTGAGTAGCCGCGCAGGTAAACACGCTCAGCAATGGCACCACTAATCAGTGCAGGGGTGATGATGGCAAATTTACCTTGAAACATCGCCATAATGTATTCAGGAATGCCATCAACGATCGTGTTGTCGATACCTTGAAGAAAAAAGTAGTCGGAATTCCAGCCGATAACGCCACCAAGAATACTTTTACCAAATGTGAGTGAGTAACCAACGGCTACCCATAAAACACCGATAATTGCCAAGGAAATATAGCTATGCATCATAGTTGAAAGAACATTTTTTGTTCGAACAAGACCGCCGTAAAACATCGCCAAGCCGGGGATCATCAAAAGCACTAAGGCGACTGACATCATCATCCAGGCCGTTGTTCCGGTGTCGACGGTTGAATTATTGGCGAAGGATAGAGTGGGCGTAAGTAGAGCTGTGAGGGAAATAGGTAGGGCGTAGCTGTGCTTCATTACTTCCTCCTCGAAGTAAATTGAACTGCGTTGGTCGTTAGCGTTGAGCGATTCAATCGCTAACTGACGGCTTCGTTGCCACACAAATGTTCGATTAAAGATAGGAGACAGAAATAAAATAGCAAGGGCTATGCCATGATCGTAATGTATTGATTTTTCGTGCTTTTACTTATGTTGAGTGGGTGATAACCATGTTGTGGATTAGGCCGTGCATAAAAAATAGGCAGTGTTGTTGGATAAATAGTCACACTGCCTAGATCTGTGCCGTTTAAGTTACCACTGAAGGAGCAATAGATTGAGCGTGCCAATAAGGAAACCGAGGAGTGCGCCAAAAAGGTTGATGTATTTAAACTGCTCTTTCATGATCCCCATCAATAAATCTTCCACTTTAAGGA
>Ga0193956_1000517_pt1 | contig 17568 bp, 13 predicted proteins | sample BB_7_MG_FD_140358 | JGI IMG/M metagenome (GOLD analysis project Ga0193956, IMG submission 140358) | Microbial mat bacterial communities from the Broadkill River, Lewes, Delaware, United States - BB_7_MG | ecosystem: Environmental > Aquatic > Freshwater > River > Microbial mats | place: USA...
GGATGATTTAATAGTTTAATAGTTTAAAAAAATAACAAAACAAATAAAATATTATAAAAAAAAACCAAAAAACAAATAAACTAAAAACAAATAAACTAAAAACTAAAAATTAAGATATGGGACCATTAACAGAACTCGGAATTTTAAACCACGAAGGTGGTATTTTGATGGCATTTATTATAGGAATAGCTTTCGGATTTATTCTGGAACAAGCCGGATTTTCATCAACAAGAAAGCTGGCTGGCGTTTTTTACGGCTACGATTTTGTAGTAATAAAAGTATTTTTTACCGCAGCAATAACAGGTGCAACTGGCTTAATATTAATGAATTATTTTGAATTAATAGATTTGAATTTAATTTATGTAAACAAATTTTTTCCACCATCGGCATTTGTAGGAGCAGCAATAATGGGAGCAGGATTTATTATCGGAGGATTTTGTCCGGGCACAAGTGTTTGTGCAGCAGCCATCGGCAAAATTGACGCAATGGCTTTTATTGGAGGAATTTTACTCGGAGTAATAATTTTTGCAGAAACATTCCCGTTATTCCAAGATTTTTTTGTAGCAAGCCCAAAAGGAAACCTAAAAATAACCGAAGTATTAGGCATAAAAGACGGATTATTTGTCTTATTCTTTATTTTGATAGCACTCGGAGCTTTTGCATTAGTTAATTTTATACAAAAAAAAGCAAAAAAAGTAGAATATTAAAAATAGTTAATTGGTAGGTTAGTTTAGTCGTTTATTGGTATTGAAAACCAACAATTTTCAATAAAACTAACTAAACTATAAAACCAATAACCAAATAAATAATTAAACTAATTTACAAATGAAAAAAAGATATATTTTTTTATCAGCAATAGCAATAATATTTGGAATTATTGTGGCAGCACTTCCCGAAAAAGATGTAAAAAACGAAATTCAGCCAGAGCAAATGCTCCAACAAATAATGGACGAAAGTAGATTTTTTTCGGTAGATAAAGTAGCAGAATATATTGTAGAACAAAACAAATATGTGCTACTTATAGACATCAGAACCCCCGAAGAATATGCAGAATGGACTTTGCCCGGAGCATTAAATATTCCTTTTGACAGTATATTTAGTCCAAACTACGAATATATTTTCAATCAAGATGTTTACACAAATGTAATTTTTTCAAATGGAGGAATTTATTCCAGTCAGGCTTGGATGTTGCTAACAAGACTCGGATATTCAAATAATTACATTATGAAAGGAGGTCTCAATGAATTTGTTGAAACATTTTTTATGACAGAAGAACCTAAAAACACTGCATCAAACGAAGAGATAGATTTATACCAATTCCGCAAAGGTGTTCGTCAATATTTTACAGGCTCGGGGGGAGACGACCAAGATGCAAGCACTCCAAAAACCGAAATTAAAGTCATCAAAAAAGAAAATAAAAATGAAGATTCAGGAGGTTGTTAAAATTAGTTTTTAGATTTTAGTTTTTAATACTTAGTTGTTAAAATTAGTTTTTAGATTTTAGATTTTAAATTTTAGTGATTAGTAAATAGTTGTTAATAAACCAATAAACTAATAAACTAATAAACTAATAAACTAATAAACCAATAACTAATAAACTAATAAACCAATAAACTAATAAACCAATAAACAAATTTAACTATTTCAAAAAAATAAAAAAATGGAACAAAATAAAAAAAAGCCAATATTGCTTACAACACTAATTATTCTTTTGTTAGCAACCTCGTTAGTGCTTGCAATAAAAGACCATACGCCAGATTATCAAGTATCTGCAAAAGAAATGCACATCAAACTGAAAGATTATAATAAAAATTTGATTTCGCCACAAGAATTTGTAGAAATATATTACTCCAACGATTCGCTCTATCGCTTTATAGACTTGCGAAACCCACGAGAATATGCCAACGGACATTTGCCAAATTCAATTAATCTACCATTAGACGACATTTTGAACGAAGAATTTATTGAAATTTTAAATCAAGATTCCAAAATAAATGTTCTTTATCACAATGACCACAGTGTGGCTTGCAGCCCTTGGATGTTGCTTTCGCAAATAGGTTACAAAAACAACAAACTTCTTATGGGCGGATACGATTATGTAAAATCTAATATTATTGACAATTTTTCGCCAATGTCTGGTGAGTTTAGAAACGAAAAAGCTAAATACAATTACAAAGAAGTTATAAACAATGCGTCGGGAGGTGGAACAAATACAGAGACTGCAACAACTACCGCTCCAACAGTTATTCCTGTTAAAAATAACAAAAAAACAGAAAGCGAAGGAGGCTGTTAGTTTTTAGTGCTTAGTAAATAGCTGTTAATTAACTAATAAACCCATAAACCAACAAACTAATTAACAAATAAAAAAATAAAATTTATGAAAAAATTTATATCCATAAGTATATTATTTGTAATATTTTTTTCAGCTTGTAGTAATTTTGACGAAAAACAAGAAATACAAATCACCAAAGACAGCAGTGCAATCAACGAATTTGATGCACTAATTAATTTTGTGGAAAAATCAGGAGACTTTATTAACTCTAAAAACACTCCAGCTTTAATAATTGGAACTGATGTAAATAAAAATTTAGAAAACTTTTTGGTTTTAGACATCAGAAGCAAAGATGCTTACGTGGCTGGGCACATAGACGGAGCTTACAACGTTAAAGGCGAAAATTTATATTCGTTTTTAAAAGACAGCGTATCTGCATCGGCTTACGAAAAAATTGTAATCACCTGTTACAGTGGACAAGTAGCAAGTTACTTCACCTCACTTCTACGCCTTGCAGGATACGGAAACGTGTATGCACTAAAATGGGGAATGAGCTCGTGGAACATGGCTTTTGCCGAAAGCAAATGGCTCGCCAAAACTTCGGCTAAATACGAAAGCCAAACAGAAACAGACGGAAATGCTAAAAATAGCAAAGGTGATTATCCTACTTTAAATACAGGAAAATTAACAGGAATAGAAATTGCACAAGCCAGAGCTAAATCTGTTATTGAAGACGGCACAAAAAACATGAAAATTACTGCCGACGAACTTTTTGAAAATCCTGAAAATTACTACATTATAAATTATTGGCCTGCAAGCAAATATATTATAGCTCACGTTCCGGGAGCTATCCAATACGAACCCAAACAATCTTTAAAAAGAGATGCTTTTTTGGCAACTTTGCCTACCGATAAAACTATTGTAGTGTATTGTTACACAGGGCAACACAGTGCTTTTGTTGTAGCATATTTACGACTTTTAGGATACGATGCAAAAACTCTTTTATATGGAGCTAATGGCTTTATGCACAACATTATGAAAACAAATCCTGACGTAGGACACCCTTTTAAAACCGAATTTATTTACGACCTACCATTTACGCAAGGAGAACAACGCTCAAATAAAACTTCTGCACCAAGTGGAGACGATAATTCTTTGCCAACAACTCCAACAGTTGTTCCTGTTAAAAAAACAGAAGGAAATGACGAAGGTGGCTGTTAAAAAAAATGAATATTCAATATTCAATACAGAACAGTCAATATTCAATTAAAAAAATAATAAAAATGTTTTTTTAAAATAAAATGATAAAAAAAAGTGAGTCGTTTTGGCTCACTTTTTTTTATTTGATAATGTTGGTTTTATTTTTTTTCTAATTCAATAAACTCTATTGAAAAGAATGAAATATAACCTTTTCCAGACTCTTCTAAAAGTTCGTTATAATAATCAATTTGTTCTTTCTTCATTTTATTTTCTTCTTTTTTAACTTCGTCTTTTACTATGCTACCATCGCATTCAATTCGGTATTCCTCTTCCATACCATTAATTTCTTCTTCGGTAATTCTTTTTTCTTTCAAAATTCCAGTAACAACAATGTCGCTACCTTCAAGGTCTGCATCAAAACTTTCTTCTGATGTAACTTTTACAAAAACACTATCTACGGGAGCTTCAAAAAGGTGCATTTTTTTGCCTCCATGTTTGCAAATGTGAGATACTGTTCCAGCTACTTTTATTTTTTTATCTACATACTGTTCTGCATCTTGGTCTATTGTTAAAATAGACAACATTGGAATATCATCGGTTTCTACGGTTAAAGAATCTTGATTGTTTTTATTGCCATTGTCTGTTCCGCTGTTGCAAGCAGAAAAAATTAAAAGCGAAATAATGCTTACTAAAAAAAGTGTTTTTTTCATTTTAAAAATAATTTAATTTGTTAATAATTTAGTGTTATTTATGGTTTATGATACTTTAAAATATTTCACAATTTGCTCTAAATCAGAAATTTGAGCATTAAGTTGATTTGCATTATCCAAAACATTATCTACAGCATTTGTATTTTGCAAAATAGAGTTGCTAAATTCCATTATAGAGTTTTGCATCTGATTTACAGATTGTTTTTGCTCATTGCTTGCATAAGCAATTTCATGTATTTGTTCTTCTATGTTTTTTATTTTGGGAGTAATTTCATTAAAAAGAACTTCTATTTTGTTAGAAATTTCGTAACTTTGTTTTGATAGTTTTTCAATATCAGTGGCAGCATTTTCGCTTCTTTGTGCGAGTTTTTTCACCTCGTTTGCCACCACAGCAAAGCCCTTTCCTGCCTCTCCTGCGTGTGCTGCTTCTACGGCGGCATTTATAGACAACAAGTTGGTTTTATATGCAATTTCTCTAACAACTTCAATTTGTTCATTAATAATTTGCATTAAATTTATTGCTTTTTTTACATGAACACTACCTTCAATAAATCTTGCTATTGTTTCTTTTGCATTTAGTTCGCTTTGATTTGCAAAATTACTATTTTGTTCTACGCTGGAAGTTATCTGCTCAATAGTTGCCGACAATTCTTCCGACGTGCTGGCTTGCTCTTGCGAATTTTGAGACACTACTTGTGCCGATTGCTCCAAGTTACTGCTATTATTAAGAACCTGAATACTAACATCTTGCATTGTAGATACAATTTCTCGCAGTTTTTTTATCATTATTTGCGAATAATTTTGCAAATTTCCTATTTCGTCCTTTCTTGTTACATTTAATTCTTCTGTTAGGTCTCCTTTTTCTATTTTTTGCAAAGATTTTTCAACATCTCTTAATGGATTTTCAATTACAAATTTTGCAAATATTCCTATCACCAATATCATAAAAACGATAACAGCAATTCCTACTAAAATTGATATTATAAAAAGCTCTCTTATTTGACTAATAGAATTATTAAGGTCTAATTGATAAACAAATACACCAATTGTTTTTCCCGAAAAATCTTTTAAAGGATTAACTGAATACAAAAAACCATTTCGCTTGTAAGTATATTGTTTAACGAAACCAGATTTAATATCTTCAATTTTAATATTAGAGATATTAAAAAATTCTGATGTTGAATTTACCTGAACAAACTCACCTATTTGTTTGCTTTTGGAATTAACATTTGTTGAAATTTTATCGTCGCTAAGGCTTGCATATTTTGTGTCCAAGAAAATAGAAAATTCGTCTTGATGGTCGTTTTGGGTAAGTCTATTAATAAGTTCTGTTATATCTACGTAGTTTTCTACCGAGCCTAATACATTTTTATCTTGGTCTAAAATTGGCATTACACCTCTTATTACCAATCCTCCCCTACCCACTTCTATTCCTTTTACAGGTATTTTTTCATCAATACACATTTTTATAGTATGCCTAAAAGACGAAAGGTCGTCGCCACGCTTATCTGTCCAAGACCTGAAAAAAGAGTGATATTTTTTTGTATGAAAATGTATTCTAAATTCGTTGTTTCCACTTAATATCATTGACTTATTTATAGTCTCAAATTCAGATTTACACAAATTATAGGCAGAATCTGATTGTTCTTCTTGATTATAAATTTTATAACTTTCAATAGTAAGATTGCTTGACGCAAAAACAGACGCTATTCCAATTGCTTTATCCTCTAAGTCTTTAAGATTATCATAAAATAAGTCAACTTCACTTTCAACTCGCTTATCTACTTGCAGATTTACAAGATTATTAGCATAAAACAACGACATAGTTATAAGAGCAACAACTGTTAAGAAGACAAGAATAATTATAGGAATTGAAATTTTTACAGATATTTTTTTCATATTAGCTCGACATTATTATAGTATGTTTTTTTTATCGGAAAGTTTTTTCAGTTTAATAAAAAAATTGACAAACAAAGATATATATATATTTAGTGAAAAAAAAATCATTTTTTAAAACAAAAATTATCATTTTTTATTTATGTAATATTTATATTGATAAATTAATTGTTTATTTTACAAAAAAAATAAATATCAAAATAAAATATTTTTTTATTAAAAATTAACAAAAAGCAAACTTTTTAGATTAATAGCTCACAAACACCTCCATTAATACATTTATTTTCAATCAATTATACATAAAAAAACTAAATAATTTCATTAAAACTATAAGTCTCTTACAGTCTGCAATTTAATTAAAAATAGAAAAATTTTAATCTAAAAAACAACAAAAATATATAGATGATTTTTGTCATATATTGAATTTAAAATTTTTATTTACTAAAAAGAAAAACTATCTTTGCGTAAATTTTAAATGTATAATGATTATTGAAAAATGATTGAATAACACATTCTTGTTTTTTAATTCTAACATTAAGCATTATTTATGTTTAATTTTTAACAATTTTATAATTATTATGACAAAAAATGTAATTATTATCGGAGCAGCCGGTAGAGATTTTCACAACTTTAACACCTTTTATAGAGGTAACAAAGATTACAACGTAGTAGCATTCACAGCAGCACAAATTCCAGACATTGACGGAAGAAAATACCCAGCAGAACTTGCCGGCGACCTTTATCCAGACGGAATTCCTATTTACGCAGAAGAAGACTTACCAAGATTAATCAAAGAATTAAAAGCAGACACTTGCACATTCTCTTACAGCGATGTTCCTTACAACGTAGTAATGAACAAAGCAGCACTTGTAAATGCAGAAGGCTGCAACTTCGCCCTACTTGGAACAGACGATACAATGATAAAAAGCACAAAACCAGTTATTGCAGTAGGAGCTGTAAGAACAGGCTGTGGTAAAAGTCAAACATCTCGTAAGATTATTGAATTGTTGATGGCAAAAGGACTAAAAGTAGTTGCAATACGCCACCCAATGCCTTACGGCGACTTAGTAGCACAAAAAGTTCAACGATTTGCAACAGTAGAAGACCTAAAACTTCACAAATGCACTATTGAAGAAATGGAAGAATACGAACCACACGTGGTTAGAGGAAACGTTATTTATGCAGGCGTTGATTACGAAGCTATCGTAAGAGCTGCCGAAAACGACCCAGATGGTTGCGATGTTATTCTTTGGGACGGAGGCAACAACGACTTCCCATTCTACAAACCAGACCTTACAATAACAGTAGTAGATCCTCACAGACCAGGGCACGAATTAGCTTATTATCCTGGCGAAACAATGCTAAGAATTGCCGACGTAGTAGTTATTAATAAAGTAGTTACTGCACGTCCAGAAGATATTCAAACTGTTAGACAAAATATTGCAAAAGCAAACCCAACAGCAATTGTTGTAGATGCTGCATCACCAGTAAAAGTAGATAACCCAGAACTAATAAAAGGAAAACGAGTTCTTGTAGTAGAAGACGGACCAACACTAACTCACGGCGAAATGAAACTTGGAGCAGGTATTATTGCAGCACAAAAATATGGTGCAGCAGAACTTGTGGACGCAAGAGAATTTGCAGTAGGTAAACTTGCAGAAACTTTCAAAATTTATCCAAATATTGGAACATTGCTTCCAGCAATGGGATACGGAGACGAGCAAGTTAAAGACCTTGAAAAAACTATCAATGCAGTTGATTGCGACTCGGTAGTAATTGGAACACCTATAGACTTGAACAGAATTGTAAAAATAAACAAACCAAACACAAGAGTTTATTACGACCTTCAAGAAATTGGAACTCCAGACTTGCAAGGAGTTATTGATGATTTTGTTGCTAAATTATAATTTCAAAAAATAGCAAAAAATTTATTTATTTATATAAAATGCGATAGTTAAAACAACTATCGCATTTTTTTTAATCTTTTTTCAAATAATAATGTTAATTTTTTGAAAAAATAAAATTATATATATCTTTGTTGGTTACATGATTTATAAATTCGTAATAAACCACTCATAAATATCAAACAAAAGCCAAAAATATTAATAATAGACGATGTGGAAATAAATCTTTTGCTACTTGAAAAGATTTTAGAAGACCGTTATGACGTTTACACAGCCTTGTCTTACAACGAATCTTTGCGGATAATAGAATTTATGGACTTAAATTTGATACTTTTAGATATAATGATGCCCGAGCCAGATGGATTTGAAGTATGCAAAAAATTGAAAAATAGCAAAAAATGTGCAAATATTCCAGTAATTTTTCTTACAGCCAAAACAAGCCCCGAAAGTATTAAACAAGGCTTTGAAGTAGGTGCAGTAGATTATATCACAAAACCATTTAACAATATAGAACTTTTTGCCAGAATAAAAAATCATATAGAATTAGACCTTTCTAAAAAACAATTAGAAATAGAACTACAAAAACGCAAAGAATTAGAAAAAAAAATAATTTCAACAATATACCTAACCGAAGAAATAGAAAGAGAAAGATTTTCAAGAGACATACACGACGGACTGGGAGTCCTGCTATCAAGCATAAAAATATACCTTAACATGATGGAAACAGGCAACCTCACAAAAGAAGAATTTGACAAGAACATAAAATATGCCAACGAACTTATTGTAGAAGCAGTTACAACAGCAAAAGAAATTGCAAACAATATTCACCCCGAAATACTTGTTCGCTACGGACTAATTGAAGCATTGAAAATATATTTTAAAAAAATAATGAAGCTCAGCAAAATTACAATATATTTTAATTTTGAAAAAATAGACAACAGGCTATCAAATAATACCGAAATTGCAATTTTTAGAATAATTAATGAACTAACTAACAACACATTAAAATACGCAAAGGCAACTGTTATTAATATTTTATTAGAAAAAAACGACTCAAAAATAATACTGAAATACAAAGATAATGGAATAGGTTTTGATGTAAATACAGCTATTACTAACAGCAGTTTAGGACTAAATAACATCTCGTCGAGAGTAAAAGCACTAAATGGCAAACACCTAATATCAAGCACAATAAACAAAGGAATGTTTGCAAAAATAGAACTAAAACTATAAAATGATGAAAAAAATTATACTTGTAGATGACAAAGTTGTATATATAAATGCAATACGAAGTTTACTACAAAAACTTGGCAATGTGGAAATTATTGCCGAAGCACAAAGCGGTAAAGAATTTTTAGAAATATTAGAAACAAAAAAACCCGACATAGTTTTTATGGACATTGCAATGCCAGACATGGACGGAATTGAAGCAACCAAAAAAGCATTGAAAATTCATAAAGATTTAATTATTATAGGCTTATCGCTACACGAAAAACAAAACTACATAACCGACCTTATAAAAGCAGGAGCAAAGGGATATTTACTAAAGTTAAGCAATAATATAAATATATTTTCGGAAATAATAGAAAACCCCAATAAAAAAATATTCTATTCCAAAGAATTAGAAGCTAAAAAAGATGCAAAAAAAATAATACTCGTAGCCGATGATTTCCGAAATACATTAGACCTTATTGCCCACACACTCAACGAAGCAGGCTACAAAACACTAAAAGCTATTGATGGAAAAGACGCTGTTCGCCAATTCAACGGACAACAAATAGACTTCCTAATAACAGACCTGCACATGCCACGAATGAACGGATTTGAACTAATAGAACAAGTTAAACTAATAGACCAATATAAAAAAATACCTATTCTTATGCTAACAACAGAAGTTAGCTCAGAAAAAAAACAAAGAGCAAAAGAACTCGGAATTACTGGCTGGATACAAAAACCATTTGTTATATACAAATTTCTGAAAATTATTAGCAAAATAATGAAATAAAAAAGCGTTAAACAAAAAAACCATGAAAAACCTAAAATTTAGAGCAAAATTTATTGTAATTTTTGGAATAATAATAATTCTAATAATAACAAACCTTGTTAGATTAAATTATACACTAACAAATATTTCAAAGGAAACTGTAAAAAATATAGAATATGCTAAATTTTCTGACCAAATACACATGAGCTACATAGCTCATTTAGAATGGCATAAAAAAATTAGCGAGGCAATTATAAAAAAAGACTTTGCAAAAATTCAAAACCTGCAAGAAGACTCACATAACTGCGATTTTGGAAAATGGTATTATAGCAACGAAAAACAAGAATTAGAAACCCTTTTGCCCGATTTTGTTCAACTTCTTGAAGAAATAGAAGAACCTCATAAAAATTTGCATAATTCTCTTATAAAATTAAAAAAAGAAATATCATCGCAAGACTCACTTGATATAAACAAAATTACAGACATATATAATTCAGATATAACAGTTTATGCAAACCAAGTTACAAACATATTGCACCAATTAGAACGAAAAACAGACGCTTTTGGAATTGATGGAGGAAAGATAAACGAAAATATGTTTCATTATGTAAACAACTCTAAGCTAACATCAACAATACTTGCTTTTTTTATAGTTATAATAATAATAACACTTGCCTTTATTATTACAATAAATATAACAAAATCTGTAAGCAAAGCAGTAAACTACACCAAAACAATAGCAAAAGGAAATTTTACCGAAGAATTAGAAATAGACCAAAAAGATGAAATAGGACAGCTCGCATTGGCTCTTAAAACAATGAAAGAACAAATAGAAAAAACAGTTACAGCAATTAACGACAGCTCCCAACAAATAACAGACGGAGCTAATGAAATGAATAACAACTCACAAACCATATCGCAAGGAGCAAACGAACAAGCAAGCTCAATAGAAGAAATTTCGTCGGCAATAGAACAAATGACCGCAACCATAAATCAAAATACAGACCAAGCCCAAAAAGCTCAAAAAATATCAGAAGAATCGGCACAAGAAATGCAATCGGGAAGCGAAATTATTATGCAAGCAGTTGATTCTATGAAAACTATTGCAGATAAAATTTCAATAATTAGCGATATTGCCGACAAAACAGACCTACTCGCAATAAATGCAGCAATAGAAGCCGCAAGAGCAGGAGAACAAGGACGAGGATTTGCCGTAGTTGCTTTGGAAATTAGAAAACTCGCCGAAAACACACTAAATGCAGCAAAAGAAATCAACAAACTAACAACTGAAAGCGTTAAAGTAGCAGATAAAGCAGGTGCAGAACTACAAAATATTGTGCCCAAAATTAAAGAAACTGCAAAACACGTAAAAGAAATTTCGGTAGCAAGCATGGAGCAAAATTCAAGTGCAAACGAAATCAGCAATTCTATTATGCAATTTAACAATGTAACCCAGCAAACCGCTGCATCTACCGAAGAACTTGCTGCCAGCATAGAAGAACTAACAAGCCAATCGGAACAACTACTTGAAATTATTTCATTCTTTAAAATAAATAGAACATTTCAACAAAATAAGACAAAAACAACATCAAATTATTATAATCAAACTCATAAAAAAATAGACGAAGAAATAAGTTTTGGAGACAGCAACGAATTTGACGATGAATTTGAAAAATTTTAAAATCCAACAATTTACTGCATAGCTGTCAGACACTTAAAAAGTGTCTGACAGTTAGAAAAACCTAAAACCTGCAACTTGAAACTTGATAACTAAAAAACTATGTTAGAACAACTTAAACAAAAATTTATAGAAGAAGTAATTGAACTTCTTGATAAGTTGGAAACAGATTTATTAAACTTAGAAAAAAATACTTCTGACGAAAAATTAGTAGAAGAAATTTTTCGAGTAATGCACACAATAAAAGGTGCAGCGGGAATGTATGGGTTGGATAAAACTGTAAAAATTACACACAAGTTAGAAAGTATTTATGCAAATATTCGTGATAAAAAAACAGGTATAACAAAAAACATAATCACAACATCTTTCAACTCAATAGATTACATTAGAGAACTTGTAGAATCTGACGATAAAAAAATAAAAGAAGAAGATTACAATAATTTTATAGAAGAAATAGAAAGCCTAATTAAGGTAACAAGCCACAGCCACGAACAAGAAAAAAAAGACGACGATGAAGATATAATTGATTTATTTGACGACGACGATGCCTCTTTTTTTGAAAATAACGATGAAGATGACGACGACGTAATATCCTTTTTTGGCGACGACGACCAAGAAGACGACGAAAAAAAAGACGAAATTATTTTGCCAAAATCAACCTATTATATAATATTTCAGCCAGATGCAGATATTAATGATAGAGGATTGAATATTAACTCAATTATAGAAGAAATAAACGAATTTAGCAATACAACAAAAACAATAGAACATTCATACAAAGACGGCACAAACGAAAATAAATTCTTTATTTTTTGGGAGTTCTTTATCGCAACCGAAAAATCAGAAGAAGATATAAGCGATATTTTTATGTTTTTAGAAGACGAATCTGAAATCCATAAACTATCGGAAGATAATTTGTTAGAAAAAAACGAATTTAATGATTATTTAAAAACCAATTTCAATATTCACGAATTATTAAATATTGATAAATTAAAATACTTTTGCTCTTCTTTAAAAAAAGAACCCAAAAAAGAAGAAAAACAAGAAGAGAAAAAAACCGTTTTACGAAAAAAAGTTACAACAGGACAACAACAAAACGAAATTGTAAAACAAAAAACCCAAAGTATCAAAGTTTCGTCTGAAAGATTAGACGAACTAATGTATCTCGTTAGTGAACTGATAATTACAAATTCACAATTAAACCTTCACTCCCAACAATTAAAAGACGACAAAATTCAAAAAATAGCAGAAAAACTAAATAAAATATCCCAACAACTCAAAGAAAACGCACTATCTACAAGGCTTATTTCTATCAAGCACATAATGCTTAGATTTGAAAGACTCGTTAGAGACCTTTCGGCAGAATTAGGCAAAGAAATAAATTTTGTAATTGAAGGAGCTGACACAGAATTAGATAAAAACATTATTGATAACCTTTCTCTTCCACTAATGCACCTAATACGCAACGCAATAGACCATGGAATAGAAACTCCCGAAGAACGACTGAAATTAAATAAATCGCCAAAAGGAATAGTGCGATTCATCGCTTTTTATTCAGGTTCAAATGTTGTAATTCAAATAAGAGACGACGGCAAAGGCATTGACCCCGAACTTATTATGAAAAATGCAAAAGAAAAAGGATTTATTAAAGAAGACGAAAATTTGTCGCTCAAAGAAATATACAATCTCCTATTTTTACCCGGGCTATCTACTGCCCAAACAATTACAGGAATATCCGGACGAGGCGTAGGAATGGACGCAATAAAACAATCAATACTAAAACTACGTGGCGATATTGAAATAGATTCAGAAATAAATCTTGGAACAAGTGTTACAATAAAACTACCTCTAACTCTCTCTATTATAGATACTATGCTCGTAAGCATTGATAATAATAAATACCTAATACCAATTTCAAATATAGAAGCATCGGGCAAGCACGACCACGAAAAATTAATGAACTACCCAAACGAAAGACTTATTGAAGACGGAAAACTTATTCCTTTTATTTACCTTCGTAAAAAATTTGACATAAAAACAAAGCCTCTAAAAAACGAAAGACTTATATTTATAACTCACAACGATTCAACCGTGGCACTTGTTTTTGACAAAATAATTGGAGAACATCAAGCAGTAATAAAACCTCTTGGCGAAATATTTAAAGAACAAGATTTTATTTCGGGAGCAAGCATACTCGGAGACGGAACAGTTGCCTTAATTTTAGATACTTACAAACTCGTCAAAGAGTTTTCTATAATAAATAAAGAAGGTTAGTTTGTTGGTTTATTAGTTCATTGGTTTATTGGTTAGTTGGTTTATTAGTTCATTGGTTTATTAGTTTATTGGTTCGTTGGTTTATTAGTTTTTATAAGATACAATTAAACAACTAAACCAATATACCAAAATACAATTAAACCAATAAACCAATATACCAAAATACAATTAACCCAATAAACCAATATACCAAAATACAATTAAACCAATATACCAAAATACAATTAAACCAATAAACCAAAATACAATTAAACCAATAAACCAATAAACCAAAATACAATTAACCCAATAAACCAATATACAAATATACAAAAATACAACCTATGATAAGCGAAAAAAAATCATTTCTTTCATTTAACTTAGAAAGTGAAACATTTGCAATAAATGTAATAAAAGTATTGGAAGTTTTGCAAATGCAAAAAATAACAAGTATTCCAAAAACACCCGATTATATAAAAGGAGTTTTAAATTTTAGAGGCGAAATTATTCCAGTAATTGACACACGAATAAAATTTAGCCTAAACAGAGCAGAAGACCTATCCAAGCACGTAATAATTGTGTTAGATTTTGAACGAGACGGCAAACAACAAAAAGTTGGAGCAATTGTAGATTCTGTTATGGATGTGTTTGAATATCAAGAAATTGACATAAAAGATGTTCCAGAACTTGGCAGCAGATACAATCTTGAATTTATTTATGGAATGATAAAAAAAGATGAAAATTTTATCACAATTCTTGACGTAGATAAAGTATTCTCGGTAGAGGAACTGTCTATTGTTAAAGAGATTATCAAACAAAAAGAAGTAGAAATAAATAAAGAAGACAACGAAGAAATAGAAGAAGAATAATTATTAAAAAATATAAATCTTCAATAAATAGATAAAACAGTTATTTTTAGTATTTTAATAAACAACTTTAAAATTCTCAAAAAAAAACAGATACTTTTAACAATATTTATTACTTTTTTTTTATTTTTACAAAATAATAATAAGTATATATTTTAGTAATACATCATTAAAACCTTAATTAACTTCTGTAAAATAAACACTTTACAAACAATTACTTTTTATTTTACATATTATTAGTTAAAAACAAAACACTAAAAATTAAGCACTCATTTATAATGACTTTAAAAAAAATCTTTCATATAATTATTTTCTTCTCCATATTGGGTAGCAGTTCTATTTTTGCACAACAATCTACAATAGACAGCCTACAAAATATTCTTTTTGCAAACATGCAAAAAAAAGGAGAAACCGAAAATAACCTAAAAATATTAGAAGAGCTATACGATATAACACACGAATCTGACCTTATGCAAGCAACTACATTTATAGGTCAGGCGATTGCTCTTGCCGACTCAAACTCGTTAGAATCAGCTATTTGGGAGGAAAGATTAGGAAATATTTATTTTGACCAAAATAAATTACATGTGTCCATGAAGTCTTATAGCAAAGTAAAAGAATATTATAAAAATAATGGCACACAAAGTCAAATTGCATACTCAATATACAATTTTGGAAAAGTATATTCTGCACTTGGAGTAACATCAATAGCAATAAGCAAATTTAATGAAGCATATAATATTTTTTCAGAAACAAAAGACACTACAGGAATTATTATTGTAAAAAACAAAATGGCAGAAGTATATTCGCTTGACTACAAGGAAGATACTGCATATTCTATATTATATAAAAATATTAATTTATGTAAAAATCAAAAACCTGAAATAAAAGCGGAAACATATTTTACAATAGCAAAATTATTCCAAAACGAACTTGAACAAGACAGTGCCATAAAATACTATTCCAAAGCACATACGGAATACCAAAAAGCTGATAATCAGTTTAAAATGGCAAATGTATATTTAGCAAAAGGAGAAACATACATTGAAGAAGAAAACTACGAAGAGGCAAAAAATAATTTAGAAAATGCTCTAAAAATCTACAAAAAAAGAAATGCAAATCATAAAATAGCAGAATGTTATAACAAATTGGGCGAAAATTATTATCTTAATGATAAGCTAACCGATGCACTAACAAATATCAATAAAGCATTAGAAATAGCAGAAATAAATAGTCTTTCGCTTCAAAAACAATTTGCATACCAATATATTTCCGAAATTTATAGACAACAAGGAAAAACTGCTATGGCTTTGGATTATATGATATTATATAATGAAGAAAAAGATAATTTTTATGAGCTAAATACAAAAGAAGGATTTGCACAAGTAATAGTTCTATCGCAAAACGAAGAAAAACAAAAAGAAATTGCTTTACTTGAAGAAGCAGACAAATTGAAATCCAAACAATTAAGAAGCAATAGACAGTTGGCATATATTGCAATATTGCTAATAATTGTATTTATTGCTTTTACAATATACCTTTTTTATACAAGTAAAAAACAAAAAAAACAAAACAACTTATTACAAAAACAATACGATAAAATAAATTTCCAGAAAAAAGAAATAGAATCACAAGCCAAAATCCTTGAAAAAGCAACACGCTCTATTCTAAAACAAAAAGACGAACTTCTCAAAAAAACAACAAAAATTACATCAAGTATAAAATATGCAAGCCGAATACAAAAAGCAATGCTACCCACAAAATCGGTGCTGGAAAAATATTTTGACGACTATTTTGTATTCTACCGCCCAAAAGAATCTGTTAGTGGAGACTTCTTTTGGCTTAGCGAAGTAGCTGATAGTAAAAGACCTTCATTATTTCAAAGCAAAATTCCAGACAACGAGAAAAAAATAGTATTCGCCGTGGTAGATTGCACAGGACACGGTGTTCCCGGTGCATTTATGAGCATGCTCGGCGATGCTTATTTGAACCAAATAATTGGTGTGCAAAAAATCCAAGACCCCGAAGAAATTCTTTACGAACTACATAAAGTTATCAGACACACCCTCCAACAACAAGAAACCGACAACAACGACGGTATGGACATGAGTATTTGTGTGGTAGATAGAAAAGAACAAACATTAAAATTTGCAGGAGCAAAAAATCCAATAGTATATATTCAAAACCAAGAAATGTATAGAATAAATGGAGACCTTGCATCTATCGGTGGGCTTCAAAAAGAAAAAGAACGATTCTTTACCGGACACACAATAGACGTATCCGTGCCAACTTGCGTTTATATGTATTCTGATGGTTTCCAAGACCAGTTTGGAGGAAAACACGGACGAAAATTTATGGCTAAACCATTCCGACAAATGCTATATGACCATCATAAACTTCCTTTTGCCAAACAAAAAGAAAAAATTACAAAAATTTTTAAAGACTGGAAAGGCAAGGATTACGCACAAATGGACGATATTACCCTCGTAGGATTTAAAATATAGCAAATAAATACTTGCATTTTAGTTTAGTTTTTTTTAATTTTGTTGTATAATTATTTTTACAATAAATCATTTTTTTTTATAAAACTTAACTAAATGAAAAAAATTACATTATTAACAGCACTACTACTATTCTCGCTATCAAACATTTATGCGCAAAATGCAGATGCAGGAGGCGACCAAGAAACTTGCGACGGAACAATCCAACTTGCAGGTAATACTCCAACCACAGGCACAGCCTATTGGACTATTTTAGCAGGAGGAGGAACTTTTGAAAATTCCACCGACCCTACAACCACAGTTA
>Ga0193956_1000518_pt1 | contig 17565 bp, 10 predicted proteins | sample BB_7_MG_FD_140358 | JGI IMG/M metagenome (GOLD analysis project Ga0193956, IMG submission 140358) | Microbial mat bacterial communities from the Broadkill River, Lewes, Delaware, United States - BB_7_MG | ecosystem: Environmental > Aquatic > Freshwater > River > Microbial mats | place: USA...
CAGGTGTAACAGATCATGCCTTAACAATTGTAATAACAGATACAAGTGCAAGTGCAACAGATTTAATAGCAATAGATGGAAAAACATCAGTGAATGTGGATGCAAGTGCAATTACGGATATAAATGGAACAGTAAATGATCTAAATACTATGTATATTACTGGTGGATTCTCAGGACTTGGAAATGAAAATATCACAGTTACTGATACTATATTGAGTTCAACTAATTTAAATAATTTAGATTCTTATACTTCTGGAATAATAACATTAAATAATGTTACAACAATAAATGTAGTAGGTGGAGAAACTTTAGATTTAAGTAATTTCACACTATCTAATTCTGTTACAATTAATGATTCAACAGGAAATGAAAATATCACAGGCACAGCTGTTTCTGATACATTAAATTTAAATAGTGGAGATGATATTGTTAATTTAGGAGCAGGAAATGATACTGTTAATGTAGATATTGGAAATATTGATATTAATGATAATATTACTGATTCTTCTGGCACAAATGATATTTTAAATGTAAATGGATCAGGGAGTATTGATTCAGCAAATTTAATTGATGTTTCTGGTTTTGAAACATTAAATCTTAGTTCAGGTGATAATACAATTACTTTTGATGATACAGCAGAGTTTAATAATTTTAGAAGTGAATTTTCAGATATTGTTGATGCAGGAGGAAATGATACTTTATCATTTGGTTCAACAGCTATAACTGGAACTTTAAGTTTTTCTAATTTATCAGAATTCGAGAATTTAAATCTATCATCTGCTGATGATAATATTAATTTAAATGGAGATGAACCAACAAATGTAAATGGATTAGCTGGAAATGATACTTTCTCTTTAGATTTTAGTAATATTGATAACTTTAATATTGACGGTGGATCTAATATTACAAGTGATAGTGTTCACTTATCTGGTGAATCTAATTCTATAAGTAATGATACTGAATTTGGACATGCCTTATCATTTACAAATATTGAAAGATTAGATATTTCAAGTTTAAATTTAAATACAACAGATACAAGTACTGAGTTTGAGTTTACAGATGCTTTAGTCTCATCTTGGACAGGGAATAGTAGTGGTAATTTAACTTTATCTTTAACATCAACTCAAGCAGATTTAATTAAATTTACAGACACTATAAGTGGAACAGAGCGAAATGCATATGGTACTGGTGCTCCTGATGGAAGAATTGAAGATAACACAACTTACGATTTAGGAAATACAACAATTACTATTGATTTAATAGATGTATAAAAAACTATAAGCACTTAAAAATAAGTGCTTATATGAAAAATATTTTTAATAATAATTTATTAAAAATAAAAAAATTAGATATAATTCACGAATTAAATAACTAAAAGGTAGATACTAGATGATAGAAAAACAAAAATTACTTTTTGATCAAGCTATTGAATTTTATAAGAAAAAAGATTTTATGAATGCTCAGCTAAAGTATGAAGAAATTTTGAAAATAAATCCAAAGAATTCAGAAGCATATGGAAATCTAGGAGTTATCTATAAGTCTAAAGGTGATATTAATACAGCAATTAAATGTTATCTTCAAGCTATAAAATTTAATCCAAAAAATAAATTTGTTTATAACAACATAGGAAATGCTTTTAAAGAAATTAAAGATTATAAAATGGCTATTAAAGCTTATACTGATTCTATAAAGTTAAATCCAAATGATTTTAATGCTTTTAATAATTTAGGAATTGTATATGAAATAATTGGAGATAATAATAAAGCAATAGTAGCTTATAAACAAGCAGTAAAATTAAATCCAAAACATGCTAAATCTATAAATAATATAGGTGTAGTTTTATATAAACAAAAAAAATATGAACAAGCAGCTCAGATTTTTGAAATTGCTCTACAAACTGATCCAAACTATAATGAAGTGTATAGTAACAAAGGTGCTGCTTATAATAAAGCAAAAAATTATGAAAAAGCGATAGAATCACTTGAATTAGCAATTGAGAAAATGCCAAATCATGGTGGAGCTTATACAAATCTTGGAAATGTTTATAATAAATTATTTGATTACAAAAAAGCTGCAAAACTACATGAAAAATCAATTGAATTAGATCCAAGAGGAGAAAATGCTTATAGCAATGTAGGAACTTCATATAAATATTTAGGTTTTTCAAATAAGGCAATTGAAGCGTATAAAAAAGCAATAGAACTAAATCCAAATTTTGTAAATGCACATTTTGATTTAGCAACTATGTATTTAGCAAACGAAGATTTTAAAAATGGTTTAAAAGAGTATGAATGGAGATTTAAAAAAGAAGAAATGATTCCTCATATTATAAGACATAAGGATATTTTTTCAAAACCATTATTTACAGGGAAAGAAGATATAAAAGGTAAAACTTTATTACTTCATTCAGAACAAGGATATGGGGATAGTATCCAGTTTATAAGATTTCTACCACAATTAAAAGAAAAGTACTCTTGTAAGATAGCTGTAAAATGTAGAGAAGGTCTAAAAGAATTATTTTCATGTATCAAAGAAATTGATGTGCTTGTTGATAGAGGTGAAAAAACACCAGCTTTTGATTATCAATTATCAATTATGAGTATGCCATATATTTTAGAAATGAAAACTATAAATGATTTACCCTCTAAAATACCTTATTTAAGTGTAGAAGATGATAATACTTTTAATATAAAAAAAGAAAAAGGTAAAATAAATATTGGTATTTGTTGGAGTGCATCTGTTACAGGTGAAAGTTATGATGGTAAAGTATTTGATTTAAAATATTTAGAGCCATTAATAAAAAATCAAAAAATAAATGTTTATACTTTACAAATTGGTGATGGAAGTGAAGATATCAAAAAATATGGGTATGAAAAAGATATTATAGATTTAACTGACAAATTAACAAATTTTGAAAAAACTGCATTTTTAATTAATAAATTAGATTTAATAATTTCATCTGATACTTCAGTTGCACATTTAGCAGGAGCTTTAAATAAACCTGTATGGATTCCATTACAAAAAATACCTGACTGGAGATGGACAAATAAAGGTGAAACTACAAAATGGTATCCAAGTGCAAAACTATTTAGACAAAAAACCAATAGATCTTGGGATAGTGTATTTCAATCTCTTATTGCAAAAATTTCAAAACAATATAAAATTAAAATAGGCTAAAGGTATTTTTTGGAAAATCAGGAAAATAAAATAGTTGAAGAAAATAGTATAAAAAGAGAAGAATATCCTTTACTCTACTCTTTAAAATATTTATTAGACTTTTATTTTGGAGATATTTCTATTGAAACGATAGTTAATTTTAGTGCAAAATCAGATAAAGGTTTTACCCAAGAACTTGCAATTGATGTTGCTAAAGAAGTTGGATTAACTGCAGTTTCTAGAAATATAAAAGCTATTGATATTCCAAACCATTTTTTACCTTGTATAATTTTTGATGAAAAAAATAATCCTCTAATTTTACAAAGAAAAGGGAAAGAGTGTTTTATATTTGATCCTATAGATGAAAAAGAGATTAAAAAAGATATTAGCTATTTAAAAAATTTTAAAAAAGCCATATTGATATTTAGAGATCCAAAAAAAGAAAAAGTTTTAGATGAAGTAAAAGGTAAAGAATGGTTCTGGAATCCAGTTAAAAAATTCTGGCGTTCATATATTGAAATAGGTTTTCTAACATTTTTTATAAATATTTTTGCTCTAGCTGTTCCTTTATTTACAATGAGTGTTTATGATAGAGTTGTTCCAAATAATGCTACTGAAACACTTTTTGTATTAGCCATTGGTGTTGTTATTATTTTACTTTTTGATGTATACTTCAAAAGTGTTAGAAATCATATTATTGAAAAAGTTGGAAAAGAGTTAGGTGTTTATTTAGAAGAAGAATTACTAAAAAGAGTTTTAAGTATCCAATCTCAGTATGACAATATGTTGGTTGGAACAAAAGCAAATTTATTTAGAGAATTAGCTCAAATTAAAGATTTCTTTGCTACTAAATCTGTTGTTCAAGTTATTGATTTCCCATTCTTTTTTATAGCACTTGCTGTTATTTTTATAATCTCTCCTATGGTTGCATTGGTTCCTTTAATTGCAGCAATTTTAGTATTATTATTTAATATTTTTATGCAAATACCAATTTCAAATTTAAGTAAAAAAAATATTGAGAATGTACAAGCAAAACATTCTTATCTTGTTGAAACTATTCAAGGAAGTGAAATAATAAAACTTTCTAATGCACGTTCTACTAAGCTTTTTAATTGGAGAAATATTATCGCAGTAACTGATTCTATTGCTTTTAAAATTCAATCCTTAAATGTCTTTTCATTAAATTTATCACAAACAGTAATTCAATTTGTAACAATGCTTGTTATTGTTGTAGGTGTTTTTGAAATAGCTAATAAAAACTTAACAGTTGGGGGATTGATTGCTGTTACAATTTTAGCAAGTAGAGCTATGATTCCTGTAATTCAAACTTCAATGATGGCGATAAAATTAAAAGAAATTAAAGAGTCTTTAAATAATATAAATGAATTTTGGCATTTACCCTTAGAAAATGATAAAAATATTGAAATAGGACTTGGAAAAATAAAAGGAAATATAGAGTTTTCAAATGTGGAATTCTATTATAAAAATAGTAAATACCCTTCTTTGGAAAACTGTAATATAAAAATAAAAGAGGGTGAAAAAGTTGGGATTATTGGACAAACTGGTGCTGGTAAGAGTACTTTCTTACGAATTTTAACAGGACTTGATAGCCCTACAAAAGGTTCAGTTTACATGGATGGGCATGAAATCTCAACAGTACATCCAATAGAAATACGACAAAATATTGGAGTTATGCCTCAAGAGCCATTTTTATTTTCAGGTACATTAAAAGAAAATATAGAATTATCAACTCCTGTTAGTAAAGAAAAATTAATGCAATTGATTAAAATCACTGGATTGGAAGATCTAGTTAAAAAATCAGGACAAGGAGATGGTTTACAAGTAGGGGAAAGAGGTTGTAATTTATCTGTAGGTCAGCGTCATTTAGTGGCCCTTGCTCGAGCTTTATTAAAAGATCCTCCTATTTTACTTCTAGATGAACCGACTACAGGTTTAGATGTTGGACTAGAAAAATCATTGATTTCACATATGAAACAAGTATTACAAAATAAAACATTAATTGTAATAACACATAGATTTGCAGCTCTTGATTTAGTTGATAGAGTGATTGTATTAAATCAAGGTAAAGTAGTTGCCGATGGACCTAAAAATGCAGTATTAGCTGCTTTACAAGAGAAGAAATAGTATGAACAATAATAGATTATTTGAAGAAAAAGATTGGAATTATTACACTACTGTTATTCCTTTAATGTTATTTTTTACATGTTTTCTTTCATGGGCATATTTTAGTGAAGTAGATGAAGTTGTAAGGGGCACGGGAAAAGTTGTGCCATCAGGTCAAACTAAAATTTTGCAAAATTTAGAAGGTGGAATAATTTCTAGTATTTTATTAAAAGAGGGTGATAGTGTAAAGAAAGGAGATGTTATTTATACTCTTTCAAATGAATTTTTTAAGGCAGATTCAATAACAAAAGAGTTAGATTTATTAACTTTTCAAGCAGTATTAATTAGATTAGAATCTTTAATAAATAATAAAAAAGAAATAGTTTATCCAGAAGAATTGAAATCAAAAATACCTGATATTATTAAAAATGAAACTAATATCTTTTATGAAGAATTAGAAAATAACAAAAGAAAAGTAGATATTGCAAAAGATCAAGCAACTCAAAAAGAATATAAGTTAAGAGAAACAAAAATAAAATATAATAATTTAACTATTGAATTAAATTTAGCTATTGAAAATATGAAAATACTAGATGAGTTACTAAGAAAAAAGGTAGCTTCTAAAAAAGAGTATATTTCAGAATTATCAAAAAAACAAAATATAGTTACAAAAATTGAGGAAACAAGAAATAATATTCCAATATTACAACAAGAAATAGAAGAAGCAAATAAAAAAGTTGATAGTACAAAATCAGAAATAAGAAGTAAACTATTAGGTAAATATTCGGAAGTGAAAAATGAGATTAATAAACTAATTGAAAAGAATAAAGCAAATGATGATAGAGAACTTCGTAAATCAGTTATTTCACCTGTGAATGGAATTATAAATAAATTATATTTCTATACAGAAGGCGGAATTGTAAAACCTGGAGATAAGATGGCTGAAATTACTCCTATTGAAGATACTTTAACTATTGAAGCAAAAATTAAAAGTTCAGATAGAGCTTTTATTTGGGAAGGGCAAAATGTTTCTGTTGAAATTACAGCTTATGACTTTTCCAAATATGGGTTATTAAATGGAGAATTAATTCTAATTTCTTCTGATAGTTTTGAAGATAGAACAGGAAATGTTTATTATATTGCAAAAATAAGAGCTGATGTGAATCAATTTGCACCTGATTTACCTATTCTTCCTGGAATGGTTGCCAATGTTAATATCTTAACTGGTAAAAAAACTGTTTTAGAATATATTATTAAACCATTAAAAAATATTGGTAAAAATGCTCTTAGAGAACAATAAGTTAGGATTATTAAATAAAATTGAAAAGAAAACTTAATATTTAATAACTTAGTAAGAAGAAAAGATATATACTATAAGTTATTTTTTAAAAAGGATCATAGTGTTTAGTTTTATAAAAGCTATACAAAACTTACTTAGGGAACTAAAGAAGAAAAAAGGTCTTTGGTTTACTCTCTTAACAACATTAGCCATATCAGGTATCTTTTTATCTATGTACTTATTAACAAGTATGACAAAAAGTGTGGGGAAAGAAGTTTATTTAAACATGTCAGATGTTTATAAAACTAATTTAGAACATAGATTAGAAGATAAGCAAAAAGATTTTACTAAATTGGTACTTGGATTAAGAACAAATGAATCTTTTAAAAATAATCTAAACAATAAAACAGAAATAGATAATATTATTTCTAACTACAATAAAAGTTTAGCAGAAGCAGGATTTGGAACAATTTCCTTAGGATTCTATTCAACTGTTAATCAAACAAATCAATATAGAAATAGTATAAATACAACTATAAATAGAAAATCAGCACTATTTGGGATTGAAGTTTTACCTTTAGGTCCAAGTATAGTTTATCTAGAACCAATTTTAGATGGAGATAATGTCTTAGGTGTTGTTGAAGTAAAAGAGAATATTCAATCTTTAAGAAAAGATATTGAAAGAAATAGACAAGGAATTTTCTTATTCTTGTTACAAGAAAAAATGTTAGCAAATTTAACATTAGATTCTAAAAATGGTAATTATAGATCAATTGTAAATGACCTAAAAGTTGAAGAACAAAATTACGATGGGCAATTTTATACTAGTATTCTTTCGGAAGGTAAAGAAGCATTTTCTGACTTTAAGCTAGCTGGATATACAGTTAACGAAGAGTATTTTAAAACATACAAAGAAGTAGTTGATATAAATGGTGTAATCATAGGATATATCATATTAGGTGAAAAAGTAGAAGGAAGTGGTGGTTTTGTTAATATTGTTGATAATATGACTAAAACTGTAACTACTGTTGCATTAGGTTTAGTAATATCAATATTACTATTCATGTTTTAGAAGGCTAATAATGAGACGTATAAAAATATTAAAGATATTTTTTGTAGTAATGCTTTTTATTGTTTTTACAGTATATGCAAATTTTTCTTTAATTTACACATTTTTTATGTCAACTTTGACATTTAATATAGCTATTTCAACTATGTTTTTAATTGGTTTATTAGTTGTTTACCAATCTGCTATTAGACTTACAATGCTTGCTGGAACTTTTGGAATTTTAGCATTTAAAACTGGTAAAAATCTAGAGTTTTATTTGGAAGGTATTTCTGGATTGATGCCAGCAACAATTGCTCATATGTTTCATAGAAGAGCAAAAAAAGGCGTATTATTTTTTACTCAGCAAGAAGCTAAAGAAGTTATAGAGTGGCTGGAAAGTCAATTTTTTCAACAAAAAGGATATACAGCATTCTTCGTTGGAACTTCTCTTATGCTTGGTCTTTTTGGAACATTTACTGGTTTACTTGTAGCTATTGATGAAATGGGTGGTATTATTTTATCTTTTGGTGGAGATAATATTGATATTGGGGAAATAATGACTGGTTTCTCAGGTCCTTTAGGTGGTATGGCTATTGGATTTGCTTCTTCTTTATTTGGAGTTGCTTCTGCTATTATTTTAAATGTTTTACAATATATTTTAACAAGAAATCAATCAGCATTTGTAGATGATGTTCAAGATTGGATGAAAGGTAAAATTATTGAATCTCAAAGTGGAACTATTGATCAAGTAGAGAGTATTGATGATTTTAGTAATATAAAAACAACACAAATTATGGATAACTCTTCTCCTATGAGTACGGGCTTTATTGATATTTTTGTTGATACTATGGGTGATTTTACTGATAAGATGGAACGTTCAAATCAAGTTTCACAAGATATGTTTATGAAAATTGCAGATAAATTAGACCATAGCATACATAAAACGGATAATGAATCTATATTATTGAAAAATATGATAGAAATTATGAAAGAATCAAATGTTAATCAATACTCAAATGCTAAACTTATTGAAGAGTCCTTACAGGAGATTTCAAGTGTTATTTTATCAGAACATAAAACTATTAAAAAAAGTTTACAAATACAAGAAGATAATAATAAATTATTACTGCAGTTGCTTGAAATACTAACAAAAAATAACTTAGAAAATAAGAGATAGTATATGGCATGTAGATGTGAAGACGAGTTTAACCCATGGCCATCATTTGTTGATATATTTTCTTCAGTAATCTTAGTATTATTACTTTTTCTATTAGTTGTATTAGTTAATTTGGGATATTACGCACAGTTTAAATATAAAGTTTCTTACACAGGTTCAATTTCAAATGATGATATTATTTTAAACAATAATAGATCAAGTGAAGAAAATGAAATTAATACAAAAAAAGTCACTGATCCTTCTGCTGGATCAAATTCTAATTCAGATATTAATGTACAAATTATACAAGAACAAAAACAAAAGATAATAACACTTCAAAATCAAATAGAAGCAAATGAAAATCAAAACTCAAAAGAAAAGGTTGCCCAAATTGAATCAGCAGGGATTGATGTTGCTGATAAAAATGAAACAACGAATGAGAACCAAAAGGTTATCCAAAATGATGAATATTTGATAGTTACATATAAAAGTAATGAAATATTTATGGATGATGGGACTACAAGAAAAGTTAAACAATTTTTAAGTGCAGCAAAAGAGAAATATGGAAATCACCAAATCCAAATTTTTAGTCAAGATATTAAAAAACAACTAAGTGCAACAATATCAAAACAAATATCTTTAGCTAGAACTATTAGTACGAGAAATCTTATACGAAAATTTGGTTATGAAAAAAAAGATGTAAAAATTGATCTAAGTAAAGATCCAGTTATAAAAGAAAAAATCGATGATACTAATGGTTATTTAGTAATCACGATTAAGAAGTAGAATAATGAAAAAGCAATTATTATCATTAATTATTTTATCAATATTTGCAAATGCAGAAGATGTAAGTTTAGTAACAAAAGATAAGATTCTTATTAAAAATAAAGAAGAGAAATTAAATGATTTATCACTTTTTTTAGGGAAAAAAGAAATTGTAAATAAATCAAAAAAAGCATATTCTTCTTCTAATTCTTATCAAAATGAATCTGATGCAGAAGTTGAAAATTATAAAAAAGTTTCTCTTATGGATGTTGTTTTAGAAACAGTATCTACAAGTGATTTACTTAAAGCTTCACGAGAAAAAGTTATTCAAAGTGAGATTAAGTTAAGAGATGCAATTGCTGATTATTATCCTACTTTAAATTTTGAATATGTAACAGGTAGAACTAAAGCTACAAATGTTCAAGATCGTAATTTTAAATATTTTAATGATAGAAATTATAAGTTTATTTTAAATCAAAATTTGTATTCAGGTGGATTGACAAATAACAATATAAAAAATTTAAAGAAAAAACTAGATTTAACAAAAAACCAATATTATTTAGTTTTATCAGAACAAGTTACTAAAGCTATTAAAGCATACTTTGATGTTGTTTTTTCCTATAGAACAGTTTTAACTGCTAAATCAAATATGAAGCAATTAAATAAAATATTAGACATTGTAACGATAAAATACGAGAATGGCGCAGCCTCAATTGGTGATTTAACAGCAATAAAAGCAAATGTATCAAATGCTCAAACTCAACTAATAAAAGTTAAATCAAAGTTTATTGAATCATTAAGATATTATGAGTACATAGTTGGAGAAGTTTATTTAGAAACATTACCTTATGAAAAAAACTTTAATATTAATGTTTCTACTTTTGATTTATTGTTAGAACGAGCTTTAAAAAGAAATAAAGAATTAGTAAATTATTATGAGTCAATTGAGGCAGAAAAATTTAATTTAAAATCAAAGGAATCAAATTTTTTACCAAAAGTTGATTTAGAAATTTCTTTAGATAATGTAGTAGATAAAGAAAATTTTGAAACAAGAGAAGAAGCTTTAAATGGTTTAGTTACACTTTCTTATAATTTATATAATGGTGGAAGAGATGAAAATAAGGTTCTAAATTCATATAGTGCAATAAGAGAATTGAATTTTAAATTAGATGAAGAAAAAAGAAAATTAAAATGGAATGTATCAAAACTATTTACTGCTATTAACTCTACAAATGAATCTTTAAAAAGTAATATTTCAGAAGTTATTTCACTAAGAAAAATGGTTGAAGCTTATTGGGAAGAATTTAAATTAGGTGACCAAGATTTACAAGTTTTACTTCAAGGACAAAAACAGCTTAATTCTGCAGAATTAGAATTAATTAATTATGAGAAAAACAATATTACAGATTTCTTTACACTATTAAAATATACAGGAGATTTATTAGCATTTTTTGACATAGATCCTGAACATCCAAAGTTTATAGATTTCTCAAAAAGTGGATATACACAAGATATATATATTGACGATAAGTTTTTAAATGAAAAAGAAAAAATAGAAAGACAAGAAGAATTAGATGCCCAAGAAAAAGCAAAAGATGTTTTGGTATCAAAAGCTTTACAAGAAGAAAATATTATTAATTTTTTAAGTAGATTCTTATCATCTAATGATGAATTTTATACAATTGACATAGGACTATTTTCTAATTTATTACAAGCAAATGATTTTATTAAATCAAATAAATATGATAAAGAATCTTTTTCATATGATATTGTTAATGACTTAGATATTAATTCAAAAATAACTTATGGAATTTATAAAAATAAAGATTTAGCACAAAATCAATTAGACAAATTAAAAGAAAAATACTCTAAGAAAGAATTTTCTCTTAAGAAAGTTAAAGATGTTAAAAAACTTTATAATGATTATTTAAATGGATTAAAAGTTCAGGTAAAGCCAGTTCCTCCTGAAATAAAAATTGTAGAGAAAGTAAATACCATTGAAAAAATTAAGCAGGTAAAAAAAGAAGAAAAATTTAATTTAAGTAATGAATTTAAAGCTAAATTTTTAAGTGTAAATCCTGATTATTATACAATAAATATCACATCTTTTAATGATATGAAAGACTTAGAAAATATATTAATTGATAATATAAATTTATACGATAATTCTTTTGCTTATTATTATTTAGATTCTAAGAAGTTATTAAAATGGGTTTATGGGATATTCGAAACTTATGAAGATGCTCAGAAGGCTTTAGATAATTTAGGCGAGATTAAAACTAAATATTATCCAATAATTCAAAAAATTTCTAAAGAACAAGCTACTTACACGTTAAATCTTGATTTAAATTTAGATGAAAAAGAGCAAGAACCAAATTATGAGTATATTAATGTATCTTCTAAAACAGTTTATAAAGAGCCTGTTTCACTAAAAGATATTGATTTATCAAAAAATAAAGCTTTAAAATCAAAAGTTGAGAATTTATTAACTCCTGAAGTTAATAATGAAGCAAAATCTGTTATAAAACAAGAAGTTATAGAAACTCTTGAAAAGCCAGCTGAATTAGAAAATAAAGATTTTCTAAAACAACAAGATGAAGTTATTAAGGAAGAAATAATAGAAGAATCACCTAAAATTCTTAATAAATCATATAATATTTTTGAGACAAAGAAATTTATTCAAAAAAATAAAGATTTATATACTATAGATATTATTACACTACAAGGTGCAAAAGAAGAAACTATAAATGATTTTCTAAATCAATATTCACTACTTAGTAATGTTAATACCTTGACATTTATTTCTGAATTTGATGATATTAATAATAAGAATATTACTTATGGTCTATATTCAAACCATCAAGAAGCACAGGAAGATTTGAAAAAAATAAATCCTTCTTTATTAAAAGATTTTAACTGTTCAATTGTACAATTTAAAACAAAATTATTTGAAGATATAAAAGAGAATATTGATAATAAAATCAAAGATACTAAAGAAATTAAAATTAGTAATAGAATCAAGGATATAAAAGAATCAGATGAATATCTAAATTTTAAGACTATCGATAAATATAATAATCTAGATTTCAAATTTGAATTCTTAAATGCGCCAAAAGAATACTATTCTATTCTTTTAGCTTCAGTTAAAGATGAATTAGAATTAAAATATTTTCTTGATTTATATGATTTAAAAAAAGATATATTTGTTGTAAAACTTCTAGATAAAAGCAAAAGAATAAAAGTTATGTATGGTATTTTTGAAAATAAAGAAAAAGCAGATGAAAGTTTAAATAAGTTACATAAAGATATATTAGAAGTAAATAGAGCAAGAAGTGAAAAAATATATAGAAAGCAAGATGCTTACAAAGAATATTATGGACACTATGACTTAATTGAAGATATTAAGGGAAAATGATGTTTTCAAAAAGTACTAAAAAGGTAATTCGAAATATTATTCTTCTAAGTTCAATATTTTTGTTAATATTGTTTTTTACAGTATGGTCTTTTTTTTCAGATTTTAAAACTAAAAGTGAACAATACTCAAATATAAATTATGAATTAAATGTAGATAAATTTAATGATAAATTAAAAGAAAAAATCATTTTATTTGATAAAGATTCTATTATGAATATAAATACAAACATAAAAAACAGTAATTATATAAAAGATATTAAAATTATTCAAAAGAGATATTTTTTCGATAAAAATACTTTATTGTTTCAAACGAAAAATTTTAATGATAGTTCTTGGAATCTTACAAATGTAATGGTTGATATTAAATATGGAGAAATACAGAAGCTAGCAGGTAGCTCTTATTATGAATTTATTCCTTCTTCTAGTTTTAATAAAAATGAACAGTTAATTTTACGATATCAATTATTCAAAAACAATGACATTAAGAATTTTGTGATTCTTTTAAATGTAAATTTATTTGAGAATTCTAAAGAGATAATTAAACAAGAAGAAGAGGAAGTTTTAATAGATTCTTTTGCTAAAACTACATTTCAAGACAATATAAGAAAAGAACTAACTATTAATAATGTTGTTTTTGCAGTGATTGAATATAATAGAAATAAAGATTTTGTAAAAAACGAGATAAATGATTTTTTAATAAAATTACTTATTTATTCATCTATTATATTTTTATCAATGTTTTTAATAATACTTTTCTATCAAAAATATTTAAAAAGAAAATATTTACTACAACCACTTAAATATTTGGATGAAGTAGTTTCAAATATAGTTGAGTCTAAATTTATAAATATTAATGTTGATAAATTTTCAAATATGAAAGATTATACTCATTTATTGAAAAATCTTTCAAAATTATCTAGTAATATAGCTTCTTTAAAAAATGAATTAAATATAAATAAAGAAACTTTAGAACGAAATTTATTAACAGATAATTTAACTGGATTATATGATAAAAAGATGTTTGATATTGATATGAAAAGTATGTTTGTTTACTCAGGGGAGGGTTATCTTTTTTCTTTGAAAATTGCAAAACTAGATGAAATACTTAAATTAAATGGCTCAGTTAATACAGATAGTTTTATTTTGTCGTACTCTAATATTATTAATAATGTAATAAATTCTTATCCTCATTCAAATATGACATTCTATAGATTCTATGGTTCTGAATTTCTAATAATAGCAAGAGATATTAACTACACTGAAGCAGTAAAATTTTCTAATAGTATCATAGATGCTTTATCTGTACAGATTTTGAAAAATTATAAATTACCAGAAGATATTTTCCATATAGGAGGTACACCTTTTGATACTTATGGAACAATAGATTCAATTATGGATTCATTGGAAAAAGCATATCAAACTGCAGTATCTAAAAGAAAAAATAATAGTGTTATAATAAAAGAATCACAAATACAACAAGATGTACTAAAACTTGAAGAAAAAGTTAAATTAATTGTTACTGAAAGTAATTTTTTAATTGATTTTATATATGATAGTTACTCTTTCGAAAATAAATTAATTATGAGAGAATTAAAACCGATTTTAAAAGATTATAATGGGAATACACTTCCTATAGGTTCTTTTATTTCGATTTGTGAAAAACTTGAATTAAATAAAGAATTTGATAAAAAAGTAATTTTAAAAGCAGTTAGTTTTATAGAAAAAAAACAAATTGATTATAAAATAGCTATTAACTTATCTATAAAAACTATCGCAAATATTAAATTTATTGAATTTATAAAAAAATTAGTAGAAGAAAAAGCAAATGTTTTAAATCATATTTTATTTAGTATTACCTCATATTCAGCTTCTGCTTATAAAGTTGAATTTACAGAATTCGTAAGAGAAATGAATAAATTGAATATAGAAGTATTAATAAAAAGATTTAAAACAAAAGAATTTCCTTTAGAAGAATTATCTTTAGTAAAAGTAGATTATATAAAAATTGATAGAGATTTAACTCAAGGTATTCATAATAATTTAATTAAAAAACATAGAGTTAAAAATATTGTAATTTTTGCTGAGTTAAATGATATAAAGATTTTAGCAGAGAATGTTGAATCTGACAGTGATTATGAATATTTAAATAAATTAGATTTATACGCAATAAATAGATAAGGTAGTGATATATGGGTAGATATATTTTTTTAATTTTTTTAATAGTTTCAATTAGTTTTGCTTCTTCAAAAGATGTAATAATCACAAAAAAAATTTATCCAAATATTTCAAAAAATGCAATTTTTGAGGCAGCTAAAATGCTTTTTACCCTTTCTAATAAAGAAAATAAAAATAAAGATTTTATAATTAATTCCTATAGAGATAAACTTGAAGTAGAAAAAATTGTTTTTCAAAATAGAATTATTGGCGTTAGTTTATTAGTTGATAAATGGCTTCTTGAAGTATATGAATTTGAAAATGAGTCTAGAGCAAATTTAATATTAATTAGAAGAGATGCACTTGATTTAGAAGATAATAAAGAAATAAAAATAGATAATCATAATTTATTTTGGGATAGATTAGACTATTTATTAGGCCTTAGTACTACTTGGAAATCTTGTGAGAGCTACTTTTCTTCAAATTTAGAGAGTACATATTGTTATAATTCTTTGTTAACAAATAAACCTTCATCTGATTATATTTCTAAAAATATTTTAATTTCTCAGAAAGAATTAAAAATTAATACTATAGATAGTATTAAAGCTGATATTTTTGATGAAACTGATTTGAGTATAGAAAAAGATAATACTATTTTTGAGCAAAGTGAAGATATTTTAGATACGAATATATTATCACCGATAATGGAAGAAAAAATTCTAGAAAAAAAAGCAGAAAAAATTGTAGAGAAGAAAGTAAATAAAAATACAGAAGAACCATCTGAAAATAAAATTAAAGATGAAATGCAAAATAGCGATGAATCAATTGATAAATTTAAAAATGAGATGAAAGATATTGTAAATATGAAAAACTCTTTAAATGAGAATGATATTAAAAAAATTATCACAGAAAGTAATGAACTAAAAGAGAATAGTAAATTCTCTTTGGAAACAAAATAAACAATTAAATTAAGGGAATTTATTATGAAGTTTTTTATATCTATTTTTGTAATTTGTATAAATTTATTTGCTGTAACATTTGAAGAAGCAACACAAAATTTTAAGGATAAAAAATATATTGAAGCATATGAACAATTTAGTGAATTAGCATTAAGTGATGATGCAAATGCACAATATAATGTAGCATTAATGAACTATAAGGGAATAGGAATTAATAAAAATAAAGAATTAGCTTTTTTTTGGTATGAAAAAGCAGCTTTAAATGGAAATTCAATTGCTCAGAATAATTTAGCACATATGTATTATTTAGGAGAAGTTGTAAAGAAAGATTTGACACAAGCTCAAAAATGGTATGAATTAGCTGCTAAAAATGGATATGCGCTAGCTCAATTAAATCTAGCAATGATGTATGACCTAAGTACAAATGAGGAAAAAGTAAAACTAGCTTTTTTTTGGTATGAGAAAGCAGCTAATCAAGGTGTAATAATTGCTCAAAATAATTTAGCTAAAATGTATTATATGGGAAGAGGTGTTAAAACTGATAAAAGACAAGCTCTTTATTGGTTTAAACAAGCTTCAGATGCTTCTAATCCTGTAGCGCAAGCTAATCTAGCAATGATGTACTTAACAGCAGATGGTGTTGAAGAAGATATTCCTGAAGCAGTTGATTTATTAACAAAATCTTCAATGCAAAATAACCTAGCAGCAATGATTAAATTAGCAGATATTTATGGTTCGGGGAGAGTTGTATCACAAGATTATAAAAAAGCTTTTTTCTGGTATAACAAAGCAAAAGAGTTTAATAGTTTAAATGCACTTTTTCATGTAGGATTATATTATTATCATGGATATGGAATTCCAAAAGATGTAGAAAAAGGGATAAAAATTATTAGAGAAGCAAAAGAAAAAGGTTATAAAAGAGCTGAAAGTTTTTTTAAAGTAAATAATATTAAATAGGATAAATTTGAGATATATAAAAGAACTATTTTATAATACTTACGAAGAAAAAAAATCTAAATTTATAGCATATTTAATGCCTTATGATGATTTTGATAAGGCTATGCAAAATTTAAGAGTTGAGCATCCCAAAGCAAGGCATTTTGTTTATGCATATAGATATCTAAATGATTATGAACAAATTGTAGAAAATTGTAGTGATGATGGAGAACCCAAAGGAACTAGTGGAAAACCATCCCTTGCTGTAATAGCTGGAAATGAACTTATAAACACAGCTGTTATAATTGTCAGATATTTTGGTGGGGTTAAACTTGGAACTGGTGGATTAGTTCGAGCCTATAGTGATAGTGTAAATGAGGTTATAAAAAATTCAGAGTTATTTGAGTATCAAAAACTTATAAGCAAAACATTAACTTGTGATTATAATGAACTTTCATTAGTTGAGTATTTATTAAATCAAGAAAATGTAATAGTAAAATCAAAAGAATTTTTAACAAATGTAATTATAAATATTCAAATTTCCCAAGAACAATGGGAAAGTTTAGAGTCTAAA
>Ga0193956_1000519_pt1 | contig 17555 bp, 20 predicted proteins | sample BB_7_MG_FD_140358 | JGI IMG/M metagenome (GOLD analysis project Ga0193956, IMG submission 140358) | Microbial mat bacterial communities from the Broadkill River, Lewes, Delaware, United States - BB_7_MG | ecosystem: Environmental > Aquatic > Freshwater > River > Microbial mats | place: USA...
ACATTTCATTCCCTCTTCAAAGCTTACAAAGGCTCTTTTAAAAGATGAGTTTGTTCTTCTATCTCCTAAAGCAATACCACTTAATACTGCTTGGTCAACACTATACCCACCTGTTATTGCATTTATTTGGTTTTTTAAATATCTATATTTATCTAAAATCTCTGTTTGTATTAACTCTTTTAATGGTTTTGTAATATCGATATCACAATTTAGACCTCCAAATACAGTAAAGTATTCAATTGCAGTTTCTAGGTCTTTTGGATTGTTTTTTTTACAAAATGAGTTAAATTGTTTTTTTGTTGCTTGGTCTATTAAAATGATGGTAAATCCTTTATGTTATTTTCAATTATTTGATATTTTGCAAAAATTTATTTAATGAGTTTGCAAATTGTTGTGAATCTTTTGAGCTAAAAGCAGCTGGCCCTTTTGTCATCTCCCCACTATCTCTTATTTCTTGCATTAGGTTTCTATATGCTAGATATTGTTTTATGTTATCTTCTGTGTACATAGCACCTCTGTGATCAATTGCGTGTGCTTTTTTTGTTATTACTCTATCTGCTAGAGGGATATCTGCTGTTATTACTAAGTCATCTTCTTTTAAAAGCTCAACTATTTTATTATCAGCTTCATCAGCCCCAGCATCAACTATCATATATGTAATATGACTTGATTTTCCAATGTTTATTTTCTTATTTGCAATTACAATTGTTTTAAGTTCTAATCTTTCAATTGCTCTTAAAACAATAGGTTTTAATAAATTTGGAAAAGCATCTCCATCTATATATAATATCATATTTTTTCTCTTTTTATTTTTTGTAAATTACGTAATCTTTTCCACTTTTGTTTATTTAGTAGTTTATAAATTAATAAGCATCCAACATCAAAACCAAAGTAAAAAACACTAATACCACTAGGAGGATTAGCACTTGGAATAAAAGGTATTTTATCAAACCAAATTTCAGGCCAATACCAGTTTTGAAAATGAGTTCCAATAAGTTCTAAATACACAATCATAAAAAACATTATCAAAAAGAAAAGCTTAGTATGTGGCTTTTTCTTAAATAAATAAACTATAACTAACATACAAACAAAACCAAAAACATCATTTGCAAAAACAAGCCAAGAACTTGAATATAGAATCATTAAAATATAAAGTATTTTTATGCTTAAGTCTTTATTTCTTTTTAAAATAGGCTCTTTAGCTATATAGAAAACAGCTGCATATATTATACTATGCCCTAAGGGAACATATAAAGGAAGATTTTCTAATCTATATGTATACATCCCTAATACAAGAGCAAATAAAGCTTCTCCTAAAAAAGCCATAATTAATCCATAAAGCATTAACTTTTTTATTTTTACAGATACTTTTAAATAAATCCAAATAAAGACAAAAAGAACTAATATATTTGTGATATATTGATTGTTTTCAAAGTAGTTTGATACTACTTTACTATCGATAAAAAGTCCAAGCCATAAAATAAAAAAAACTGGAAGATAAATATGTAAGTATTTATAATTACTCATTAAATTCTAAATAAATCTTTTGGATTAATATGTGATGAGTTTTTAGTTGCTTGGAAAGTTAAGTTTTTATTAACACGACCAACTACATAACCTTTTTTTATCCATTTACCAACTTTAAGTGTTGGTGCTATTTCATCTAAATGAGAATAGATTGTATGAAGACCATTTTCATGTTGAATAATCACAACATTTTCTAGCATCCCTGAATTCTTTTTAGCATATACAACTTTTCCATTTAATACAGAAACAACTTTTGCTTTAGGTTTTTTTGTTTTTAAAACAATTGATTCATTAAATAGTTTAATTTTATAAATAGGATCATAATATGTACCAAACTTTTTTACAACATTAAAAGATTTTAAAGGTGCAATAGTTCTTTTCCCTCTATATCTAACTACTTTAACTCCAGAGTTTGAAGAGCCAATTTTTTTAACATCTAAATTTAAGTTTTTTGCATATTTTTGATTTCTCACTTCAGCTGTTTGAATAGTATCTTCTTTTTTAGACGTTTTAGAATTTTTTCTTCTTTTTGCTTCAGCTTTTTTCTTTTTCAATGCAAGTAATCTTTGGATTTTTGCTTTTCTAATTCTTTCTTTTCTTAACTCTTCTTCTTTTAAAATATTTAAATTAGATAAAAGTTTTTTTAATGATTCTTGTTGTTGTGCAACTTTTTTTAACTCTTTTTGATATGATTTATGTTGATTTTCTAAATCACTTAAAGATTTAGAATGTTTGTTTTTTAGATTACTTAATGTCTTTTTTGTCTTTTTTCTTTTCTCAATATATGTTGAAATAGTTTTTATTTTCTTTTTATTTTTCTTTGTATTATTTGTTAATAAATCATAATTATTATCTAATTTAAGTATTTGATCTTTTGAATTTTCTGATAGAATAGTATATATCTCACTATCTATTAACTCTCCTAAAGTATTTTTAGAAGCTAACTTAAGTGCTATTGAAGTGGAAAAATCTTCAATAATAGTATCAACTATTTGTGTTTCATTTCCTTTTTTTTCTTTTATTAAATTTGTAGATCTCTTTTTTAATTGTTCAAGTTTTGATTTTGATTCTTCTAAAAGCTTTTCATGTTCATTAATATCTGCGTTTACTTTTTTAATATTCTTTTCTAAATTGATAATATTTTTATTTTGTAGTTTAATTTTATTTGCTAGGGATTTAACTTTTAAAGAAGTTTGCTTCTTTTTTGATACATTTTTATTTAAATTTTTTTTATTATTTTTAATTTTATTATCAATAGTTTTTGTTGAGGCAAAGGCTGTATTACTAAAAACTAGTAATAATATAAATAGTATCTTACTCATCGTTAATCTTGTACTTTAAAAGTACACCTAATATTGTAAAAATTGAAATAGTAAAAGATAAAATAAATATTTTAAATAATTCATAATTTAAATCTATTTCTACATTAATTATCTCATGTAACTCTATTGGAAATAATATGCCCATATTATTAGAAATATAATATAAAAGTGTACCAACAATTAAAAATGCTAAAAATGAACTAATAATCGCATAGTTTAATACTGTAGATGCACTGTATAATACAGATGCACCATGAAGTCTTAATATTGCAATTCTAGTACTATGTTCATGAAACCATAGTTTGATTTGTTTAGCAATAATTATAATTGCAAAAACTGTGATTATAAAAAATAGTATAAAAGATATAGTACTTAATAATACTAAAAGTAAATATGTTTGATTATGGTTTTTATAAAATACTTCTACTTTTCTAACATTTTTATTTTGAAGAAGAGTTTCTTTAATAGTTTCTAATTCACTAGTTGTTGGGAAAACTTCTAAGTATATTTGATAAAAATGAGGAAGTTTTTTCTTTAATAAGGCAACTGAACTAGTTGATAAATTTGATTTAATATCATTTATGATTTTTTCTTTTGGTAAGGTTTGAATTCTCTCAACTTTTATACCTGCAAGTTCATCAATATTCTCTTTTATAAGTGGCGTATTTGTAACTATAACAATAGAATAATCTCTTGAAATTTTCTTTTTATAGTTTTCTACAACATTATCTATTAGTAAATATAATGTAAATGTAAGAAGCATTGCACAAAGAGGAATTAAGAAAGCAAATATATTTTTAAGAAACTTCATAAATCATACCATCCTCTAAAGATAACTGTCGAAATTTTATTCCAAGATTTTTTGGAACTCTATGTGTTACAACTACAATTGTAATTCCTAATTGTTCATTTGCACCTTTTAATAAGTTCCAAACAACTTCAGCTGAATAATCATCAAGGTTTCCTGTTGGTTCATCTGCTATTATAATCTTTGGATTATGTGCAAGTGCCCTTGCAACTGCAACTCTTTGTTGCTCACCACCACTTAGTTCATTTGGATAATATCCTGCACGATGTGATAGTTTTACATGTGATAGCAGTTTATTTGCTTGGTCTTTTGATATTTCATTTGAATAGCCATTGATTTTAAGAGGAATCATAATATTCTCTTCAATTGTATATTCATTTACAAGTTTATAATCTTGAAATATAACTCCAATATCTTTTCTAAGAACTCTTAATTTTTTGCCCTTTATTCCAAAAACTTCTACTCCATCAATTTTTAAGCTTCCATGTTTTAATGGAATCTCTCCATAAAAAGATTTTAGTAAAGTAGACTTTCCACTTCCTGAGTTTCCTCCTATAAAGATAAACTCTTTTGGCTTAATTGAAAAGTTTCCTTTTTTTATAATATATTTATTATCGTCATATGATAAGTATATATTTTTGGCTTCAAGCATTATTTTAAGATCTCTTTTAATTTTTTATGAGCTTTTATATTAGAACTAGTAGGAATTGGTGTTCCTTGATAATATGATATCTTCCCATCTCTAATAAGTAAATATTTACTTACAGGCCTATCAAAATTACCCATAGTTAATTGAATTAATCCGGAATTTTCTTCATTGATAATTGTAAATAAATCCTCAATATGAACAAAGAAGTCTTTTTCTACAATAGATTTTGTAGGAATCTTTTTTATCTTTTCCTCATAATTTATCTCAAAATCAAATGTAAAATCTTTTTGTATTTCTAATGGTTCATCAACACTATTTGCTAATAAAACCACATCATAAATATTTTTACCTTGCTTTCTCCATCTATCTTCATACTTACTCGTAATTGCTAAATCTTTATTTATATCAATTGTAATTTTTCCTGTTGGAAGGTTTGTAAGAAGTTCTGTACAGTAATCAAAATATTTTCTACTATCAGTTCTAAGTTCAAGAGTACCTTCAACTTTTAAAACTCTTAGAGCTTCATTTATAAACTCATTTGAGTAAATTCTTCTATGAGGTTTTTTATCCCAAGGAACAGGGAAATGTACAAAGATTTTACCAACTTTATTTGAGTCAATAAATTCCATAAATAATCTTGCATCATAATTTACTATTAAGACATTTGTAATATCTTGTAATTTCATTTGTTTTAATGCTTGTTCAATTGAAGGTGTATGTATTTCAAGGCCAATAAATTGTACATCTGGATTGTTTTTAGCTTGATATAAAAGATGTCTACCACTTCCAAAACCAACTTCTATTTGAATCTCTTTATCTGTTTGAAATTCGTCAACAAAATAATTAATATCTTTTAAATACTCTTTATTTGGTTCTGCTTTTTGATTTATCGTATTAGTGTTTGAAAATATAATATTAGCATTGATAGCTTTAGTGTAAGCATTTAACGCATCTTTTACTAAAGTAATAGGAGCAATTCTTGTAACTTTATCAACCTTAATCATTTGGTCATCATCTTTATTTTTTAAAGTTAATAAAAATTCTTTGTTCTCATTTTCAACTGCAATTTTATACTCTGTATTTCGTTGACTTGTTGTGAAATTATACGATTTTGCAATAAATTTAAAGTCTACACCATCTTTAATTGATGGTGTATTTATTAGGTCTGTTTTATTAAATACTATATGAGGCATGTTCTAAAACTACTTTTTAAGAGGTATTTTTGGTAAAATTAATGATGCTTCATCTGTTTTCTCAGACATTAAACCATAAGTATCATTTGCTTGAATTGAATATTTATACTCAACCCCTGTAATAATATTATTATCTTCAAATCTTAAATCTTTTATATCTGTAAATTTCTCAGTTTTTGATTCAAAGAAGTTAATTATAGTTTTTTTATAAACGTTATATGAAATTGCTCTATTATCAGATGCAGTCCAATTTAAAATTGCTTTAGAACCTTGTATTTGAGCTAGAGTAATAGTTGGTTTTGTAGGTTTATTTAAACTTATACCTTTTACTGCATCAATCTTTGATGAGCTTTTTAAATCATCTTTATCAACAGCAATAACTTTATAAAAGTACTCTTTACCATCTTCGTCTATTTGGTCTACAAAATTAAAAGTGTTATTATCGACTTCTATTACTTTTTTAAATCCAAAACTTTTTATAGCACTTCTATGAATTTCATATTTTACAATATCACCTGTAACAGATGGTTCCCAAGCTAATATAATCTTTTTAGGTTCATTACTTGTAGCACTTAAATTTTGTACACCATTTGGTAATGCTTTTGTCTTAGCTGTAACTGCTTCACTAGGACTTGTTGATACATCTTCAAATGTATAAGCAGTAATTCTGTATTTAAAAGTTTCGCTATTATCTAAACCATCATCGATATATTCAGATTCTAATCTACCTTTTATTTTCTTTTCAGTATTCCACTCGTTAAGCGTAGTATTGAATTTTTCGATTTTATAATATGCAACTCTTAAATCAGGATGTGGTCTCCATATAATTTTAATTCTATTTGGTAAGTCAGATAATGCTTGAACAAAACTAACTGGAACAATTCTTGGTAGAGTTTTAGCAATATAAGCATTTGTAGTATTTGATTCAATTCCATTTACAGCTTTTGATGAAATTTGATATACATATTTCGTATCTGGTTCAAGATCTTTATCTACAAAGTGCGTTGTGTATTTGTTATTTACAGACTCTATTAGTTTTAACCTTCTTCCGTCTTTATGCATATTTGCTCTATAAAAATTATATCCTATAACTCTTACATCATCTACTTTCTTCCATTCAAAAGCAATTGCAGTCATATCAGAAATAGATTTTAGTGAAGTATTATCTATAACTTCAAGTGTTTCATCTATTTTTGGTTTAACAGGTGTATTTAAATTGTTGTTTAAATTATTACAACCACTAAGTAAAAGAAGTAAAGCTGTTAATGATGTTGTTTGCATCAATTTTGTCATGTATATTCTCCATTTGAAAATGTTTAATTAAAAATTCATTCATGTCATTTGGTAAATCTGCTTTAAATGTCATTAAAACACCCGTATTAGGATGGATTAAATACAGATTGTATGCATGTAAATAAAATCTATTTATTTTATTCAAATCGCCCTTAAAACCATATAAATTATCCCCTAGGATATGCCTATTTATCGAACTTAGATGAACTCTTATCTGATGTGTTCTTCCTGTAAATAATTTAGCTGCAATTAGTTCATATTTTTCGTTTTTACTTATATCAATTTTTTTAAAAGCAGATTTAGCATTTCTGCCATTTTCTTCAATAGACATTTTTAATCTATTATTTGGATTTCTACCTATTGGTTTATCTATAATCACATCTTCTTTTAGTGCCAAATCTGTAATAGCAAGATAATATCTTCCCATAGTTTTATCTTGCAATTGTTCAGAAAGTGAGGCATGTGCTTCATTTGTTTTTGCAACTACCATAACACCTGTTGTACCTTTATCTAGTCTATGAACAATACCATGTCTTTCTTCTCCCGATATTGTTGATAAAGATATTTTATTTAATTTTAACCAATCAACTAATGTTGCATCTTTTACACTTGGTGCATCATGAATTGTAAGATTTGCAGGTTTATTTATAACAAGAATATGTTCATCTTCATAAATTATTTTTACATCTTTCCCATCTAATGATTCTTTTATAAAAGCTTCATCTTTTACAACTGCTAGTTGTGCTTTTGGAAAATGCACTTCAATTTCCTGATTTTCTTTTAATTTTAAACCTGTTTTACTCACAGTTTTACCATCAACTTTTACAAACTCTTTTTTTATAAGTTGCTCTATTTGGTTCCTTGAAGCATCAATTTGTGATGCCAAGAACTTATCTAATCTATTTGCTTCTTGAACAATAAAATTTTTATACATTTTTAGATACTCTTTCACTATGCGTTTATTTGATAAGAGAATAATTTCCCATTTTGACTATTTGTTAATACTTTTTGTTTTACCGTTGATATATTTATCGTATCATCTAATAAGTGAAACTAATGAAATATTAGCAAATAAACAATTAATATACTTTACACTTTCATTTTTTGCATTTATTATAGTTTTTATTTTACCTATTAGAAAGAAGTTACGATTAGTACCTTTTCTTTATTGGTTAGGTATATTACTCTTACTTGCAGTTGAATTTTGGGGTGTTACAAAACTAGGTGCTAAAAGATGGCTACCGTTGCCTATTTTAAATACTACCATACAACCTTCAGAGCTTATAAAACCAATTTATATTTTAATGCTTGGGTATTTAATTCACAATAAACCACCACCTAAAAATGGTTATGGTTTTGGTGATTTTGCATATTTTTCTTTTTATATTTTATTACCATTTATCTTAATTGCTAAAGAACCTGATTTAGGAACGGCACTTGTATTATTACTTGTAGGGTATGGTATTTTATTTATTGTTGGTGTAAATTGGAAAATTTGGACATCAATAATCTTAGTAATTGGAATATCATCACCTTTTATCTACACTTATTTGATTAAAGATTATCAAAAGAAAAGAATAAAAGATTTTATCTCTGAAAAGCCCAGTTATCATGTTCAACAATCAATTATTGCAATAGGTTCGGGTGGATTAACTGGAAAATTAAGTGAAGATGCCACACAAACGCATTTGAAATTTTTACCAATTGCAACTAGTGATTTTATTTTTGCTTATTTTGTTGAAAGATATGGTTTTTTAGGTGCTATTGGCCTTATATTTTTATATGGATTATTAATTGCACATTTACTAACTTTAAATTATTACTTTAAAGATGATTACGTCATACGGGTATTTGCCTCAGGGTTGGGGCTACTGTTGTTTTTTAATATGAGTGTAAATATCTTAATGGTTATTGGTTTTGCACCAGTAGTTGGACTTCCTTTGCCACTTTTTTCTTATGGTGGAAGTTCTTTTATAAATTTTATTGTAATTTTTGCAATATTAGAAAACTTGTTAGCATTTAGATATATGGATTTATATAATTATGAGAGGAAACTATAAAGTATGAAAGCACAAAATAATTGTTTTATTGGATGTGAAAAGAGTTTTGAAGAATCAGATGCAGTATTATTTGGTGCAGGTTTTGATGGTACAACTTCTTTTAAACCAGGTGCTAGATTTGCACCAAGTGCAATGCGAGAAGATTCTTGGTATATCGAAAGTTACTCACCATATCAAGATAAAGATTTAGAAGATTTAAATCTTTTTGATTTTGGCGATTTAGAGCTTCCTTATGGTGATAAAAAAGTTGCATTAAGAATAATTCAAGAACATGTTCAGCAAATTATTGATGCTAATAAAATTCCAATTATGATTGGAGGTGAGCATTTAGTTTCTTTAGCACCTATTAAAGCACTGAGTAAAAAATATGATGATTTGCATATCATTCATTTTGATGCTCATACTGATTTAAGAAATGAATATTTAGGAGAAGCCTTAAGTCATGCAACAGTTTTAAGAAGAATTTATGATCAATTAGGTGATGATAGATTAAATCAATTTTGTATTAGAAGTGGATTAAAAGAGGAATTTCAGTGGGCGAAAACTCACTCTCACTTAGAAAAATTTACATATAAAACTTTAGAAAGTAGGATAGAAATATTAAAAAATAAACCAGTTTATATCACAATTGATTTAGATGTTTTTGATCCATCAGTATTTCCAGGAACTGGAACTCCAGAACCAGGTGGGATAAACTTTCATGAGATGTTAGAAATTATCAAAACATTATCAAAACTAAAAAATGTAGTAGGTATGGATGTTGTTGAGTTATCACCAAAATATGATACAAGTGGAGCTTCAACTGCAGTTGCTTGTAAAACTTTAAGAGAGTTAATCTTAGCAACGGTTAAATAAAAGTTTTATACTTTTATTTAACACTACATTTAATCTAAAACTTCAATCATTCTTTCTATTCTTTGAATATTTGCTTCATAAGTATAATTATTATTATCTTCTTTATAGGCATTTGTATTTATTAAAAGTAATTCTTCAAGCTTTTTCTTTAAAAGAACTTCTTTTTCATTTATATTCTTTGTTTCAAAAGGTTTTTCTAATTCATAACTTAGATTTGAATTTACTTCAAGTAAAAAACTTAAATCATATTGAACTTCTTCTCCTTCATAATAAGATCTATTTATTATAAAGTGTCCTGATGTAAAGCTTACATCTTCCATTTCTCTTGAAAGATAAGCCATTTTAATAAGACCTTTAATGTTATTTAATAAGTCTTCTTTTACATATGTCTCATTTAACTTATCTAATATATTTGTAATTTTTTCAAAATCAAAGTTTAATATTAAGCTTTCTTGTATTTGTTCTAAATTCATTTATTAATTGCCTTGTCTTATTAGTTCTTTTAATATATCTAAATCATAGATACCTTTACCACAATTTGTTTTTTTAGTTTCTATGTCTATTACTTTTTCTTCATTTTTATCAACATAGGTATAGTTTAAAATATAATCTTTTTTTAGTAATTTTAATGTATTATCTTCTTCACATAAAGAGTCTTGAACTTGAGATTTAAACTTCTTAAAATTATAATCTTTAGAAGCTGTTATATCCATATTATCTAATCTATATGTATAGTAAATATTTTTTTCTTCGATTCCAATGTTTGTTAAATGACTGTATGAATTTACTTTTAAAGGCAAACTATCTTTAAAACTATTTATTTCACTTTTAATTGCATAATCTTCAAAAATAGTTACTCTTAGTAAATCATACGCAGAAAATAATGAGAAAAAAAGATTTATAGAAATGATTACTTTTGATAAAAAAGGCCATAATTTATTTCCTATATAATTATCTGCACTTCGATAAACAGCAATAAATATTAAAATAGTGTATACAAAAATTAATAAATAAATTATAACACTTAATACTATTTCACTATTACTTTGATGATAATTACTTTGTTCAAAGCTATTATCAATAAATATATTAATTACTAATGTAATAAAAAAAAACCATACCCAAAAAGTTATAATTAAAGTAATTTGACCTTTTAGTAGTTTTTTTAAATATGATGGATTTTTACTTTCTAACATGTATTCCCTTTTAATATAATCGATATTGAACATTAAATTTTAATTTAGTAGAAGTTTTAGGTCTGGGATAATCTTTATAAGCAATTTCTATTAATTTAATAGTGTATTTATCAAAAACTTCATAACCAGATGAATTAGTTATTCTTAAATTTGATATATCTCCATTTGGATGAAATAAAAATTCTACTACATTACGACCTGATAATCTTCTTTCAATTGCAAGTTTTGGATATCCTAATCTTGTTAATACTCTTTGCGTTATTATTTGAAAACTATTAAAGTTTTTTTCAATAAAAACTTTTTGGATTTTAGTAAATGTCTCAAACTCTCTACCATATAATCTTTGTATTTCATTTAATACTTTTTGATCTACTGGGTCTTCTTGCGATAAAAAATCTTCTAAGGTTTTATTTTCAAGAGTTTTCATTTTCTTTTTTGTTGGTACTTTTGTAGTTCTTTTTTTCTTATAATCTATTTTTTGAGGAGCTTTAACAAGTTTCTTTGATACTTTTTTTGTAATAGGTCTTTTTTTTACAACGTTTTTAACAGGTTTTTTTATTACTTTCTTTTTTGCTGTTACTGTTTTTTTCTTTTCAGTCTCAACTTTTTTTACTATATCTTTTATAATTGGTTTAATTTCTTTTTTAATTTTTACAAAAGTTACATTAGCTTTTTTCTCTTTTTCCAAAACTTTTTTACTTATCTTTGGGTTTTGAGTAAGTTCATAATTATTGAATAATAATAAATGTAAAGATATTGAAATAATAAAGGCTAATATAATAAGTTTCATAACGTGATTATAGTAGAATATCGCTAATAGAAAATTAATAGGAAATTAAATGTTTGATAATTCAGTAAAAGCATATACAAAAGCTTGCGAAGTAATCCCAGGTGGTGTTGATTCACCAGTTCGTGCGTTTAAAAGTGTTGGAGGAACTCCACCTTTTATAGCAAGAGGTGAGGGTGCTTATTTGTTCGATGTTGATGGTAATAAATACTTAGACTTTATACAATCGTGGGGGCCTTTAATCTTTGGTCATTGTGATAAAGATATAGAAGATGCAGTTATAAAAACTGTAAAAAATGGTTTATCTTTTGGAGCTCCAACTGAATTAGAAACACAATTAGCTGAAGAAATTGTTGAAATGTATGAAAATATTGATAAGGTAAGATTTGTAAGTTCTGGTACAGAAGCTACTATGTCTGCAATTAGACTAGCTCGTGGTGTTACTGGAAAAGATGATATCTTAAAATTTGAAGGATGTTATCATGGTCATTCTGATTCACTACTTGTTCAAGCCGGTTCAGGATTAGCAACTTTTGGAACACCAAGTTCACCTGGAGTTCCAGCTGCTTTAACAAATCATACATTACTTTGTGAATATAACAATATTGAGAATCTTAAGAAATGCTTTGAAGATTCAAATGATATTGCTTGTATTATTATTGAACCAATTGCAGGTAATATGGGATTAGTTCCAGCAACTCAAGAGTTTTTAAGAACGTGTAGAGAGTTATGTGATAAACATGGTGCTTTACTAATTTTTGATGAAGTTATGACTGGGTTTAGAGCTTCTTTAACAGGTGCCTCTGGAACTGTAGATACTAAAGCAGATATTGTAACTTTTGGTAAAGTAATAGGTGCAGGTATGCCAGTTGGTGCATTTGCTAGTTCAAAAGAAATTATGGGACATCTTTCACCTGATGGTGCAGTTTATCAAGCTGGAACTTTAAGTGGAAATCCAGTTGCTATGAGTGCTGGTTTAACTTCTCTTAGAAAATTAAAAGCTAATCCATCAATTTATGATGAATTAAATAAAAAAGCATTAAGACTAGTAAATGGTTTAAAAAAAGTTGCAAATGAAAATAATATCCCTCTACAAGTTAATACACGAGGTTCTATGTTTGGTTTTTTCTTTTGTGAAAAAGAACCTTTTAATATTAAAGAAGTTGCAAAATGTGATTTTGATAGATTCTCAAAATTCCACCATGAAATGTTAAAAAAAGGTTTCTATTTCGCTTGTTCTCAATATGAAGCTGGATTTATTTCAACAGTTATGACAAATGAAGATATAGATACTTGTATCGATGCAGCATCTGAAGTTATGAAAAGCCTTTAGGAGATTAAAATGGAAGTATTAAAAAACGTAGATTTAGTAAAAAAAGCAAATGTTTATTTTGATGGAAATGTTACAAGTAGGAGTTTTACAAGCAGCGATGGTTCTAAAATGTCATTAGGAATTATGATGCCAGGTGTTTATAACTTTGGTACAAATGAAGCAGAATTAATGGAAATTCTTGAAGGAACAGTTGAAGTTAAACTAGCTGGTTCTGATACATGGAATACATATACTTCAAATACTTCTTTTAATGTAGAAGCAAACTCTAGTTTTGATATTAAAGTGAAAACAATAACTGATTATTGTTGTTCATATATTAAATAATAGGAATTTTAATGGAAGAAAATAAAAAAGTAGAGAAAACTAGACCAAAGCATAGAGATAAGTTTGAGGCCTTAGATAATTTATCTTTAGGTATTTCAATGGTAGCAGCTGTTGCGATTGGTTTTGGTATTGGGTATGGATTAAAAACAATATTTGAAATTGATTGGTTACTCTGGCTTGGTGTATTTTGGGGAATTAGTGCTGCTATACTTAATGTATATAAAGCATATAAAAGAGCTCAGAAATCTTTCGAAGGTATGGAAAATGACCCTAGATATGCTCATAGAGCTAAATATGGTGATAAAGAATTAAATGACAATGAAGATTAATCAATCTTTAAAAAACTTTGCATTAGTCTTTATTATTTTAGACCTTTGTTTAGTAATATACGCACTAGTATTTAATACGCAAATTTGGCTATTAAATACTCAAGTTGCTTTTGTTTCTTCCTTATTTATAACAATTGCATCTTTTTTATCATATAGAAAAAATATTCAAGGAAGATTATCAAACCTTGATTTATCAAAGCAAGTAAATACTGAACAAAGAGATAAAGTTGATGAAATTGATGATCCTTATGATTTATATACTGAATATGAAGAGATACCAGAAGATGAATTGACACCTGAAAAAATTAAAGAGATTATTAGTGATGAGAAGGCAAAAGTAAAAAAGAATTCTGTTAAAAATACTATTTTTTCTGCAACAGGTTTTTTATCTGTTTATAGAATATTGGGTTATGCTACGTTAGTATTTGGTTTTTTTGCATTAAATAATAATAAACTATTTATTCCTATAGCTTTTATTGTAGGATTAGGAATTGTTCCTATTGGAGTATTACTTTCAAAGCTTTTAGATAAAAAATAAAAGCTTTGAATATAGTATGTTCTAAATAATTAAAGGCAAATCTATAGTGATTTTATTCTTATTGCAAGATAAAATAAAAGAACTATCTTGTTTATATTGAAGTAACTCTTTTTCAGCATCTTTATCAGATGTGATTTTAACAGTGATTAAAGAGTATTTCTTCCCCTCAATTTTTATATATTCACCAATTTTTAGTAAAATAGAACAGTGAATATCTACAGAATTTTTAAACGCTTCAAAGGCTTGATTAAGTGTTTTAATAAATAAGCTAGCATCTAACTTAAACTCAGGAATAGATGGATCATAGTTTTTTTTATAAGTAGCATCTGTTTTGATTTTATTTGTAGATATTGCTAAGTCAACAAGTGTAAAAATATTTGTACTATTTATATTTTTAATATTAAGTGTTGACTCTTTTTTTGCCATAGTACTTTTATACAGTTTCATATGAATTTCATCTTCATTATCATATTTTACAGTAATAGCATAAAATGTGTAGCTTTGTATCGTTAAATCTATATATGAAGTTTCTACTCCAAAAGATTTTGGAGCATATTTTAAAGTTAAATCGTAAAGCTCTTTTTGTTTTATTCTATTTAATAAAAACTGAGCTTCACTATTTGAGTATAAAATCTTCGAAGTAGAAGAAAAAGAAATAACAGGGTTTAAGTCTAATTCAACCCAATCTTCATAAAAATTCATCTTTTTAACTTTCTACGTAGTTTTTAAGGTTTTTACCTACTTTAGGATGTTTAAGTTTTTTAATTGCACTTGATTCAATTTGTCTAACTCTTTCTCTTGTAACAGAAAGTTCTTTTCCAATCTCTTCTAGTGTTCTATCACTCGCATCATGCATAAGTCCAAATCTCATTCTAACAACCGCTTGTTCTCTTTCATTAAGTTGTGCTAAGATTTGGTCAATTTGACCTTGTAAATCTTCTTTCATAATGTTATCAACAGGTGTTGGAGCTTTTTCATCTGGTACAAAGTCACCAAATTTACCATCATCATCACTTCCAATAGGAGCCTCTAATGATACAGGTTCTTTAGTGATTTTAATTACTTGCTTAACTTTATCAACAGGTAATCCAACTTCTCTTGAGATCTCATCAACATCTGGCTCTTTTCCATTTTCTTGAATACCTTTTCTAATGATTTTATTAATTCTATTAATTGTTTCAATCATATGAATTGGAATTCTAATAGTTCTTGCTTGGTCAGCAATTGCTCTTGAAATTGCTTGCCTAATCCACCATGTTGCATAAGTAGAGAATTTATATCCCTTTTTATACTCAAATTTATCAACAGCTTTCATAAGTCCAATATTACCTTCTTGAATTAAATCTAAGAATGGTAATCCTCTATTTGTGTATCTTTTTGCAATTGATACAACAAGTCTAAGGTTTGACTTAGCCATTCTTGTTTTAGATTTATCAGTGATATCTTTACCACGTTTAATTTGCTCTAAAACATTTTTAAGTTCTTCTGGATCTAAATCAAAACCATCTTTAGATGCTTCTGCAGTTTGGTAAAGCTTTTTAATCTCCATATATGTAGAAACCATAGTTGCTTCAGGAACCATTCCTGTAATTTGTACTTTAGTTAAATTAACAATATTATCTAAAATCTTTTGGTGATTTTGTAATAAAGTATCATTAAATAAAGGTAGTTTATATTCAAGTCTTTTAAGTTCGTGATCAAAACCAGTATCAGATTTAAGTGCAGTTTCCATAGCTTTTACAATTTCTGTAATAAGTTTAGAAGTAGGTCCTAAGTCTAATAATGCTTCTTTTAAAATTCTTTTCTTGAAAGCAATTGCAAGGTTATGTTGCATTTGATCAGATTCACTATCTGATTTTGCAGTTTCTTTGCTTAAGAATTTTAACCAATCTTTTTTTGCTTTTTCTAATATTTTAAATGCTTCAACAATAGTTTGTGCTCTTTTATCAAGCTTCTTTTGTTTTTTACCATCTTCTTTATCTTTATCAACATCAACTTCAGTAGTCTCTTCACTTGAATCATCAGACTCTTCATCATCAAAGTTTCTAAAAAGTTCTTTTACTTTTCTTTCTCTATTTACTAAAGGTTCTTTGTACTCTAAAATAAAATCTATTAAGTATGGTACATAACAAATAGCATCAAGAATTACATCTTCACCCATTTCAATTTTTTTAGAAATTTCAATCTCTTCTTCTTTTGTAAGTAATGGAATTTGTCCCATTTCTCTTAAGTACATTCTTACTGGAGAGTCAGATCTAGACCATTCTAATAACTCTTTATTTTTCAGAAGATCATAAACTTCATCTTCATTCATTATTAGTTTTTCTCTTTGTTCTTTTCTTTTCTTTGCCTCTTCTGCATTCATTCTTTTTGCTTGTTCTTGCGAACTTATTATCGTAACATTGTATAATTGGATAAAAGCTAAAAGTTTTTTTACATTGGCACCTGATGGTGCTTTAGGAAAGATCTTAATAATTTTTTCATAAGTTAGTATAGAGTCTTTGTACTCTTTTACTGTTTGTTCTATTGCTTTATTTAAATCTTTTGCGCTCATATAATGAAGAATCCTCTCTTTTAAATAGGTTGATATTATATCCAAATTACCTAAAAATATGATTAGTTTTTTATATTTAATCAGAATTTACTAAATTATTAGATAAAATGCAACTTTAAAAAAAAATAATTCTTTGAAAATATCAAGAAATTTATTGAAACAAGGATACAAAATATGAATAAGATTGAAGGTAAAGTATGGAATTTTGGAGCTAATATCGATACTGATGTTATCATTGCTGCTAGATATTTAAACAGTTCAGATCCGCAGCATTTAGCAAAGTATGTAATGGAAGATGCAGATCCTGAGTTTCCAAACAAATTACAAAGAGGTGATATTATAGTTGCAGGTGAGAATTTTGGATGTGGAAGTTCAAGAGAACATGCACCAATTGCTTTAAAGGCTGCAGGTGTTGCTGCTATTGTTGCACCATCTTTTGCAAGAATTTTTTATAGAAATGCATTTAACATGGGTTTACCAATCTTTGAATTACCAGAATCTTTAGAAATTAAAGAGGGTGAAACAATTAGTATTAATTTAGATAATGGTGTTATTACTAATGAAACAACTAAAAAAGATTATAAATTTACTCCAATTCCTCCTTTTATGCAAGAACTAATTGCATCTGGTGGATTAATTAATTATGCAAAAGAAGAAATGGTAGAAGGGAAATAAATGAGGAATTATAATATATCAATAATCAAGGGTGATGGAATAGGACCAGAGATTGTAGATGAAGCAATAAAAGTATTAGATGCAGTATCAGGAGCATGTGATTTTACATTAG
>Ga0193956_1000525_pt1 | contig 17412 bp, 12 predicted proteins | sample BB_7_MG_FD_140358 | JGI IMG/M metagenome (GOLD analysis project Ga0193956, IMG submission 140358) | Microbial mat bacterial communities from the Broadkill River, Lewes, Delaware, United States - BB_7_MG | ecosystem: Environmental > Aquatic > Freshwater > River > Microbial mats | place: USA...
GAAGTGTTGGCTCGAAATTAAACTGCGAAAAATAATCGGCAGCGAGACTGGTCATATTCCAATCTGATGGCGATGTTTTTTCAGGGCAGAAGGTGGCAACAATATCTTCCACCATCTCCTCAATAATCGCATTATAGGTGCCACGAATATTTTCCCCCGCCAACACTTCACGCCGCTGGTCGTAAATGACTTCACGTTGACGATTCATAACATCATCATATTCAATCAAGTGCTTACGAATATCGAAGTTATGCCCCTCAACCTTCTTTTGAGCATTTTCGATGGCGCGCGAGATAATGCCATGCTCAATCGGCTCATTTTCAGGAATCTTGAGCTTCTCCATAATGAAGGCCACGCGATGACTACCGAAAATACGTAACAGATCATCCTCAAGGCTCATAAAGAAACGACTGGCACCCGGATCACCCTGTCGGCCTGCACGGCCTCGTAGTTGATTATCGATACGTCGTGATTCATGGCGCTCAGTACCGAGAATATATAAACCACCAGCGGCCAGTACCTTCTCTTTTTCTGCCGTACATTCAGCGGTAAATTCTTCAAGTAATGTAGGATAACGTTCATCTTCAACATCGCCATTTACTGCGGCTTTAGCCAGCATTTCAGCATTACCGCCGAGAACAATATCTGTTCCACGACCCGCCATATTGGTTGCAATGGTTACCGAACCACTACGACCTGCCTGGGAGATGATTTCCGCCTCTTGCTCATGATGCTTGGCATTCAAAACATGGTGCGGCACTCCCGCTTTTTTAAGCTGAGTCGATAACCGCTCTGAGTTTTCGATGGAGATGGTTCCGACCAAAACGGGCTGGCCTTTTTCATGGCTATGGCGGATATCTTCAATAACTGCGTTGAACTTCTCCTGCTCACTTTTGTATATCACATCGGACTGGTCTTCACGCTGGCTCGGGCGGTTGGTTGGAATGACCACCACATCGAGCTTATAAATTTCGGCAAATTCAGGCGCTTCAGTATCAGCAGTACCGGTCATTCCCGAGAGCTTATCGTACATGCGGAAATAGTTTTGGAAGGTGATGGTCGCGAGCGTTTGGTTCTCACTCTCAATCTTTACCCCCTCTTTGGCTTCAACCGCCTGATGAAGACCATCGCTCCAACGCCGCCCAGGCATCAAACGACCGGTAAATTCATCAACGATCATGACTTCACCCTCTTTAACTACATAATCAACCTCATTTTTAAATAAAGCATGAGCTTTCAATGCCTGATTGACATGGTGTAGCACTTCGATATGACGAGGATCGTAAAGATTTTCGATACCGAGAATTTTCTCAACAGAGGCCACACCCTCTTCGGTTAATGCTGCTGATTTCGCTTTTTCATCAACGGTATAATCACCAGTAAACTCACGACTACTTTGACCAATTTTGCCGTCACGGTGCTCAATCATCTCCCCTTTTTTCAGGCGTGGGATAATCGCATTGACACGATAGTAAAGCTCACTTGAAGCCTCACTCGGCCCTGAGATAATCAACGGTGTACGCGCTTCATCAATCAGAATCGAGTCAACCTCATCAACAATGGCAAAGTTTAGTTCACGCTGAACATATTCGCTCAATTCAAACTTCATGTTATCGCGCAGATAATCGAAGCCAAACTCATTGTTGGTTCCGTAGGTGATATCGGCTTGATAAGCAGCACTACGCTCTTCATCACTGATGCCATGAATAATACAACCAATGGAAAGCCCTAAAAAGCGATGGACCTTACCCATCCATTCCGAGTCACGACTAGCGAGATAATCGTTAACTGTAATAACATGAACCCCTTTACCACTCAGAGCATTTAAATACGTAGCAAGGGTCGCCACCAACGTTTTACCTTCACCGGTTTTCATCTCAGCGATCTTGCCAGCATTCAATACCATGCCACCGATCAACTGAACATCAAAGTGGCGCATTCCCAATACCCGCCAAGCCGCTTCACGAACAACGGCAAAAGCTTCAGGCAATAAATCGTCAAGACTCTCACCGTCGGCGTAACGCTGCTTAAATTCAGCTGTTTTGGCTTGCAATGCCGCATCATCAAGAGCCTTAATCTGCTCCTCTAGTTCGTTAATTTGTACGACTATTTTTTTCAGCCGTTTCAGTTCACGATCATTTTGGCTACCAAATAGTTTTTTGGATATGGAACGGATCATCAAGATTCTCCGATTTCAGTATAGGATTGTTATCAAAATGCCGCCTCAAAGGAGAAACGACAAAAGAGTAATAAAATGATTAAAATGACCAGAAAATTTACCACACTCCTCGCATGGCGACAACGTCAATTTTATTGTAAACAATCGAGCGAAAGGCTAACATTCGTAGCGCCACAAACGATTACACGCTATCGTTTCACTGAAGAGGAGTTTTTATGTCATCAAACTCATCCACGTTACGCTTACGATTGCTGAGCCTTGCCTTCATTGGAGCCCTACTGCTCACAGGTTGCGCACCATCAACAACGGGCTTCAACCACCCATCAAGTGACAACAACTGCAATGAATTATGGCTTGAGGTGGATCAAACCCTAGAACAATTTGATATTTATGATGCAGCCAGCGCGCGCGTAGCGGGATATCCTTTTTTACGTAACAATCGCTTCTATGCTGCCGCTGCAACAAAATTGACAGCACCCGAACAGCAACGACAAATTGTTCGCCAACTACAACGATTAGACCTTGAAGGGCGCTATCGTGAGCTCAACCGCTTACCCCGCGCACAGCAGCAGAAATTAAGTCAACGTTGGGCAGATTCGCCCTCGCCCACAGCGTTAAAAGAAAAAATCGCTCAATGTTCAGCAACCTTGGTGCGCCACACTGTTAAGCAACCCAATTTTTACCCACAACTACGACGCTCTTTATCCATTGAAGATGATTATTCAACGTGGCAGCGCAGTCTCGGCCTCTACCCTCTCACATCATGGTTTGTTGGCTCGTCGGCCCATCAAGCACACCTCGAAATGCAACAACGAGTGCAACAATACGACCCAGCAATGCAAACACCCAACAGCGTACTCTACAGCCCAAAGGTAACCGCCCCCCTCTCGCACAAAGCGATGGCAGCGATGTTAAAATCAACACGCGATAACGAAATAAATACGTCACTACTCAGTTCAGCCGACATGCAACGACTCGCTTATAGTTGGGCGCCAACATTGCGACAATTTGTCGATGGCGACAACGACAGCAACCTTATTGGTCGTGTTCGCCGTGACCATAAAGGGATACATATCGACATCCAGCTACCAACAGTCTATTACTACATCAGCCACTGCTACCTACAGGGGCAACCAACGATTCAAATCAACTATGTTTTTTGGTATGCCAGTAACCGCAGTAAGAACATAGCTTGGTGGGCGCGAGGGAATCTCGACGGTTTCACCTTACGCTATACCTTGCGCCGTTCTGGCGAACTGGCGATGGTCGACCTTATTAAAAACTGTGGTTGTTATCATGGCTTTATCCCTGACGCCCAGTTGTTTGACACACAAAACCTGCGACGTTCTGAACGTAGTGCGCAAATTTTACAGCACCTGCCGCAGCAGGCAGAGCAGCAACGTCTGGAATTCATTCTCTCTGACAGTCAGCAAATACTTCACGTCAGCGTAGCCCAAGAGGATGTTCAGGCACATCACCCCTATCAGCTGCGCCCCTATAACGAGCTTGAACAGCTCGCAGATGACGAGGGCAACATCAGTAACCTGTTTAACGCCCACGGCATTGTTCCGGACACCAGCCGCGCTGAAGCACTGTTCCTCTACCCGATGGGGATTAAAGCCGTTGGTAGCATGCGTCAGCGTGGACATCAGCCCATCACCTTGATCGGTCGCGATCACTTTGACAACCCAAACTTGTTTGATCAAACGTTCAACTACTTACGACCAACAACTCCAAACGACGGCCATCGCGACAGCAACTTAGAAAGATAACGAATAGCTGAAACAGCGCCAGCAACAACCACGCTCAGCCGAGGGATAAAATTATGATTAAAACAGGTCAAACTCATATTGTAATAATTCTCGTTTTAACTGTGCTACTGAGCACAGCGACAGCGTATGCGCAAGAGGATGCTCAGCGAAGGTTTAGCGAAACACGCTACGCGTTGGCCGTTAATGGCGGACACTCCTACTCGCCAACAAATGAAATTCAATTTGTTCAAGGGGCGGCCATTGCTCTGTTTGACTATGATCGTATCTGGCCCCACCACGCACCAGAGCTTTTACGTTTTAAAGTTGAAGGGGCGGCGGGGATAGCGAGCACTCCTCATGCTCGCGCACAGATATCGCTAAACATGCTGGCGCTGTATTTTTCCGACGCTCTTAAAACATCCACCATGCGCCCCTATGTCGAAGCTGGAATTGGCCTAAACTATAGTGACTATCAAGTTGATGGCCAAGGGATGCGCATCAACTTCAATCCCCTTCTCGGAATTGGTAGCGAAATCAGCTTCAATGACGGACCACCTTGGTTTATTGCTTGCCGCCTGCACCATCTCTCTAATGGTGGATTTCACAGCGACAACCGTGGTATGAACTCGGCGGTCCTACAGGTTGGACGATTCTTTTAGTTCGAACAGTTGAAATGTGGAGATATCAACAATGATCTTATTCAAACGTACAGCCCCTCTTTTAGCCTTACTTGCCCTACTCGCAGGTGCAACCTCTAGTTTGGCGCTAGAACAAAACCACAGCCAAACGTGCATGATCAATGCACTACAAAGTGGCTTATTTGAAGAACTGAGTGTTGGTGAGCTTCGGCTACGCTGTTCGACAACTGCGGGGCGGAGTGCAGTGCAAGCAACCATTGCCAACACGGATAGCATTCAACAGCCTGTTAGCCTACTTGAACAACGCTTTGATGTCGAAGAGGTGGGGGAGCACAATCCGTTTACATTAACAGCGCATCGGCGTAACTACCTATTGCCTGTTACATACAACAACAACACCAACGGTGGCCCTTTTGAAGTTGATAACGACGAAGTTGAGAACATCGAAGCAAAATTCCAAATCAGCTTTAAATTTCCCATCTGGAACAACTTAATTGGTGATGCTGACTTGTGGGGTGCGTACACAAACATCTCATTCTGGCAAGCTTATAACGATACTTATTCTAGTCCATTTCGTGATTCAAACCACGAACCTGAAATGTTTCTGACCTTTAAGAGTCAACGGGAACTTTTAGGATTCAAAAACACGTATAACACTCTTGGTGTTGTACATCAGTCAAACGGCCAAGGGGGCTCTCGTTCACGCAGCTGGAACCGTGTCTACTTACTCTCCACCTTTGAGCGTGGTAATTTCGCCATCGCCTTTAAGCCGTGGTATCGACTACCAGAAGACAAGAAGAGCTCAGAGACCGATCCTTCGGGTGATGACAACCCCGACATCGATCGATTTATGGGCTATGGTGAGATCACCGCAGGATATAAACTCGATGATCATGTTTTTTCTATATTACTGCGCAACAACTTGCGCACCTCTGGCAACAAGGGTGCGGTTCAACTTGATTGGACATTCCCTCTCACGCAACACCTCAAAGGGTATGTCCAATATTTTAACGGCTACGGTGAAAGCCTTATCGATTATGATGCTTCGGTCAACCGTATTGGTGTGGGTATTGTCCTGACTGATGCGTTGTAGCATATCGGTTGACGTAAACAACAAAAGGCCAGTTCTCACAACGAGAGCTGGCCTTTCACGTCAAATTTGCAACAACACAATCCTTATAGAACAACAAGCTCTTCACTCGAAAACGTCAACGGCTCAACACCATCATCGGTAACGACATAAGTGTTTTCAACCCCCACAGCTCCGAGGTCGGCATACACCGCTTTTGGTTCAAAGGCGAAAGTCATATTTTTTTCCAGTAACTGCTCGTTAAAACCACGGGCGATAAACGGATATTCATCGAGTTCAGTGCCAACTCCGTGACCAATGAATGACACCTGAGCGCCAGCAACGCCCATGAATGAATCTTTATATCCAAGTTCACACGCTAACTCATAACAGCTGTCATATACAGCCCCCCAACTTATTCCAGGCCGGGCAATCGAAACCATGTGTTGCTGTATTTTGACCATATCCTCATACGCTTGAGTCAACTTTTCAGGAAGACCGCCAATGCAGAAGGTACGCGTTTGATCGCAAAGATAACCATCTGCGGCACCGAGAAAGTCGACAATGATCGGTTCGTTACGACCAATCACCTTATTACCTGCTCCTTGTCCCACTGCCGGAGTCACACCCGGTCCACCGAGGGGGGTATCGCTAAAGGCTGGCGTGGAACTGGCCGTTCCAGAGAATGCGTGGCCACAGTAAAACTCAGAGTTAAAGGCACGCATACGGGTGATCCCTTGATGACCGCTTAAACGGGCAGCAAACTCCAACTCAGCGGAAAGTTCTAAGTCGGTCATCCCTTCACGAATAATCGACTTAGCCCGTTGGTAAATCACCTCTTCTTGCTTGGCTGCCTCACGCATCAAACCGAGCTCATGCTCTGACTTAACCATCCGCACCAAACGCAATAAACCTGTCACATCACGTACGTCAGCGCCAGCAAAGGGCTTAACAAAACGATTATAGGTGGCAACAGGAACCACATCCAATTCCATAGCCATCACCTTAGGTAACGCTATTCCATGAGCTGCCATGATATCCGGTAAACCGCGTGGGCTTTTCAAAGGGATGATCACTTCCAACTGGGACTCAGCTTTCGCCCGTGCTAGCTCTTTACGCACACAATAAACAGGCTTTCCTTGAGATGGAACAATAAGCACCCCTTGTTGAATTGAACCGGTGAAGTAGAAAAGATCAGCGTTTTGCAATAACAGAGCAACATCGATCCCCTGCTCTCTTAAGTGATGCTGTAATGCTTGATAGCGTTGGTCTAATTCCTGCTTTGGTGTGATTGTCATACCAGCTCCTTGGTTTTTATTCCCCTATAACGCAATCAGGCATCCACGTTGTGGATGCCTGATTGAGAACTCTATGCCATTTCGACTTGATCTGCATCTTCGAGTTGCAGATCCTTAATCGCCATCTCTCGTAACTTAAACTTTTGAATCTTCCCACTCGCCGTCATCGGATATTCATCAACAAACTTAATGTAGTACGGAATTTTGTAATTAGCGATGCGCCCCTTACAAAAAGTCTTCACTTCCTCTTCGGTGAGAGTAAGCCCCTCTTTCACCTTAATCGCTGCCATCGCTTGTTCACCAAACTTACGGTCAGGAACACCATACACTTGAATATCAGATACCGCAGGATGGGTGTAGAGGAACTCTTCGATTTCACGTGGGTAGATATTTTCCCCACCACGGATAATCATATTTTTGATCCGACCAGTAATTTTGCAATAACCATTCTCATCCATCACAGCTAAATCACCCGTATGCAACCATTGCTCGCTATCAACAGCCAAAGCCGTTGCTTCGGGGAGATTATAGTAGCCCTTCATGACAAGATAACCACGGCAACACAACTCACCCTGCTTTCCCGCAGCGAGGGTTTCACCTGTTTCAATATCTGCGATCTTCACCTCAACATTGGGCAATGCCCGACCAACAGTGGCAACGCGCAACTCAACAGGGTCATCAGTACGGGTTTGAGTAATAACGGGTGACGCTTCGGTTTGTCCGTAAGCGATGGTGATTTCAGAAATATGCATATCGCGAATGACTCGCTTCATCACTTCGATAGGACAAGGCGACCCTGCCATAATCCCCGTACGTAAACTGGTTAAATCAAAACGATCAAAGCTAGGATGCTCCAGTTCAGCAATAAACATCGTTGGCACGCCATGAAGCGCAGTACACTTTTCAGCTTCAACGGTTGCTAACACTGCTTCTGCGGTGAAAGTCTCGACAGGAACCATGGTCGAACCGTGAGTGACACAAGCCAAAACTCCGAGGACACAACCAAAACAATGAAAAAACGGAACAGGAATACACAAACGGTCTAGCTCCGTAAAACGCATACATTCGCCAATATTGTAGCCATTGTTAACAATATTGTGGTGCGTCAACATCACCCCTTTTGGAAAACCTGTGGTCCCAGAGGTGTACTGCATATTGATCACTTCGTTCTCATCAAGAGAGGCGCGCACCTTATTATACTCTTCATCGGAGACCTCTTCGCCCAACGCTTCAATAGCGTTAAAGTTCGACATCCCTTTTGGTGTTTCGTCACCAATGTAGACCACATGCCTTAAACAAGGCAGCGCGGCACAAGTCAACTCTGAACCGTCGCTATCAATGACCTCGGCAGCAACGTCATAAACGGTATCGATATAATTGGTATCTTTAAAACCATCCACCAAAAACAACATTTTTGAATCGGACTGTTTAAGAACATAATCCAGCTCGGACGATTTATAGCTGGTATTGACCGTCACCAACACTGCACCAATTTTAGCCGAAGCAAATTGAATAATGACCCATTCAGGAACGTTCGTAGCCCAAATAGACAGATGATCGCCTTTCTTAATTCCCATTGCCAACAGCCCCTTGGCAACACGATCACACAGCGTATCAAATTGCTGGTAATTATAGCGAATATCACGTTCAGGATAAACGAGAGCATCATTGGTAGGAAAACGACGGGCCATCTCTTCAAGAATACCACCAACGGTGAAGTGCATTGTTTCTGACATGAAAGATATCTTTCTTGTGGATAAATGGGTCGAAAATTCACAACGATTACGTTAAAAGAGTTTCTCAATAACATAGTAAAAATAGTACAGTCAAACCAAAACAACACAACATCGGCAACGATTTGTCATTAACGTTTTTGTTTTGCCGCCAACATGCGCCGACAGTTGTTAACGATGGCCGATGAGACATTACGGCTCTTAGCCAACATACGTATATCTTTATCATTCATGGTTGATAAAAAGCGGATGGCCTTAGGAAGTGGAGTGCGTGGATGCATCACCAATGCGTGACGAACAGCATAATTTTTTAGCCATTCACGATTGAGAAGAATCTCACGAATCACATCCTCACTACTGCTGCGATTTTGTGCTAAAAACAAAATTTCACCATCAGTGATACGGGGATTTTTCAATACGGCACTACTCACGGTTTTATTTGAATCTTTGACCAAGATACTGCGCCACTCTTTATCACCCGTCATAGCCATTTTTACTTTTTCAGACATACCGAGTTCAAGAACCATCTTCTGTTTATTGATGTTCTGGGTATCTTCATATTCACCAGCAAATTCATCCTCATCAACAATATCGTCATCGTCCTCGGGAACAAACGGTTGCTCAGAAACAACATCGAGAGTCGCTTTAATGTGCTCTTTTATATCGTCAGCGGCTTGTTTGTTCTCCAGCACTGCTGCCCGTACAACTGGCGGAAAACCTTGGACAAAGGTTTCATCGCAAAAATGGCTAAGGATCTCATAACTACAGTTTGTGAAAATATAAACCCACGTTTCATCAAGTACAGCAGGGTTGCGTCGTAACAAAACGAGCGTACCTAAATCTTCAATACGCACACGAGCAATATAATCGAGCACACGAGGGTGCTGGGTAGGGCTTTCAAGGACAGGACGCAACGCACTATTTGTGCTTTGCAGAATTGATTGATGGGCCAGCTCTTTTAATTCATCACTACCATGCAAAGAAAATAAAAAAAGCGCATGGGCTTGATCGATACTATTCAGGGTGCCATGCCCGCGAGCAACTTTCATCTGATACGTGGGATCAACATCCTTAGCAAACAACGCAGCAACTTCTTTCGAAACCTGAAGTCGCTGCGCCGGCTTTTCGTTGTGTTTGTTCTCAGACAATCTTAACTATCCTCTTCGTTTCGAGCAGCCAAAACTTTAGCTGTTAAATGTGATGGAACCTCTTCATAATGAGAGAATTCAGTGGTAAACAAGCCACGATCTGAGGTCATAGAGCGCAGCTCTGGAGCGTAACGTAGCACTTCAGCCATAGGCACCTGAGTCACAATGGCTTGACTGCCCGCCTGTGGTTCAACGCCAAGAACTTTACCTCGGCGTGAATTGATATCACCAATGACATCACCGATATAATCGTCAGGAACAATCACTTCCATACGCATGATTGGCTCAAGTAAAACAGGACGCGCCTGTTCCAAGCCTTTTTTAAGCCCCATTGATCCAGCAATTTTAAACGCCATCTCCGAGGAATCGACGGAGTGATGAGAACCATCAAACAAGGTGACTTTAACATCGACAACAGGATAACCACCAAGGCTCCCTTTCACGAGCGCCTCTTCAACCCCTTTATTTACAGCAGGGATATATTGTCGCGGCACAACACCACCAACAATTTTATCGACAAATTCGTAACCATCGCCAGCACTCAGCGGTTCAATCTCTAACCAGACATCGCCGTATTGGCCACGACCACCGGATTGTTTTTTATATTTACTCTGTAGCTTTGTCCTACCTTTAATGGTTTCACGGTAAGGGACTTTCGGCAACTCTAACTCGACCGACACACTATATTTGCGCTTCAACTTTTCAACAGCGACTTCAATGTGGACCTGCCCCATCCCTGATAAAATCAATTCATGGGTCTGCTCATCACGAGTCACCTGTAAAGTTGGATCCTCTTCAATCAAACGTTGCAAACCGGAATGAATTTTATCTTCATCGTTTTTACTACAGGCTTTAAGGGCAAACGAAATCACTGGCTTGAGCTGAAGTAAACTCTCAAAGACAATCGGATCGGTTTCACTACATAAGGTATCACCCGTCGCCGTTTCCTTCATTTTAGCCACAGCAACAATATCGCCCGCAACAGCCTTATCAATAGCAACCTGTTTTTTCCCCTCCAATTGATACAGTTGACCAACGCGTTCAGTCACCTCTTTACTGGAGTTATAAACCGATGAATCGGAAGCTAGTTCGCCAGAATAAACACGAAACAGTGTCAACTTACCCGTAAACGGGTCGCTATTGGTTTTAAACACCATCGCCGAGAACGGTTCGCTTTCGCTGGGTTGCCGTTCAACCATCTCATCAGAACTTGGTCGTGTGCCAATCTGCACCCCTTTATCAAGGGGGGAAGGTAAACAGTGAGTGACGTAATCGAGCAACTGACGAACACCAATATTCGCCGTAGCGCTACCACAGAGCACAGGGGTAAACACTCCCGTTAACGTACCTTCGCGCAAACCGCGCAGCACCTCTTCACGAGAGAGTTCTTCCCCTTCGAGGTATTTTTCCATCAACGCATCATCTGCGTCGGCAACCGCTTCGAGCAACACGGTGCGCAAACGCGCGGCTTCATCGCGATATGCTTCAGGGATCTCGCTTTCAACATAGGTCCCTTTTTCATCAAACTGAAACGTGCGTGCCGTCATCGACACCAAGTCAACAATACCGTTAAAATCACTCTCTTGTCCCATCGGCATATTCACGAGGACACCGCGGCAACCAAGATTTTTTTCCATATCATCGACGGCGCGCAAAAAGTCGGCGCGCTCACGGTCCATCTTATTGACAAAGGCAACCATCGGCACTTCAAACTCTTGGCTCCACGCCCATATTTTTTGTGTTTGTGCTTTAACGCCTGAGATGGCAGAAACGATCATCACCGCGCCGCCTAAAATTCTTAAGCAATTGCGGGTATCGTGTAAAAAGTTAGAGTAGCCGGGAGTATCAACAAGGTGAAGGCTGTGGTTTTCCCACGCACAATGATGAAGGCTTGAACTGATGGTAATTTGGCGCTTAATCTCTTCTGGCTCAAAGTCCATATTTGAACTACCGTCATCGACCTTGCCAAGTCGATCGGTCATGCCAGTGTTAAACAACATGGCTTCAATTAGGGACGTTTTTCCCGCCCCTCCATGTGCAACAACGCCTAGGTTTCGCAGATTTGCTGTGTCGTACTTTCCCATGGTTACCCCTTTCGTTACGATAGTTAGAGGAACATCACAAAGTCATTATTATGGACAACAGTAGCGTATCGAGCAAATAAACCTTTTAATTCAATCAGTATTCAGGCGAACTTAAAAGTTCGTGATTAACTCCGACAGTTTAAATGATAAAGATGAAGCAGTCCATCAAGGGTTAACATCGGATCAACTTCATCAATCGTGTCGGAAGCTTGGGCAATTTGTTCGGCGAGCCCACCTGTGGCAATAACCAAAGGCGTCCCCCCCACTTCATTTTTCATCCGTGTCACTAAACCATCCACGAGGCCAGCGTAGCCATACAACAGCCCCGCCTGCATACTGTGAACAGTGTTTTTTGCGACCACCTTGGGTGGTTCAGTCAGGGCAACCCGAGGCAGTTTACTCGCTTGGGAATGAAGTGCATCCGCTGAGATACCTAACCCGGGCGCAATGGCTCCACCACAGTATTCACCTTCAGCACTAATGTAGTCAAAGGTGGTGGCGGTACCAAAGTCGACGACAATCAAACTTTGCGGATGGCGATTATAGGCGGCAACAGCATTTACGATACGGTCCGCCCCCACCTCCCGTGGATTATCGTAGCAAATGGGCATCCCTGTTTCCATCTCAGAGTGAACTACATAGGCCTCAGATGAAAGGTATTTTCGACACATACGCGTTAAAGCATCGAGCATCGGTGGTACGACGCACGAGATAATCACATCGCTAATATCATTAAAGCGTACCTTGGAGAAATCCATCAGATCGTTGATCAACATGGCATATTCATCATCGGTACGGGAATGATCAGTGCGAATGCGCCAACTGTGTAGCAACGCCTTCTCAACAAATAGCCCTAAAACGGTATTGGTATTTCCAACATCAACGACCAATAACATCGTGATCGATTCTCCTCTTTAAAGCCCAATAAAAAGACTAAACGTAATTAAACAACTCATACCGTAAGCAACACAGGGGCAGTCCTAGCGATCAAGGGAAGTCACGTGACAACGTTGAACGTCATCGCCGCCGACAGCCCTGATCCACTAAACCCAATTACACTGGCCGAACATCTCCGGCATAAATCTCTTGCTGCTCACCACTAGCTAAACGCAACAGCAGTGCACCATCTTCGGCAATTCCTTCAACGGCACCAGTAAAAACCGTACCACCACAGTCCACGCTCACTTGAGTACCAATCATAGCAAACAGCGACTCCCACGCTAAACGAATCGGTACAAATCCTTGCTGACAAAACAATTGATACAAACGATCAAGCTGACGATACAACTCTTGAGCAAAGCGCAAGCGCTCAACCACGCCCCCAGTTTCGAGTAGTAATGACGTAGCAGGATAGCGTAAATCATCGGGAAACTGCTCGGCAGTCATGTTCAAATTAACACCGATACCTAAGACAACGTAATGGATCCCCTCCATCTCAGCACTGATCTCGTTGAGTAGCCCAGCGAGTTTTTTACCATTAAGGAGAATGTCATTCGGCCACTTCACTGTAACCTCTACGTCACTAACAGCCTCCACAGCCCGAGCCACAGCCACAGCCGAAAGAAATGTCAATTGAGCGGCCTGAATTGGCAGGATGCTAGGTCGTAACAAAACAGACGTGTAGAGGTTTACTCCTGCGGGAGAACTCCATGTACGCCCCATTCGTCCGCGACCTGAGCGCTGCATTTCAGCAATAACAACAGTACCATGTTCCGCCCCCTGCTCACCTAACTCTTGTGCGCGCTGATTGGTCGAATCGGTTGTGGTAAAATACTCAATACGTTTACCAACGCATTGTGTTTCTAAACCCGCCTGCACCGCCATCGACAGCAAAAGGTCTGGTTGGTCGACAAGATGATAGCCGCGCGATGGAACGGCCTCAATCGCATAGCCTATTTCGCGTAGGTGACCAATATGTTTCCATACCGCCGCGCGACTCACACCCAACTTTTGGCTAATCTCTTCGCCCGAGAGAAAAATATCACCCGCACTGAGAAATAAACTCAAAATTTGATCGCGCAATCCAGTTTCAGCCATAAAGATATCTTTTCTTATTAAAATTGCAGAAGCACAAATTTTCTTTATTGAAATAACATCGAAATATCAACAGCGGGGCTAGAGTGAGTTAACGCGCCAACAGAGATCAGGTTCACTCCTGTTTTCGCAATATCAGTAACCGTTTCAAGATTCACTCCGCCAGAAGCCTCGGCAATAGCACGACCATCAATGAGCTCAACCGCCTCACGCATGGTATCAAGGCTCATATTATCGAGCATGATAATATCTGCACCTGCTTCGAGTGCTTCACGTACATCATCCATATTCTCTGTTTCAACTTCAACCTTGAGAGTATGTGGTGCACGTTTTTTTGCTCCAGCAACTGCTGCAGTAATGCCGCCCGCTGCTGTGATGTGATTTTCTTTAATCAACACCCCATCGTACAAAGAGGTTCGATGATTTTGCCCCCCCCCCATGCGTACTGAATATTTATCTAAAACACGTAGGCCTGGCATGGTCTTGCGCGTATCGACAATCACCGCGGAGGTCTCATCAACTGCGGCAACAAAAGCTGCCGTATGGGTCGCGATACCGCTCATGCGTTGCAATAAGTTTAACGCTACACGCTCACCTTGCAAAAGGGTGTGTGCATCACCTTTAATCCACGCAATCACTTCGCCACGTTTGACAAAACCACCATCCTCGCGTAGCGCCTCAAAAGCGACATGACTATCGAGGAGGGTAAATACGCGCTGAGCCACTTCGATACCGGAGAGATAAAAATCCTCCTTAGCAACAAGTTCAGCCTGAGCAGCGGTTCCTTTGGGTACCGTTGACAAGGTTGTGATATCGCCAGAGCCAATATCTTCTTGCAACGCCGTCTGAATAATACGATCGATTTCAAACACAGTAATTCTCCATAACATATTGATAATATTATTTTTATACCATAAGAGTTTTATTTCCGACAACTGCAATCGGCACAATATCTCTCAATAGAAAACCATAGACATTATGGCAGGATATGATAAAAAATGAAGATTGATAAGTAAAACTTCTAAGGGAGGCCAATTGTGTTCACTAAAAATACAACATTTCGTCGCGAGACACCTTTTTTCCTAACAAAATTTTCAACGATTTCACTCTTATTGTGCATCGCGATGATGAGTGGTTGTGTAAGCAAAGAGGCGTTCCAACAATCTGTTAACAAAAATGCCACCCTACAAAACGAGATGGCTGTTCAACGTCAAGAGATCGCCCAGCTCCAAGGAGTACAACAAAACATGGCTCAGCATCTCGAAAGCAAAAAAGCCGAGATTGAAGCTCTACAGCAACAAAACATTGAAGCGATGGCTGAGCTTGAACGCCAATCGAGCATTTATGGCGCGCGTACTGTCGCCTCTCAACAAAAGATTGATCAACTCAAGCAACAACAACGGCAGCTAGAACAAGAACGACAGCGAACCGAAGATCGTTTTCAGGAACTTCAAGTGATCAACGAGAAAAAGACCGGAACAATTACGCAGCTCGAGAATAATCTTGAACTGGAGCGCCTCGCTCGTGAAGCGCGAATCGCCGAACTGTCTCAAACCTATGACACGCTTGTTTCTAGCCTTGAAGATGAAATTCATCGCGGCGAGGTCACGATAAGTAAATTAAAGAATCGCTTAACGGTTAACCTTGCACAAAAAATCTTATTTCCATCAGGTGCCGCTGCGTTATCAAATGAAGGTCAGACGGTGATCGCCCAGGTCGGTGAAGTACTTATGCAGGTCGAAGATAAAACAATTCGTGTCGAAGGCCATAGTGATAATTTAAGGATTCGTCAAACACCGCAACAAAAGTTTCCAAGCAACTGGGAACTTTCAGCAGCACGAGCTGCAAGCGTTGTACGCTTTTTACAAAACCACGTTGGCATTGCTGGTGAAAAACTCTCAATTGGTGCCTACGGCCCTTTTCGACCAATTGCTGACAATGCAACGGAGGAGGGGCGCGCACAAAATCGCCGGATTCAAATCATCCTTGTTCCCAAAGAGGTGTAACACCGCGTTGCGAAGCTCCCTCTTAAGGGTTTAGCTCACGCCACACCTGTAACCAGACCTTTTCGAGATTCACGCCGCGGATATGACAATTTTGGTCATCCGTCGGGTTTGCCCTCAGGATATCGAGTTTACACTTACCATCTAAAACAATGGAATCGGTGATACTGACACTGTCGGTTAATCCCATCGAACCATCGCAAAAAAAGCCCAGTGCGCTGCCTTCAGAATAAAAGATCAATTCAACACGTTCGCCATTATGGAGGCGTAAACAACCACTAAACGCCTCCTGTTTCAAGCGAGCCATCATCCGTTGCACATCGAGAAGATCAACCAATTGATTGCGAGCCTCAACGGTGGCCTGACAAAATTGTCGCACATAAGGGAGAAAATCGTCCTCTAAACGATACACACCCATCAAACACTCATCACGTTGAACTTCACTGAAAATCATTTGTAAAGCAAGCTCACCGCATTGACGGTCTTGCGGTTTGGCACTGTTATAGCGCTTCCACAACGCAGCAACAATTTGCCCTGTCATAAAGGCGATAATCCCATGGCCTTGGGCCCCATCAAAGGAAAGGTAGCCACTAAAATGATTTGAGCACATCTTTTGTACCGCGTCAGGCATTTTCAACTTTGAGGTGTCAAGGTGCTCCTTAACCGTTTTACCACGAGGCAACAAATACATGAATCTACTCCCCAAGTTCAGCAATTACGAGTTGTAACTGCTCCCACTGTTGATACAGTTTCTCTAGCTCGCTGGCTAATTCTGCATGATGTTGTGACTTTATATTAAACTGTTCATGGTCTTGATACAAGGCAGGGTCAGCAAGTTGCAATTCAAGATCACCATTTTCCTGTTCTTGTTTCTCAATATCAGCTTCGAGTTGTTTCAGCTGTTTTTGTAGTTTTCGACACTGGCGTTGATCCTCTTTACGCTTTGCATGGTCCTTTTTACGCTGATCTTTATCACCATTATCGCCAACAGAATTTGCCTTTGCGGTATGTTCAACACGGTTTTCTCCATGCTGGTTGACCCCTTCAGCCTGTTTGGTTTGTAAAAAATCTGCATAGTTACCATAATGAGAGGTGATATGCCCTCCCTCGACATCGATCACCCGAGTGGCTAGTTGATCGACAAAATAGCGATCATGAGAAACAAACACCAACGTTCCCGAATAGTTATGCAACGCTTGCAGCAAAACATCTTTCGACTGCAGGTCGAGATGATTTGTTGGCTCATCAAGGAGCATTAAATTTGCAGGTCGAAGGAGCAAAATTGCCAACGCTAAGCGGTTACGCTCGCCGCCAGAAAGAACCGATACACGCTTATGAACATCATCACCACTAAATAAAAACGTACCGAGGACATCGCGCAATCGTGGCACCATATCAACGGGGGATTTGTCTGTAATCTCCTCAAGCACCGTGTTCGACTGTTTAAGTGTCGCCGCCTGATCTTGGGCAAAATA
>Ga0193956_1000526_pt1 | contig 17410 bp, 18 predicted proteins | sample BB_7_MG_FD_140358 | JGI IMG/M metagenome (GOLD analysis project Ga0193956, IMG submission 140358) | Microbial mat bacterial communities from the Broadkill River, Lewes, Delaware, United States - BB_7_MG | ecosystem: Environmental > Aquatic > Freshwater > River > Microbial mats | place: USA...
TAAAGGGTTTATTATAGCTAAATTGTAGTTTGAAAGTGCTTGTAAATACGATAAACAAAGGCTTTATTTGAAATTTTTATTTATCTTTTTTAGTTCATTATTTTAGAGTTAGAATTGCTGAAAGTAAAATACTAAATGCTCGTTTCATTTTCTTTTTTATTTTTGATAAAAGAAGTAGTAAAGTATATCTCTCTTAAAAATAGTATCAAAGATATTATCAAAAAAAACATAGCAAGTATAAAACACAAAGAGATAAATGTATCAATATTAAATGATAGTAAAAATCCAGCAAATATACTTAGAATAAGAAGAGCTATCATAAGTCCAGTAGCTGTTCCAAAGAAGATTGCATGATTTGTATTTTGCATACGCATAATCAAAAACTTTCTTCTTTGAATAAGTTTCTCATCTTGTTTGTATTCTTTATCTTTTTTTTCTTTAGAACTTATATAGGTGTCAATTTTTTCAAGTTTATCTATAATTCTAGTCATTCGACCTGTGAAGACATTTAAAAGTCCCGCTACACCTGCTATTAAAAATACAGGTGCAACTGAGAGTTGTATTAAGTGAACGATACTACTGTTTTCAGGAATTAACATAGATAACCTTTTTGATTTATTATATCTTATTTTATAAAGATCTATCTATTATTTTTTCTACAACTTCTATTGTGATAGACTCTCTATCTCCAAACTTTGTAAAACCATGTTTTTCTAAAAGTGTTGTTACTTTTGATTTTAGTTCTCCATCATCTGTATATTCAGATAATTTTAAATCAATATTTAAAGACTTGTAAAGTTGTTCTATTTTTACTATTACATCTTCTGCATCATTTGTAACTATACCAAATACATTTTTACCCATTTGTAGAAGTTTGTCTTCTTTTTCCTCTTTTAATTCTCTTAAAAGACTTGGTTGAATAACTGCTAAAGTTCTAGCATGATCTATTCCATATAAACCACTTAGTTCGTGTCCTATAAAGTGTGTGCTCCAATCTTGTGGAACTCCAAGGCCTATTAGACCATTTAACGCTTGATTTGCCATCCACATAAGATTTGCATACCAAGTATCATCTTTTTTGTCATAATTAATTGCAAGTTCTCTTAGTCCTCTTAACAGACCCTCTGCATAATAATCTTGAGCTAAAGCACCGTGTGATTGAGTCAAGTATTGTTCACAAGTATGTACAAAAGAATCAACAATACCGTTTGCCAATTGTCTATCATCTAAACTTTTTAGTACGTCTGGATCTAAAATAGCAAATTGAGGATAAGAAAATTGAGAGTGAAAAAATCTTTTCTCTTTAGTTTCTTTTTTTGTGATAACAGCAGCAGTATTTGATTCACTTCCTGTTGCGGCTAGTGTTAGTACAACCCCTATTTGTAATGCTTTTGTAGGAGTATATTTACCCTCTAATATATCCCAACCATCACCATCATAATAAAAAGCACTAGCGATATATTTACATCCATCAACAACACTTCCCCCTCCAACAGCTAAAATATAGTCAATATTATTTTGTCTTCCTAGTTCTACTGCTTTATCAAGAGTTTCTTTTGTAGGATTTGCTTCAATACCTGAAAATTCACACCATGTAAAACTTTCAAGTGCTGTTTTTACTTGATCATAAATACCATTTTTTTTGATACTTCCTCCACCATAAACTACTAAAACTTTTTTATCGTTAGGAATTAGTTCTTTGATTGCTGATATCTTACCTTGACCAAACTCTATTTGAGTTGGATTTTTATAACTAAATTGCATGTTTCCTCTTTCTATATTTGATCTAATATATTTGCTTCAAAATTTTTTATTTTGCCATCTGTTCGTTTCATAAAGTTTGTAAAATGTTCTTTGTTCTTATGCTCTTCTAAAGAGTTTACATCTTTCCATTTTTCTATAAGTGTAAAAGAGTTTTTATCATTTACCACTTTATGTAAATCGTATTGGATACAACCTTTATCTTGCTCTAAAGTAGCTTTGTGGAGTTTTCTTAGTTCGTCACTTACTTCATCTATAAAAGGCTCGTCGATTGTCATTTTAACTACTAGTGTCATATTGCTACTCATAGAAAATTTCTTTTTAATGTTTCTTCAAATTTTACTAACTCATTTTCTAAGTTTAAATCACCTTTAAATATGTCATGCACAGAATATGATTCCATTGCACTTGCTCCACAAAATTGAAATGTCTTATGTGTTGCAATATTTGCTTCATCTAAAGATAAACCATCAAAAAAACCATCTTTATTGCTAAACTCACTTATTGGACAGTTGTAAGTAAGTGAAAGCATATATTTTTTACCATTCATAAGTCCACCACTACCATATTTTTTTGAAGCATCTTTTGAGCTTCGCCCATCATTTGTATATGTAACAATATTTGCACCTGCTGAAAATACTTCATCTATATATTTTTTTGTTATCCATGGAACACCCATCCAATATACTGGGTATTGAACGATGATATAATCTGCCCATGCAAATTTCTCAATCTCTTCTTGAATATTATAATCACTTTCTACGATGCTATGTTTGATACTAAAATTATTGTTATTTAAAAATTCTTCTGCTTTATTTATATAATCTTTTGTTAAATTGCCCTCTGCGATATTTTCATATCTTTGATGACCATTTATAATTAATACATTTTTCATTAAGTTACTCCTAAAGTATTTTGAAATTCTAGCTTTAAAGAACTTAAAATATCCTTACGATACTTTAGGTATGTAATAGCATAAAAGGTATTAAAGAAAATTATTGTACAATTTGAAATATGAAAGGTTATTGATGTATAAAGTAAATGGTAAAGATTATAAATGTTCAGTTGAAATAACAAATGAAATTTTTAATGACAAATGGAAGTTAGGCATAGTATGGCATTTGTTGGATGGTCCAAAAAGATATAAAGAACTTAATGAAGAAGTTTTTCAGATTACACAAAAAACACTTACCGTAAAACTAAAAGAACTAGAAGAAAAGAAGCTTGTGCATAGAGAAGTATTTGCAGAAGTTCCTCCAAAAGTTGTATATTCTTTAACTCCTATTGGTGAAGAGTTAAGAGATGTTTTAAATGCAATGAATATTTGGGGTATCAAATATGTAAAAGAGTGCGGAGAGATAATTGAAGAAGTATGTTCAGTTAAGTTAAAGGTTTAACTCAACTGGAATAGATATAGTAAACAGTGCTCCTGTATAAGATTTGTTGTTTAAAATATAGTCAGTATTTTTGACTTTTATGTCTCCACCCATCCCATTTACAATAAGATTGTAAGTCATACTTAGTCCTAATCCTGTCCCTTTAGATTTATGTTTTGTAGTAAAATAGGGTTCAAATATTTTAGGAAGAATATTTTTTTCTATCCCTCCTGCATTGTCTTTAAACTCAATAATTAAATTATTGTCTTCTATATACTGAGATATAAATATATATCTATCTCCCTCTGGTTTTTCTATTAAAACATCTTTTGCATTGTTGAAAAGATTCATGAAGCATTGTATCAGTTCGTTGGGATAGCCTTTTATATTGATGTTTTCTTCAAGTGATAAAATCACCTCAATACCATACGTTTTGATAGTAGAATCTACAAGTTGAATAAAACTAGTTGATTTGTTTTTTAGATTAAATACAGATGGTCTAGCATCTCCTTTGATAAAGTTTTTAAAGTCATCGATAGTTTGAGATAGATATTGGGCATTTTCATCTATACGTTGGCATATACTATAAAATCTCTCATCTGTTAATTTATCGTACTCTTTTTCTATCATCATCCCTGTAGCACCAGTTGATATCACTGATAGTGGCTGTCTCCATTGGTGCGCAATATTGGCAATCATTTCACCCATTGAAGCCATTTTGGATTGATGATATATAATCTCTTGTTGTTTTTTTTGATTGGTGATATCTGTCACATATCCAATAATATCTGTAACATTTCCCTTTGAGTCTTTTTGCGTGACACTGTATCCTGTCACCCATTTTTCGTGATTGTCTTTTGTAATTACTCTATATGGTTTAAATGGAAAGTAATCTAGCTTTTCATTTACACAATAGTTTATATAATCTATAATTTCAGGAAGATCATCTTGTTTTATACATTGAGAATATTTTCTCTTTTTATCTAAAAATATCTCTTGTTTATATCCTAATAATTTTTCAACGCTTAAAGAAACATATTCTACTGTTAAATCTTGATCTATCTTCCATTTAAATAGTACAGACTCACCTTTATCAAATAAGGATAAAAGGACTTGCTGTGATTTTGTCAATGATTGAGTATATGAATTTAGCTCTTTTAATTCATCCTCTTTCTCTTTTCTTAGTGTTACATTGTGCCCAATACCTAAAATACCTATGATATTTCCATCATTGTCTTTCATCGCTTTTTTTGTCGTATCTAATAATCTTCTATTACTTTGACCCGCATATGTTATCCATTCTTCATTTACTAAAGCTTCTAAAGAGTTAGCCGCTCGATTATCTTGTGCTCTAAAAAAATCAGCTTCTTTTTTATCTACAAAATCATAATCAGTTTTTCCAATGATTTGTTCCTCTTTTGCACCAAAGTATTTTTCAAACTCCTCATTACAAGTTAAGTATTTCCCCTCTAAATCTTTTAACCAAATCATATCTGGGATAGTAGTAAGAATAGTTTTTAAGAGTAATTGGTTTTTTTTAAGTTCATCTTCGTATTTTTTACGGAGAGAAATATCTGAAATTGTCCAAATAACACCTTTTGCCAAATCAGCTGGTATATCTCTATCTAGTGTTTTAGCAGACATCTCACACCAAATCACAGTTCCATCTTTTCTTTTAAGTTGATATTCTACTAAAGGTATCTCTCCTTGCATCAATGGATAAAAATGCTTTTGGCCAAATTGATTGAATTTTTCCTCATCGATATGAAGTATTGATAAGTTTTTATTTGTTAATTCATCAACTGTATGATATCCAAAGATATCTGCAAATCTTTGATTTGCTTTTACAATTTCTCTTTTCTCAGAAATATAAACCAATCCTGTTTGGGCATTATTAAATAACTGTTTTAGTTTATTTTTACTATCTTCTATCTCTTTTGTGTGTTGATACTTTTCTATTGCTTTTGAGACAATACTTGCATACGCTTCGATTCTTTTAATATCAACATGATTTGGTTGTTTTATTTTAGAATGGTATATAGCAAATGTTCCTAAAACTTCATTGTTAGATGAGATAATAGGTTCAGACCAACATGAGTGAAGATTTGCCTTTTGAGTTAATTCTAAATAATCTTGCCAGTTTTCATGGGTATTAATATCTTCTATTATAACTCTTTGCTTTTTAAATACTGAACTGCCACAAGAACCGATTTTTTCACCTATTTGAATACCATGGACTGCATCGTTGTAAAATTTTGGTAAACTTGGAGCTGAGCCAATAGTAAGATGTTGTTTTTTATCATCTAGTAAGAGTATGGAACATTTAATGTGAGGATCTCTTAGTTCAGAAAGGTGAACAATTTTATCCAAAATATTTTGCAATGAATTTTCAATAGCTATATATTCTAAAAGGTATTTATTGTCTTCATATATGATTTCATTTTGTTTTTTTTCGGTAATATCCTCTATCAATCCCCAAACAACTTTTTTACCATCTTCATTTACAATTGAAAATCCACTCAATTTTACAGGAACTGTTGTTCCATCTTTTTTGAAATATTCTTTCTCAATTGCTTCGAATCTTCCTGTTTCGTTTAATTGTTTAATCTGCTGTTCTTCTTGGTCTTTGTATTTATCTGGAGTGATATCCCAAAATGTTAATTTGAGAAATTCCTCTTTAGAATAACCAGTAAAATTTAAAAGCGATTGATTTACTTCTAGAAATTCGCCTGTATCATGATCAATCATAGCTATACCAAGAGATGAAAATTCAAATAACTGCTTGAATTTCTCCTCTGAACGTTTTAATTTCAACTGAGAGTTAATTGTATTTTTATGATCCATAATATTTTCACCAGTACATTATTTTATCATCAAGTATAACATAAAATTATTACATAAAAAATGCTTGGATTTATATTAGACAATTAATTTAATTATTTTTTAAAAAAGTCTTATTTTATTTCGCTATTTTTCAACCATTTTTCATAATTATCTTTGTTCCAAAAATTTTGAAAATATGCAATAGTCTCATCTATGTCTTCTTTTGTTAGCTTGTCTTTAAAAGAGGGCATAAGTCCACCTATTGGTTTTCCTCCATCTTTTAGTGTCAATCTTAATCCCTTTAATGAATGATTTATCGCATGAGAACCATTTCCCAATGAAGGAATAGGGTATTTTTCTCTTGAAATTTTAACGTTCCACTCTAGTCTTTGTCCCTCTCCTTTGAGACCATGACAAGACGAACAGTGTTTTTCATAGATAGGTTTTCCATATTTAACCATCTCTTTTGAATACCATCTTTGTGTTGATGGATCAATTATATTCTTTGTTATTTTTTTCTTTTCTTTTATTTCAGTTTTTGTTTTATTGCAACCTACAAATAAGATAGTTAAAAAAATTAATATAGATATTTTGTATATTGACATATTATAGATTCCTAAAATTATTTTTATATGTTCTATAATAGCTAAAAAGTATTAACAAAATTTAAACAAAAATTATTAATTTGCTTACTTACTGTAATTAAAGCTTAAAATATTACTTTTGCATTATCCTAGATTTCACAAAAGTTTTAATATTATGAAGTATATTTTATCAAGCATTTTTTCAAAAGATCATCGTTTATAAATAAAAAATAATTTAACACTTGTGATAAGTACACTTTTTTATTATAATATCACAAATAAATAAAAGAGAAATAGACAAAATACTATACTAAGGAAAATAAATGAGATCAACAGCCTGTCCAATGGATTGTTTTGATGCATGTAAAATTGTATTTGATGAAGGTATCTGTAAAGCAAAAGATGACTATATAACAAATAAAAAACTTTGTAAAAACTTTGCATACCTTTTAAAAGAAGAAAATATTATCGATACAAATTTGAGTGATACTTTACAAAAAGTTGTCGATAAATTAAAAGAACCAAATCAAAAAGTATTGTACTACAAAGGGACTGGAAATATTGGTGTGATGCAAAATATTCCAAAAAAGTTTTTTGAAAAATTAGGTGCAACATTTGCAGATGGAAGTACTTGTGAGTCTTCTGGTGAAGTGGGCATTGAAAGAGGTAGAAAATACAGTGTGAATCCAACGATAAATGAGCTACAAAAAAGTGAAGTGATTTTAGTTTGGGGAAGAAATTTTACTCAAACATCAAAGCATATTTACAATCTAGTAAAAGATAAAATATTTATCACTATTGACCCAATGAAAACTGATATCGCTTCAAAATCTGATATATTTTTACAGATACCTCCAAAAGGGGATTATCTTTTAGCTAAAGTTTTACAAGATGCTTTATCGAATAAGGATATTAATACAAATGATTTAAAAAAGCTAAATATCTCAAAAGAACAGTTTGATAAAACTATAGAACTATTAACAAACAACAAAGTATCAGTAATGCTAGGAGTTGGTCCTCAAAAATATAAAGAGGGTGCTGTTATATTTCATGAGATAGACAAAGTATGTGATAAGCTAAATCTTTTTGATGGTAAAAACACAGGTGTATGGTATCTAGGAAATAGTGGATATCCTTTTGATAATAAAATATCTACAGAAACTACAAAAACATGTGGTTATGCCGATGTGAAATTTGATGATTATGATGTAGTATTTATCCAAGGTGCAAATCCTGTGATATCAGCTCCAAATACTAACTATCTAAAAGAGTCTTTAAAAAACACTTTTGTAATATATATGGGAACAACAGCAAACGAAACTTCAAAATATGCCAATATAATTATCCCTGCAAAAACTTTTTTGCAAAAAAGAGATGTAAGACTTAGTTATGGACATGATGATATCTCTTTTTGTGATATATGTGAGGAAAATGATCACGCTATTAGTGAATATGAACTTACATCATATTTATATGAAGCGTTTAGTTTTGTTGGACTTTTAAGTGAGGATGAATATCTTGATTGTTTTAAAGTAAAAGGTGAAGAGAAACCAGATATAAAATTTATCCCACAAGATACAAAAAATGTAGAACTACTAGATATGAAAAAAAATGAATTTTATCTTCTTACTTCTAAGTCTACAGATACATTAAACTCACAATTCAAATATGATGAGTATGCATATATCCATCCTATTCATGGTTTTGATGATAATCAAGAGGTAACCATATCTTCGAAAATTCAGACCATACAAATAAAAGTCAAAAATGACGAAAGAATATATCAAAACTCTATTTTAATGTACGCGGGAAATAAGCAAGTAAACAAAATCACATCAAATGAACTAAGTGATTGTGGTACTAACGCGATATTTCAAGATATAAAATTAACTATAGTGTAAAAAATAGGAAAGGGCAAAAATGAAAAAAGCATTTGAAATAACAGACAATAATATAATTAGCAATATACTAAACCAAGCTTCATACGGTACACTTGCTCTTTGTGTGGATAATAAACCATATTGCGTGCCTATGAATTTTGTAGAGCTTAATGGAGATATATATTTCCATGGAGCAAAAAAAGGTAAAAAGATAGATATGATACAACAAAATGCTTATGCATCTTTTAGTGTAGTAGAAGATTATTCTCTTTTGCCGTCATACTTTAGTACAGATGATGGAAGTGCTTGTCCTGCTACACATCTCTTCAAATCAGTTATCATAGATGGTGTTATAAAGTTTGTAGATGACTATGATGAAAAAGCAGATGGACTGCAAGGATTAATGGTAAAACTACAACAAGAAGGTGGATTTAAACATCTAAGTGATGATATGTACAAAAAAGCGATAAATGCAACAGAACTTTATAAATTAGTACCAGATGAAAAGAAAGCAAAGTTTAAATTTGGTCAAAACTTCAATCAAGAAAGATATGAAAAAGTAGCTACTCATCTAAAGCAAAGAGGAACTCAAAAAGATTTGGATACTCTAGCGCTTATAAATGAGTTTAGGAAATAGAAAGTTTGTGACTTTCTTTATTCTTACAGTTAAGGATTATCTTTTCTCTTCTAAAGAGGAAGCAAAATCTTTTTTTAGTTGTTCAGGATTATTTTTTAGCATAGAAATTATATTTTGAGAAAAATTATCTGGATATATCTCATACTCTTGATTTTCTATAGCCAATAAAATAGCATCAACAATTTCTTGAGGCTTTGTTTTTGGCATAGGTGAGGATTCTGCCATTTTTGTTTCAATAGGTCCTGGTAAAACCTCATAAACTTCTCCACTAAAAAGTTTAAATTCTGCTCTTAATGCTTCTGTAAAAGAGTGTAAAGCACTTTTCGAAACACAATAACTTGATAAAATAGGAAGATTTACAAGTGCTAAAATTGAACTAATATTTATAACTTTCCCTGAAGAAGCTTTTAATTTTTCAAAAAAAGCTTCTGTTAGATTTACTGTTCCTTTAAAGTTTACTTCCATATCAAGGAACGTATTATCAAATATTCCTTTATTGCTATTTACGCCTGCATTATTGATTAAAATATCAAGTTTATCTACTTTTGATACGACATTTGTTATTGAATTAATATCTGTTATATCCAAAGGAAGTACTTCAATAGTATTACTTAATTTTTTAATTTCATCTAAACTATTGATATCTCTTGCTGTACAATATATCTTCTTTGGATTTAAATCAAGAATATTTTTAACAAAAATTCTTCCTAATCCACCATTTGCACCTGTAATTAATACAATTTTATTTTTCATTTTAATTCTTTCTTTTCAATCTTATTTATTTGCATAAAACATAACATAGCTAATACTATAAAAAAGATAGGATCAGACCAACCCAATCCACTAAAATATCCACTTATACATGCATAAAGAGTTATTATAAAACCCAATAAGTTTGTATAGAGTAAACCTTTTAATAGTTGTAAGTATGCAATATTATCTGTTTCTATATTTTTAAATAAAAAACCAATAAACGCAATTCCTCCAAGAAATATACTATTGTGTTGAGAAAGAAACATCGCATAAGAATCATTTATTTGCAGACCATATATTGGCCACATTTGATTGGGAATGAAAAAAAGTGCAATAGCAAAAACTAAATAAATAGAGCTATGAATAGTTAAAAAATTTTTCATTGTTAATTCTTTGGAAGTGATAGTGCACTTAACTCTTCATTGATACTAAAAATCTTTCCTCTAATGTTTTGATATCCAAATTTAGTTAAACGCTCAGTATGTTTTTTTAAATATCTTTGCGCATCGTTTATATTATTAAACTCATAAACTCCACCAGCTTCTTTTGTCTGCTCGTTTTCTGTCCATAGTTTTGAAATCAATCCATCCTCAAAAGCTATATCTTTTGCTAAATCTCGCATCGCTTCTGTTAGTTCTTGACCAAATGGTCCTGTGTGTGGAAAATCCACTTGTAGTAAATATCTCATAATTACATCCTTTTGTTTATTTATAGAATTGTATCATATAAAAAATATATTGTCAACTAAGTTTACAATATTAAGGTAAGAATTTTATTCTTTTCTTAGTTAAGGGATTCTAAACAGTCATAAATCTTGATCTGATTCTTTTTATATACATCAAGTTCTTCTTTCCCAATAAGAGCTGATAGCTTACTCTCTATTTCTATTATAGATCGATTTGCAATAGCTATCAGCTCTTGCCCCTTTTGTGTAAGTTGAATGATTTTTTCTTTTTGATTTTCTAAAGCAAGTGTTATATATCCGAGCTCATCAAGCTTTTTGATATGCTTGTGCATCGCTTGACGTGAATATCCTAATTGTTTTGATAGCTGTGCTGTTGTTGACTTTTCTGATACTTCAATATAAGGGAATATTACTATAAGAGCTTCTGAAAGTCCATCAAAACCTGCCTCTTTTATATTTTTGTAAATTAATTTATTGAAAACTTTACTTGATTCTAGAGATAAAAAGCATAAAGACATTGTAAACCTAATTGATATTATTTAATTTTAGAATATACTCAAAATTATAAAAAGTATAACATAAAAATGATTGTTTTGACAAATGATTTATAATTTTATCACTGTAATATATTGTTTTTTCATTCTATATAACTCATATGATTCATTATCAAACTCTTCATATTCTAAAATTTTATATTCATCATTAAAATAAGTTTTTAACTCATCTTTTTTTAGTAAAAATGCAGGGTTTGAATTTGGTTTCGTATTGTCTTCATGTTCCATGTAAGTTTCTATAAAAAGCACACCATTTTGTTTTAGTGCGAGGCTAAGATGTGGGATAATATCTCTATCTAGATAGTTTGCCATCACTATTAAGTCATAGCTATTTTTCTCAGGGACAAATCCCTCCAAATCAATGAGCTTTGTTGTAATATTTGGAATCTTTTTTTCCTCAAGTGAATTGATTGCAACTTCTGATATATCTAAAGCCTCTACATCAAATCCAAAATTTGCTAGATAAATACTATTTCGTCCTGTACCACATGCGATATCCAAAGCATTTTTATCTTGAATATCATTAACTATATATTTTAATTTTTTACTTACGTCTCTATCTTGAAGTAATACTGGATTTTCTTTGTATTTTTTGTCCCATTTTATTTTGTCTTTTGTTGCCATCTTTTCTCTTTTAATAATTTGTATTTTGCAATTATAGCTAGTTTTATTTTATAAAATAAAATTCTTTTATCATAATATAGTTATAATTCTAAAATTAAAGGTATAAAATATAAAATTTGATATTTGGCTTACTATGTTTTTAGCAGCTCTTGCTATCTCAATCTCACCTGGTGCGGGTGCTGTTGTGTCTATGAATTATGGATTGAAGTATGGACTTAAGAAATCATATCCTGCTATTTTTGGACTTCAAGTGGGCTATTTGATACAGACATTTGTCGTTGTAATTGGTCTTGGTGCGATTATTGCAAAATCTGTGCTGATATTTACTGTTATAAAGTGGATAGGTGTAGCATACTTGGTATATCTAGGACTTAGTAAAATATTTGAAAAAGTTGAAATAGTACAAGAAGAGGAACAAATCAATAATTATGATGCCAAAAAAGCATTTATAAGTGCAAGTTTGATAAATCTTACAAATATTAAGGCAACAGTCTTTTTAGTAGCTTTTATCCCTCAGTTTTTAGACCCTAATATATCAATATGGTTGCAGTTTGTTATCATTGGATTGACTTTATGTTTAGTAGATATTTTTGTTATGACAGGATACTCTTCAATGGCTTCAAAATTAAAGTTTTTGATAAAAGATGTAAAAGCTATGAAAATTCAAAATAGAATCACAGGAGCTTTTTTGATACTTGCTGCTGTTTTGATGTCAACTGCAAAAAGAGCTTAGATAGTTTTAAATACAAAAAGATGTTTGTCTAAGTTTTCAAAATAAAAAGTCTCTATCTCAAATGACGTTTTGTTGTCATTTGTTTCATAGAGCTTTATTTTATGTTTCCCTTTGCTAAAAAGTTTCTCTTTTAATAAATCAGTTTGTTTAATATCATGCTCTATTAACTGGAAAAAGTCCCCTTTCTCTTCATCCCATAACTCTTGAATGATTTTTGTACCTAGATAGTCTCTAAAAGATTTATTGATACAATATAGTTGTTTATGTATAAATGTCACTATAAAAATAGGGGAACTATCAATCACATTTTGCATAAGATTGTTTTGTTCCTCTAGTTCTTTTATAGCTGATGTTTGAATTTGATTATCTTCTTTTATCTCTATATTTTTCAGTTTGTATCCAAAAGTCTTTTTCTGCTCAAAGATATCTATATCTAACTTCTTTCGGATACGATTAATAATAGTTCTGATAGTATTTTGGCTATTTACTTTTAAAGAGTTTGCTAGTAAAGAAGTAGAGATAAATTTAAAAGATGATAGTTCATTTATGAGTGCTTTTTCTTGGAGTGTTAGATTGATGATTTTGTTTTCTTGGATGATGATAGATTTATCTAAATTTATTTTTGTGACACTATCAAGTTGGAGTATCTTTTCTTTTTTATTTTGTTTAAAGTACTTGCACCAATGTATTAGCTCTTCATCAAAAAAAGAGATATTGATATAATTTAAAAAAGAGTTCTCTAAACATAGTTTTATCTCGTCACTACTATTTACTATAAAAAGTATATTTGAAAAGTAGATTCTGTTTTTATAAGAGATGAGTGCTGTATCATCAATAGTTTTAACATCAACTATCCACAAATCAACCTCTTGGATATGAATAGATTGTTCCATATCCAAGCTGTTTAAAATAAGTGTTATTTTATCTGTTAAGTTTTTATTTGTTGATACTATTTTATAATTCATGTGGGATTATATCAAATTTGTGGTTATATTTTTAGTTAAAACCTTAGATGAAAAAGTATATATTTTAGATTACTTTCTAAAAATTTCCCGTATGCTATTTATTATAAAATGAAAGATGATATTATATTTATATATGCAGTACTTGATTGTAGGCAAAGTCCTAGAGTATTGGATAATAAATTATAATTATTTTGATATAATTCAGTAGATTAGATAATTATTAATACGTTAAGGATTTTACCGATGCCTACTACTTCACTACCTTTACCAAGTAATGTTCTCCATAGTCAATCACAAACTTTAGAGTTTGATAAGATAGCGACTTTTATCGGAGGAAATGGTTCTGGAAAATCAACTATTTTAAAATCAATTTTTGATGAAAAATTAAATGGTACAACTTATGAAGACCATAATATAGTATGTTTTTCATCTGGTCAAAATGAAAGCTACTCAGAGGGATTTAGTAGCTACTTAAATACAGAAAGGAATAAAGGGAATCCTCTAGATTTAGATTGTTTTTATTATGATAAATTATGGTCTATGTTATTGATTTTTTAGCAACTACTAGTAAACCAGATGGAGAGGTACGAAGTTTCTTAAGACAAAATAATTATATTGATGAAAGTGTAATTGATGAAGATGAATCAACTAAACTTTCATTTAATGTAAAAGTAGATAGTGCATATGTAAATAAAGTACAACAATCATTTGAAGATGAATCAAAAGGTGAAACAAATGTCATTACGAATAAAGCTTACCATCGAACTCTAAATAACTTCATAAATACATTAGTTGAAAAAGATTATGATTTTGAAAAATCAATTAATTCAAAAAGTATTCAATTAAATCAAGATGTACTTTCCTCGGTTTCATTTGAAGAGGATGATGTTACTTTATTTGATTCAAAAGTTATGTTTTTTACACAAGCATCTGATAATAATTACTTTATAATTAAAGAGAGCTTTGATCTTATATTTGAGAAAGATGGTCAGGCTCTACATCTAGGTGACTTAAGTGATGGAGAGTATCAACTTCTTTTTTTATACTCTTTAATAGATTTATTTGATAGTGAAAATACTTTGTTTTTATTGGATGAAGCAGATTCACATCTTCATTATAAAAATATTGAAAAATTATGGAATGTTTATGATAATGCTAAAGGTTCGATCATTACAACAACTCATTTACTTGATTCAATTACAAAATCAGGAATTGAGAGACTTAAAGTAATTGAAGATGGTCAGATAAAGTCTGGACAAGAACTTATTCACCTTACAAAACGTTTAAAAAATCTTTCTGAAATCAATAATGTTAAATTTCAAGCTATATCATGGTTTAAAAATGTTGTGTTAATAGATGATGAAAATGATTGGAAACAATTTAAATTGTTAGTAAAACGAAAACTAGCAAATAATATTAAAGAAGAACTTAACATTGAAAAAAAGTTAGGTAATTTTTGTATTATAAAATGTAACTCTGGATTTGAAGGAAAAGGGAAAGAAATTTTTGCAGATAAAAAACTATCATGGTTAAGAAACTTTTCTGAATATATACATGGACAACCGTTTAAAACAAAAAATATCTTTTTGATATGTGATAGAGATGAATTACCATTTCCAAATATAGGAACCGATACATGTAGTTTATTAGTAAAAGGGGATAATATTAATAAAGTAAATTCAAATCCAAAATCTCACTTATTATCTTGGAGAAGAAGAGAAGTTAAACATTATTTGTTATCTCATACTGCTTTAATTGATAATATAGAAAATATTGAATCTGAATTAGATTTAGGAGATAAATCAAAATTAGTATCAAATAGTTCCTGTGATAATACAACTTGTGGTGAATATAATGATAAACTTGCAATAATTAAATCAGATATAGTTAAAAATATTATTGATCCTTATATAAATGATGGAGATCAAGGCTTTTGCAGTGTAATGGCGCAAGAGTACGTATATAAAATCCCTAAAGAAGAAATTAGTGAAGATATTGTTAATATGTATAATTATTTAGTAGGTGAAAATGAATAATATAGAAATAAGATTAAATAAATTAATCGATATAATACGAAAAGATACGGGCATTAATAATACTATGGATGCTATGGAGCAGTTATCTGCAATACTTCTTTTAGAATACTTTTATAAAGGGTCTTTGATTGCTTCTTTTAATACAGAAAAAAAACAAATATGTTTTTCAAAATTTAAAGATGTATTGGAAGATCTTTTTAATAATCAAAAGAATGAGTATCGCAATAATGTAAACTTGGATAAAATTGAATCTATTTTAGAAAATATTCCTTTTAGAATACGATCTGCTAAAATTTTAGAAATTTTATTATTTGATATGGAAGATATTAAGTTTAATAAGCAACTATCTGAAGCTTATGATAAATTACTTGAAAAAATGATAAATGAATCTATCTCCTCAGGTGCTTTTTACTCTCCTAAAGTATTAACAAGTGCTATTGTTGAAGTTATTAACCCATCTATAAATCAATCTATATATGATCCAGCACTTGGTACAGGTAGATTTATGATTGAAGCACAAAAAAATCTTTTAAAATCTACATTGAATAATACTCAAAAACTTAAGAGAGTTTATGGACAAGATATCTCTCCTTTTGCTTATTTAGTTGGTGCATTGCATTTACTATTAAATGGTATATCTATTGAAAATATATCATTGGGTGATTCATTGTTGGATAATAATAATTTACAATATGACATTATTCTTTCTGCTGTTCCGTTTGGTAAAATTTCAGATATTGATAAATATGAATATTATTATAAAGATTACCATTCTAATTTAGAAACGATGTTTTTAAAACTTTCAATGAATAAACTTGCTAAAGGTGGTAAATCTGCATTGATTGTCCCTAATGGTCTTTTATTTAATTCAAGTAAAAAGTTTTTAGAGCTTAGAGAGGAACTTTTAACAGAGTTTAATTTACATTCTATATTAAGTTTACCTACTGGTATTTTATCTCCTTATACAGGTATTAAGGTAAGTGTTTTATTTTTTGATAATACTAAAATAGAAGATGATATTTGGTTCTATGAACTTAATACAGATAAACCATTAAACAAATTAAATCAAATTCAAGAGCAAGACTTCCAAGATTTTATGGAGTTATTTTCTAAAAGAACGCAAAGTGAGAACTCTTGTTTAGTGAATAAGTATGATATTTTGAATACAAAAGAATTAAACCTTGCTTTGGAACTACCAAAAAAAATAATTGGTACAAATGATTTTCAAATGAATGATGAGATAGCCTTTTTACAAGAACAGAAAAAGAAATTTGACTTATTGTTATCTAATTTTACTGATTTATTAAAAGAAAATAAGAAAGTTGAGTTTTCTGAAACAATGACTCTTGGAGAAATATTCACTATAAAGACAGGTAAGACTTTAAATAAAACGGAGATTAAAATGAAAGGACGTTATCCTGTTTATGGAGGAAATGGTATTATTGGTTATTATGATCAATGCAACAGGAATAATGAAAATATAATAATAGGTCGTGTTGGTGCACATTGTGGAAATATACACTTCATTAAAGGTTCTATATGGCTTACAATTAATTCTTTTAGTGTAAATATTAATTCATCATTAAAAGTCCACTTACCTTATTTAGCTCATGTTTTACGAAGTCTAAATTTGAATAAATTAGCTAGAGGATCAGCTCAACCTTCAATATCTTATTCAAAAATAAAGGACGAGAAGATTAATCTTCCATTCTATAATCAACAAATAGAATTATCTGAATGGTTTGATAACATAGAAGAGCAAAAACAAAGTTTATCTGAGTTGCTTAAACTGCAAGAAGAACAATTTAATAAACTTACTTGCCATTCAATTGTTAGTAATTGTATTAAATAAAATTGATAAAAGCAAAGTATTTAATCAGCAATTCTAACTCTAAAATAATGAACTAAAAAAGATAAATAAAAATTTCAAATAAAGCCTTTGTTTATCGTATTTACAAGCACTTTCAAACTACAATTTAGCTATAATAAACCCTTTAGA
>Ga0193956_1000527_pt1 | contig 17392 bp, 11 predicted proteins | sample BB_7_MG_FD_140358 | JGI IMG/M metagenome (GOLD analysis project Ga0193956, IMG submission 140358) | Microbial mat bacterial communities from the Broadkill River, Lewes, Delaware, United States - BB_7_MG | ecosystem: Environmental > Aquatic > Freshwater > River > Microbial mats | place: USA...
CTATTTGCTATTTCACTATATATTTTTTGTTTTAAAAAAACATCAATTTCGGCAAGATTAGATTCTTGTAAATTCTGACTTTGAAGATATACAATTTCATCAATTTGAATATTTTGTTTTTCCCAAAGGAGCATAACGGTTTGTGCCGTTACAGCAAAACCGTTATTATATGCATCCCAAGTAAGTAATATTTGTTTATTTGTTTTCATTTTTTGCAAATATATTAATTCCTACATAATCATCATTCAAAATATTTATTAATTTTTGAATATCATTTATTTTAGATATTGTCAATAATACAGCTTCTTGATTTTCTATTATTTGTGGTTTCTTCTTTGTCTTTTTTTGAACCACTTTTTCATATTTTATTATATCAATTCCTGAATTAATATTTTCTATGTTTTTATAATCTTCTGTAAATTCTTTTAAGTTTGCAACATGTTCTATAATGATTTTTTGTGTAGTAAATTGTTTAGGCTCTTTAATTTCAAATAAATTTATTAAATCTTCAACTCGTATTATTGATTTATTATTTGATTTTGTTTCAATGACTGTTACTCTTTTTTCCTCTATTCGTCCTTTATTTCCAAAGTTAAAATATTTGTTGGTTTTTAAAATTGGTGATTTTGCTACAAATTGATAAGGAAATGTGTTCTCCCAACTTTTATAAATGTTCAGTAAGTCTGAAATTTGATTTTTATTTAATTTCACACCTGTTTCAAAACCTGTATCTAATCCGTGATTTTCAAAATTTGCTGAAAAAATAAATGCTTGTTTGTTATCAATAATCAATGATTTTGCATGAATTAAGGGATGGCAAAATACTTCCGCTCCATTTTGTGCTAATATTTCAATATTGCTTTTTATTGCTTTTTCTCTTGGTCTGCAAAATACAGTTACTTTTGTTCCCGAATTTAACTTTGATAATATTTCTTGTGAAAGTTCATGGTTGATATCAAATCCGAAAGTTGAAAATAAAATTTCTTTTTTTGTCTTTCTAACTGCTTTTATAAGTGTATTTTTTAAATTTGATAAGTTGTTATCAGGAGAAGTTATTAAAATGTTTTTTAATTTTGGAGCAATAAATTCCCCTGTTGGTTTTACTTTGTCAAATTGTTCGCTTGCAGTTTGTTCATCTGTTGTATATTCCCAAAAATGATATGTAAAAACTTTAAATAACTCTTCTACCTGCTCTTCTGATAATTTTACTGCCAGTTCTGGATTTTCAAAAAATGGTTTTTTGTTGAAATTTCCAGTAAATAAATATCCTTGCGGATTGGTTTTAGGGTCTATTAGAATAAATTTTGCGTGTAAATTTTTTGCCTGACGATGAACAAAATTATTTTTAAATTTTTCGGCAAGCATTTTTTTGTAATCTTTGGTTGCAAAACTTTCGTCTTCCTCAAAAGCTGAATTACTTAATCGTGCTTCTGCCGAGTCCATTACAAATATTTTTACACCTCTATTTTGTTTTGCGTCCAATAAAGCATCTATAATTTTTGTATCTTGAATTAAAAACGATTGTAGGCAAATCATTTTTTGTGCATTATTAATACTGTAAATTATATTTTCAAATAAAATACCTTCTTTTCCAGATTCTATTACAGATAAATTTTGTTTTTCGGTGCTTTGCCACTCTTTATTTGTTGGAATAAATACATTTTGTAAATTTCCTTTATTTTCAAATGTTTTTGTATATGTTAATTGTGCCATTGTATATAGTTTTTTTGATTGTTAGTAACTTAAATAATTAATTGTTTCTAATTTTGCTTTTTTATAAAAATCTGTTTTGTCGTTTAACTTATTTGCAAATTCGTCTCTTGTTGTAATATTTTGTAATTGAGAGGCATATAATTCAAATTTGTCTGCTATTTTATTTGAAAATTCTACAAATTCTTTATCCGACAAGAAATATTTATTAATTTGTTGTTTTAATAATGCTGAATGCCATAGTTCTGCATCATTATAAATTTTTGGACTTACTTTTATATTAGGTATTGTTATTGAATTAAAAATAGTTGTATTAATTTGTGGCTTATCAATTTCAATATTTCTTTGAAATTGCAAATTATTTTCATCAAAATCAACTTTTAATATTTGATAATCAGGTAAATAATTATTTTTATACTTATTTTTCAACAATAATTCTACTATGTCTTGCTTTGTGTAATTCTCAATATCTTCAAAATCTAAAATTTTAATAATGCTATTGTCTTTATTCGCATTAAGAGTAAGCTGTTCTGTTTCGTTATCTAATATTTTACACTTTGGCTCAAATTTATCAAGAATAAAAGAATCATTTTTTAGTTTTATAATATTTTGAGAGTCCTGTAGCTTTTCTAAATTAGAAACCATATTATTTGGTAATTTATGTTTGTCTGGGTCATAATTATATTCCTTAATTTTTACAATTTTTTGTTCTATAAAATTAAAACCTTCTGCTACATAAAGTTTTAAAAGTCCGTTTCGTTGTTCGTAAAACTCATTTTTTTGTGCAGATTCATAACCAAGTTCTGTTAATCTATAAAAATCTTTTGATGTAGGCTGTATAACTGTTTGTGTTCTTCGAGTTCCCATATTCAATGAACTAAGGTCAATTTTTCCAATTGTTTTAATCTTTTCAAAATACCCCATTTTTGCTAATCTTTTTAACAAATTTCCACAGGCTTTTTCCGATAATGGTGCTAATAATCCACTTTGTAATGTATAGGAATCAACTTTACCACCGTTCTCTTCTGCAAATTGTAATATTGCAATAAAAGGGCTATTTTCTGTTTTTACTTTATAATCTGCAATTACTTCGTAAATATTTATTTTTATATTTTTTTTAAGTTTCATTGTATTTAGTTTTTAGTTAATTAATCTTGTATTTTGTTTTGAATTCCCATTCTCATCTTCTGATTCTGCAAGTTTTTTTAATCCTTTTAATTGTGCATTTTTAGCCAGCCAGCCTTGATTCCCGAATAAAACAAGTTTGTATTTTGCTCTTGTGAGGGATACATTCAACCTATTAGGACTATTGTAAAATGCTTTTTTGGTGAATTTTGTAAACGAAAGCAAAACCATATCTGCCTCATCTCCCTGAAATTTATCTACTGTGCTAAGTGTTATATTTACATTTGCATTATTTATTGTAAAATATTTGCTCTTTTTTTTCTGTTTTGTTAATTCTTGCAACATTTTTTTCAACTCTCTTTCTTGTTCTCTGTAAAAAGTTATTACTGCAATTTCATAATTTTCAATTATTTGAGTATCTTTATTGATTTTGGGATTGTGCTTTGCTTTTTCTATGAAATTTATAAGTTCCTGTTTTATATGTCTTACCTCAGTCGGATTTATGTTTTCTTGTCTTCCTTTTTTATTGTTTTTTCTAAAAGTATTATCATTGTTTGAAACCCAAATAACTTTATTTTCATTTGGTTTATGAAAATGTAAAATATCCTTTCTTTCAAAAACAGTATTTGCAGTTTTTAAATTATTATTATCTGTGTAAAAATAGTCTCTTGAAATACTTGCAATTTCGTTATGCATTCTGTGCTGATAAGTAAGTGATTGAAATTTGAGTTTTTCAATTTGAGTTTTAGGTTTATCTTTTTTTGCACAAAAACCTTTATAAATCACTTTATTCAAATTGTTTCCATAACTATCGTAAGTGTCTCCAACTCCTATTTGTAATAATTCAAGAATTGAGGGCAAAGCAATTTTTCTAATATTTTCAACATCATTTTGAATTTCATCTGGCACTAGTAAATCATATTCTTTTTTTATTTCATCTCCAATTTCTGTTTCAAATCTATATTGATACATTAGACTAAGTCGGCTTCCTACCATTTCTTTCCATTCTTGGTTGTTGTCATTTTTAGATTCAAAAGGATAATGCTTGAAATTTCTGTTTTTTCCAGTGTTTTTATGAAAATATTTTTGTCTATTTTGAAAATTTGTTTGTTCAATACTTCCTTCAAAAATTAAAGATTTTACAAATACATGATTTGCAATATTTCTACGAGCTTCTTCTGTGTCTTGGCAAATAACAACATCTGCTCCATTCAAATCTAAAATATTTTCTACTGTTGGTTTAAAATAATTATCCATTTCAAAAACTTGATAATCTGAAAAATAATTTTTTGTATGCGAATTTGAAAACAATATTTTCATACTTTCTTTATTGAAATGTTTCTTTGATTTTAGCCGTTTTTGTATTTCAAAAGATTTTACCAGATTTTGTTTTTGATTTTTATCAGATAAATTAGCATCAATATTTTCGTTAATAAAATCATCTTCGGTGTAAGGGGAAAGTTGGTTTACATCTCCTACAAGTATCCATTTTTTAGCATAAAGTGCTGGCACCAAAAAATCTAAAAAAGTAACTTTTGAACTCTCATCAACTATCATTACGTCAAACATTTCATTTATATTACCATTTTTTATATCTGGGTGTTGTAAAATACCTATCATTGTGCCTCCTACAAGATTTGCAGATTTTAAAATAATATCATCAAAAGTTCTATTTGTTTTGTCTGTATCAGTTAAGCTATTGTAAAGAGTTTTTTGACTTTTACCAGTTAATTTTTTGCTTAGATTATTACGAATTTCTATTTTTTTTGTTTTTATAAAAGTCTGTAAACGATATGGTTCTACCGATTCTTTCCTGATGCTTCCTTTGTCGGAACTTATACGAATAGGAACAACCAAATCTTGGCATACATCTTTATTATTAGTTAAAATTCTATGAATTACATTATCCACTGCTACGTGTGTTGCAGACACAAGTAATACCCGTTTGTTTTGTTTAATAAGTTGAATAATTAACTCAATAATTGCTGTTGTTTTTCCCGAACCAGGAGGACCTTCTAAAAGTGCAAAATCTTTGGTTTGTAAGGCTTTTTTAACAAAATTTTGTTGCTCATCTGTGCCGTCATATTTTTGTGGTTCTGTTAGAACTTTCCAGTCTGGCTCGTAGTCTAATGGTTCGTAGTTGTTTTCAAAATAATCTTTTGCTTTATTAGATTTGTCAAAGAGTTTTTGTAGTGGAGTATGTTCGGGCTTGGGCTGAAACATCAATGTTTTTACTGCTTGCTCTTGCTTTCTCAACTGATAATCATTCGCTTTCAGATAAATATATTTTAAATCGTCTTCTGTGTAAAGCACGAGATATTTGTCTTCCTCGTTTCTGTTTATTATTTTAATTTCTATTGACTTATCTTTGTTTCTATCTCCGTTTGGCTTTTGAGAGTAAACATTTCTTAAATCTTTCTCAAATAGTTCTGATTCTATTTTTTTTGTTCTTTTATCACCTAAATTATCTATATCAAGATAGTATCTTATTTCTGTTTCAATCTGTTTTTGATTTTTATCAAAATATTCAGTTTTAATCTCTGTTTTTACTATTTCCTTTCTAACAGGAATTTTTATAGCTCCTTGATCTTGCACAACTTTGATGCTTTTTTCTATATATTTTAGGTAATCACGTAATCCATGTCTTACTCCATCTAAAATTTTTCCTTTTGAAAAATCATCATCTTTAGTAGATAGAGAATTTGCGTGAAATAAATTTGTCTTACACATGATTGTTTAATTTTATAAGGTTACTAATTCCAGTATCTCCATATCTGCCAAAGGCTGTTATTAATACATTGCTTCGTGTTATTACTGTTAAACTTTTAAGCCCTTTGTAGTCAAAAGCGAGAATATATTGCTGTTTTATGGCTTCTAATATTTTTGTTTTGGATAAGACAAACTTCTTTTTGTTTCGTTTCTCTTCTATCATTTTACCTTTTGCCAGGCACATGGATATTAAAAAAGGTTCAATACGTCTTCTTCTTATTTGCTCTTCAAAATGAGAACTGCATTTAAAATTTAAGATTCGTTTCATAATATCAGGTTTTATAATTAGTTATTTGCTAATCATATTACCAATGTTATACCATGTTTTTATGTTTCTTAAAATAAGACTATTACAAATATAATGCCTGTAAATAAAAATAATATATTATTTGTAAAGATAGTATATTATTTTTTTTGCAGCAAAAACTAAATGTATTTTATTTTTGGTTAATAAATTATAGAATATTTTTTTTACGATACAATCGTCGGTAAAAAATAATAAAAAGAACAAAATGATTTATTATTAAGGAGGGCATACCAACTCGCCAAGAGGCTTTACTTACTTTGTGCCTAAAAGCATACATTCCTATTTCTATGCCAATAGGTGCACCAGCAATGGCAAGTGTAAAAAAATCTTTTTCGGAAACTCTCCATTCTTTGTTTATTGCTTTTTGTTTGTCGTCGTGCATTAGATAACAGCTATATGTGTTTATGCCAATGTAATATAATACCAAAATAATTATAGCAATTTTCTTCATGTATTTTTAATTTTAGATTTGGAGTGTTTTACAAATAACTATTCATGTTTTCATTCTTAATCATTGTTTTCATAAGGTCAAACATGCCTTGATTATAGGCTTCATCTTTTATGTATCGTTTGTATTCTTCCATATTTAACTTTCTGCGTTTTAGCATTAGCTCATCTATAATTTTTTTAAGAGCTAAATCGCTGTTTTGCTTATCCTTATTGTCTGCAACTTTTGATTTATAATCGGGGTGATTGGTTATGTTTTTTGCAAACATTACATGTTTTACTTTTCCCTCTTCTGGGGTTTGATCCCAACCTGAAAAATATCTGTTATTAAATTCTTCTATTATTTCGTCAAGCAATTCTTTTTCTTCTTTTCCTCCATGCACTCCTCTTGGGTTGGAGTTTTGTGGGTCAAGTTCCGATTCTGTTTCGTCAAGTTCTAATGCCTCGTTTAGTTTTGTGCGTTCCAGTCCATAGGTTGATAAATCTACAGATTCTAAAAGTTCGTCAATTAGTTCGTCGTCTCTTGTTTTTACAATTAATTTGGGAATTAAAAATTTCAGAAACCAAAATAATTTTTCCCATTCTATTTTTTCAAATTGCATGATAGATGCCATTTGTCCGTAAATTTTAACAAATTGCTTGGCTTTTATCTTAAAATCGGCTTTTTCTTCGTCTTCTAATTCTAATGTTTGGTTAAATCTGTTTGCTGCAAAATCAATAATTGGGCTTAATTCTTGTGCGTCGGCATTTGAAAAATATTTAGTTATAAAATCTTCTATTTCATAATTTTCGTAAACTCCAATTTCATCAAGGCTTCCTTTTAGTTCGTGCAAAACGTTTATATCGGTTGCTTTGCTAAGTGTTGTGGCTGTATAAAATGGGTCAAACGATAATTTTATATCTTCTATTTTATTAAAAAAATCAAGAACAAAAACGTCTTCTGCTTTTTTGCCTAATTTGCTCGATGCTCTATTTAGGCGTGATAGTGCTTGAACTGCAAGAACTCCTTGTAGTTTTTTATCAACATACATTGCACAGAGTTTTGGCTGGTCGAAGCCTGTGAGATATTTGTCGGCTACTACTAAAACTCTGTATTCGTTGGTGTCAAATTTTTCTCTTGTGTCTTTTTCTGCAAAGCCGTTTAAATCGGATTCGGAAACTTCTATTCCATCAACTGTTTTTTTTCCCGAAAAGGCTACTATTATTTTAAAAGGATTGCCTTTTTTATCCAAAATTTTATTTATTGCTTTAAAATATCGTATGGCAGGAATAATACCTTGCGTGATAACCATTGCTTTGGCTTTTCCTTTGAGCTTTTTTGTATTAACAATCTTATTAATAAAGTGTTCTGCTATTATTTCTGCTTTGGTGTCTATCGTTCTTTTTTCTTGTTCAACATAATTTTTTAGTCTTTTTTGTGCCTTTTTGGTGTCAAATAATGGATTGTCTTCTATTGATTTTTGTATTTCGTAGTAGCTTTTGTAGGTTGTGTAATTTGCCACAACATCAAGAATAAAACCCTCTTCAATTGCTTGTTTCATAGAGTAAAGGTGGAAGGGTTTAGATGTGCCATCTTGTTGTTTTACGCCAAATCGTTCGAGAGTTTGGGGTTTTGGAGTGGCAGTAAAAGCAAGATAGGACGCATTGTTTTTCATTTTGCGTTCTTTTATCATTTTTAATAAATAATCTTGAATATCTTCAATTTTTTCTTCTTTGCTACCCATTGCTTGATTCATTTTGCCTGCGGCTATTCCACTTTGCGAGCTGTGGGCTTCGTCAATTATTACGGCAAAATTTTTGTTGCTCAAATCGGAAATTCCATCTACTATAAATGGAAATTTTTGAATCGTAGTTATTATTATTTTTTTGCCTTTTTCTAAACTTTCTTTCAAATCTTGGGACGAAAGTGCAGGAGCAACAATGTTTTTTACCTCCGAAAAACTTTTTATGTTTTGTCTTATCTGTTTGTCAAGTAACCTTCTATCTGTTACTACTATAACTGAGTCAAACAATGGTTTGTCTATTGCTTTTGCTCCTTTGGTTTTTGTGCTTTCGGGGTGTGTTTCTATAAGTTGGAAGGCTGCCCAAGTTATGGAATGCGATTTGCCAGAGCCTGCCGAATGTTGAATTAAATATGTTTGCCCAACGCCTTTTTTGCTTGCATCTGCTATTATTTTTCGCACTACGTTTAATTGATGATAACGGGGAAAAAACAGTGTTTTTTTGTTTAAAGCATCTTTTGCTTTGCCATCAAAACGAACAAAATGTTGGATTATATTTGCCAAACTTTTTTTTGTTAGAACTTCGTCCCAAAGGTAGGAGGTTTTGTGTCCGAACGGATTTATAGGATTGCCTTTGCCGTTGGCATTGCCTTTGTTGAAGGGTAGAAAAAATGTTTTGTTGCCCACAAGTTTTGTTGTCATGTAAACCTCGTCGGTATCTACAACAAAGTGAACAAGGCATCTGCCAAAATTTAGCAGGGGTTGTTTTTCGTCTCGGTTGCAATATTGTTTTATGCCGTTTATTTTGGCTGTTTGCCCTGTCCACGGATTTTTTAGCTCCAAAGTGGCAATTGGTATTCCGTTAATAAACACGACCATATCTATTTCTTCTCGTGTGTTTTGGGTGTTGTAGCGGACTTGGCGAGTTATGCTAAATTCGTTTTTTGCAAAATTTTCTTTTACCGTATTACTGCTGCTTGCCAATGGTGGCAAATAAAACAGGGTGAAACTTGCGTCGTCTATTTCTAAGTTTTTTTTGAGCACTTGGAGCAATCCGTATTTTTTGACCATACGGTCGTAGCGTTCCAAAATTCGCATTTTCCAATTGGCTGAGCGTTGTAGTTTTTCTAATTCTGTGCTTTGTGAATTTTCTAAAAAATGCCAAAAGTGTGTTTGGTCTATTGCGTATTGTGCATTAAAATTGTTTGCAAGCCCAACGTAAAATTCTTTTTTTATGCCATAGCTAACTTCTGGTTCTGCAATTGTGTTGTTTAACAACAGTTCTTCTATTGTTGTGCCTGTTAGTGCTTTTTGAATTGTTTGCTCTAAGGCTTGCTCATTAGTTTTACTTGCCATGTTTTTAATTGTTAATGGTGAATTTTTAATGGTTAATGGTAAATTGTTAATGTTTTTTGACAATTGACAATTAACAATTAACCATTATTTTTTCCTTTTTTTGCTTGTTTTAATTATTGCTGTTATTAACTTTATCAGTTCTACGGCGTTTGGGTGTATGCTTTCAAATTGTTTTTTATTTATATATTCTGTTTCAAATAATAATTCTAACCAATATATTGTTTCGTTGCATTCTTTTTGTGCTATTGCCATTTTGTGGATAAAATCAGCTATGCTTTCGGCTTGTTCTGCTTCTCGATATAACGCTCCTACGGCAGTGCCTGAGCGTAGTATTTGCTTTGATAGTGTAAATTCTTTTTTATCTTCGCAAAGATATTTATATAATTTTACAATTCTAACCGCAAATGCAAAACTTTTATCTTTTATTGGATTTGACATGTTTTTTTAATTGTTAATGGTTAGTTGTTAATGGTTAATTTTTAATGGTTATTGGTTATTTTTTTTTGACAATTGACAATTAACAATTAACCACTAAAAATTAACCATTATTTTTCCTGTTACGGCACTGTCTATTAGTGTGGTTTTGTATTCTTTTAGTTTTTCTATTTGTTGCTCTTGCAAATTTATTGCCTTGTCTATTTTGTCTGTTTCTTTTTCTATATATGAGACTATTGCTTTTTGTTCAATGAGCGGGGGAATTGTTACCATAAAATTTTGAATTAATGGCAGTCTTAAACTATCTACTGTTGATTTTGCTTCACCTGTTAAAGCAACATTATGAAAAGTGTTTCTTAAATAAAAAAAGAGAAGTTTTCCTTCAATATTTTTAAAATTACTGAACATATAAACCCTTTGATGGAAATCAAATCTACAATTGACATAATGAAATACTTTTCCAACACCTGCACCATCACCTGCAGTTAATATTGCCTCACCATCAAAAGAATAAGAGTTGATTTTTTCTGCGGTTTGTGACCTAACAAAAAATGGATACCGTCCATTTTCAACTTTATCTTCAGTATTTTTTGCTCCTGTGGTAATATGGCATAAATATTTAAACTTCTTCACCTGCCAATGCTCGGGAATTTCGCCAATCCATTCTACGCCAGAATGTTTTGTTTTAATGGGTTTGCCCTCATTAACAATTAACAATTTACCATTAACCATTGAAAACTTCCCTGTTACAGCGTTTTGGATAACTATTTGTTTTCGTTCTTTTAGTAGAGCGATAAGTTTTTGTTTTTGTTTAATTGCTTGGTCTATTTTGCTGGTTTTTTCGTCCAGAAAATTGGCTATGGCGGTTTGCTCGGAAAGTGGAGGAGTAATAAATTCGAGGTTTAATAAATCATTTGGTCCCAAAGTTGAACGCACGCCAGAACCTAAATTATTATAAACCTCATTTAAGTATAAATTATAATAATAGTAATAAGTATATTTTGGCAAACTTTTTATACCAGTTTCTAATCGAATATACGCTGAACTCATTATGCCTTTTTGATGAACAATTCCAACCCTACTTGTTCTTACATTCTCTAAATCGATTAGCTTAAAAACAATATTATCTTTGTTAAAAATTTGATACGTTCCATAGTCTTTGGGAATCATGCCTTCTGGAGAATCAGGATTGTTATTTACAACTCCCCGCAATGTTAAAGATAAAACATTATTACATTTTTTATTAATATTAATTTCTTTTTTGTAATTATGCACTCTTTTGGCAGGTAAAATTTCCCAACTCTCAGGAATTTGTCCGAGCCATTCCACTCCCGAATTTTTATATTTTGAATATTTTTTATATTTAGTTTTCATTATTTTATTTTAAAAATTAAGCATTAACCATTAACCATTAATAATTAATAATTAACCATTAACAATTTCAAAAATTAGTCCTTCGTTTAATTTTTCGAGTTCAAGTATTTCTGTTGTAACTTCTTCTATTGTTCTTAGTGGTTTGTGCTGGTAAAAATATTTGTTAAAGCTAATTTCGTATCCAATTTTTGTTTTTTCGAGTTCTATCCACGCTTCTTTTACGTGAGGTTTTACTTCTCTTAAAAAATAATCGTAAATATTTTCTTTTAGCGGTATATTTTCGTAATCTCTTAGGTTGCTTTCGGTTTCGTAAATTGTGTATTCGTTTTTTTTGCTGGTTTCAAAATATCCATAATCAGCCAATTGCTCTTGTGTGCAACTTAGTTTTAGCAATAATTTGTTGAGCTTATCGCCAGTAATTTTTTGTTTCTTCTTAACTACTTTTACTGCTTCGGGGCTATACCAAGTTATGGCAGAATATATTGCTTTTTTTTCGGAGTCGGAAGGTTTTATTTTTAAATTTTTAATTTCTTTTTCTACAATTTTTTTAAATTTATTAAAATCATTATAAACCTCATTGCCAATTGCTTGTGTCAGTTTTTGTGCATATTCAAAAATCAGTTTGTGTTTGTTCCATGTTTTTGGGTCAAGTAGAGTTTTGCGTTTTTTAGCGTTTAAATTTAGTTCGTTTTTTTCGCAATATTCTAAAATTTCTTTTTCCAATTTTTTTATATCATCATAAACTTTATTTTCGTAAGTTTCAAATGCCCATTGCATTGGTTCTTTAAGATTTTTATCAAATCGTAGGTCAGCAATTTTTTGGTTGGTGAATTGTGCTTTAAGTCTTTTTGGTCGTTCAATTGTTACTTTGTAGTATCCAAAATCTTTGTTGTCAAATATTTTAGAAGCAATATCATTGTCTGTTTTTCTTTCTATTGTTTTAAAATTGGAATAAATATTTTGAATTTCGGTTATATGTTCTGGTTTTAGTTCGCAATTTTTTGCCCCAAGATTTTTACGAAGTTTTGCAAATCGTTTTCCAGCGTCAATAAGTTGAACTTTGCCTTTTCTTGTGGCAGGTTTATTGTTGCTCAAAATCCAAATATATGTGGTTATTCCTGTGTTATAAAACAGATTATTAGGTAGTTGTATAATACAATCGAGCATGTCGTTTTCAATAATATATCTACGAATATTGCTTTCTCCTCCGCCAGCATCTCCTGTAAAAAGGCTCGATCCGTTGTGCACCGATGCAATGCGAGAGCCGTTTGGGCTGTCGTTCAACGATTTCATTTTGCTAACCATTTCCATAAGGAACAAAAGCTGACCGTCGGAAGAACGTGGCGTTGCGTCTTCGTCTTGCGTTTCGCCCCAGTAGTCGTTTAATTTGACTTCAAAACGAGGATCAATAATATCCTTGCCATCTTTTATGTTTTTAACTTCTGTGCTCCACGATTTTCCGTAAGGCGGATTGGAGAGCATAAAATCAAAATATGTTCCTCTAAATTCGTCGGTGGATAGAGTAGAGCCATTTCTGATGTTTTTTGGGTCGTCTCCTTTAATCATCATATCGGATTTGCAAATGGCGTAGGTTTCGTCGTTAATCTCTTTTCCATAGAGATAAATATCTCCTTTTGCTTTTATTTCGCCTTCGGTATCTTCTATAAATTTTTGAGATTCGGTGAGCATTCCTCCCGAACCGCAAGCAGGGTCGTAGATTGTCATTACGGGTGGCAAATTGTTTTTTATTGGCTCAAAAACAATGTGGGTCATAAGGTCTATAACTTCACGTGGCGTAAAATGTTCTCCTGCTTCTTCGTTGTTTTCTTCGTTAAATTTTCGGATAAGTTCTTCAAAAACGTATCCCATACCAAGATTAGTAAGTGGTGGAAGTTTTTTGCCTTCGGAATCTTCTTTTTCGTTGGGAGTAAGGTTAATATCTTGCGAAGTAAATTTTTCTAACACATCAAGCAACACGTCTTTGTTTGCCATGTGCTTAATTTGTTCTGCGAGCTTAAATTTTCTGATAATTTCTTTTACATTTAAACTAAATCCTTTTAGATAGTCTTCAAAATTTGCATTTAAAATTTGCTGACTATTTGTGGCAGTATTGTATAGGAGTTGCAAAGTCCATTTACTGGTATTATAGAATACATAACCGCTTGCATTTTTTAAACTTGCTTCGTGTATGTCTAAATCTGTATTCTTATCGTCGTTTTTCAGGAACTCTATTTCTGCTAATACCTCTTTTTTTGTAGGTTCGAGCAAAGCATCTAAACGTCTTAAAACTACCATTGGCAGAATAACATCTCTGTATTTTCCTCTTACGTAAACATCTCTTAAACAGTCGTCTGCTATTGACCAAATGAAAGAAACTATTTTATTTTGCACTGCTGTGTCCATATTTTTTTTTATTTTAAATTGTATAATTTTTAGAATTGCCAAATGTAACAAAATTAAATAGTTTTAAAAATAAATTGATAATTTTCAAAATAGGTAAAATAGTAGTCTAAAACAATACTTATTCTATAAAACTAAAAGAGATAGGAAATAATCTGTCTCTTTTTTTTATGCCTTTGCAGGCAAGTAGCTACTTTTGTTATGTAAAGCGGTGTCCTGATTACTCTCGTAATCAATTTGCAGGCAAGTAGCTACTTTTGTTTTGTAAAGCGGTGTCCTGATTACTCTCGTAATCAATTTGCAGGCAAGTAGCTACTTTTGTTCAGATTACGAAACAGAAACACCATTTGGTAAGTTGTCGCAATGCCTTTGCAGGCAATACAATTTAGCAGTTTAATCAGAACATTATTTCAACAAAGTTATAAAAAAGTTAGCAAATTTTTATTAAATACAGTTTTTTAATTCCAAACATATAAACCAATAATAAAATGCTTCTTTATTTGTTTTCTTAAAGCGATTTATAAAATTATAGTCAGTATTTTTTATTTCTAATTCGGTTAAATTTATTTGTTTGGAATATGGTGCGAAAATTACATTTTCATCTTTTAAAAATAGTTGAGTAAAATAAGATGTTTTTGCAGAAGAGGCAATGGCTTGCTCTATTTTTAAATTTCGTATTATCAGATAATTAGAAATGTTTTTAGTTCCTGTTTGAAGTTCTTTAAATTGTGATTTTTCAGGCTCTGCTTTATTTTTATCTCGTTTGGCGAAAATTAAAGCTGTATTAAAAATATCTTCAATAACATCTTTGTAATTAATGCTAAGTTTACGAAAATTTACCTCTTCATTGGCTATTTTTATAAATGTAGATTTAGCTATTGAAATATTGTTGCAGCAATCAATAAGCAAAGATACATCAAATAACTGTTTTATAATTTCTATCTGCTTGCCAGAATTATATTTTATGCCTGTTGTGTTGGGTGCAAAAGCTGTAAGTTTATCGCCCAAAATACTGTTTAACGATGGTGTTGTTACAAAACTATAAGGCTCTTCGGTGTCTAAAAAATCTGTTTTTATTGGTGTTTTTACTGTTTCAATATACGGATTTTTGGAAAACAGCACATCAAGTAAAATTGAATTGCCGAGACTAAAATTAGCATTTTTATAAAAGAATTTATAGTGAGCTTTTGGAACTCCTGATTTATAACTTCGTTTTTCGTCTAACTCCCAGTGAGTAAACAGTGAATTTTCAATTATATTATCCAATTTTTCTTCGAGCAGTTCTTTGGTTTTGCTCGTAATAATATCAATATCAATTGAAAAACGATATGGTTTTTCAAATAAAAGAATTAATGCAGTGCCTCCTTTAAAAATAAATTCAAGACGACTTTCCACAAGATTTTCGAGCAAAGATAGTGCATACAGCATTTTTTCAATATTTGAAGGGTCTGCTTTTTTGTAGTCTTTTTGCTTGCGGATTTTTTCAACCCATGCTTTTGTATATGTAGTTTTTAAAATCACTTTGTTAATATTGGATTAATGTTAATTACTTTTTCTAAATAATTTTTTATTTCTTGCTTTTTTCCTCTATTTGTTGCATAAGACAATAAAGATGAATAATTTATATAATATTTTTTTGTTGCATTTACAAAAATATTATTCATTTCGTTGCCTTGATAAAATGAAAATAGTTTTGTGTTGCAAAAAATATCTACAAGTATTTTTTCAAGACTTGGAAAATAGTTTTTGCCTTGTTCTATTAATGGCGAACGACTTGGTAATTTATCAATTACAACAGGTTTTTCTATTCTGCTTATGTAGTTTTCAATTAAATTTTTGTTGGGTTTTAAAAATGCTTCTTTTTTGTTATCAGAAAAAAGATTGAAGGTTGTTTCGAGCATATCGTCTTCGGTTTCAAATATATAAAAAAATGAAAATGGTTGATGCACCATAAACTCGTGAAGCCAACTGCTTGACCATATACAATATTTTATTTCGGAATAACTACCTGTAAACAACCGTCTTGTTTTAGTTATAAAATTATCGGGAGCGATGTTAAACTTGGGTTTTATTCGGGTTGTGTATAATGCTCTTTTGGGGCTTTGCAACATGCCTGCCTGCGTTAGTTTGTAAACTAACTGACGAAAAGCATTATCGGTTTGTGCCAAGTTGTTTGAATGCAACAAATTAGCAAGCTCTTTTTTTGTAAAAAAGGGTTTTTCTGATAACGATAATAATATAATATTTTCTGCTTTTTTCTCCAAAATATTTGATATAAAAATTAGATTGCAAATATAGTAACATTTACAAGTAAAACAAAAATATTTGTAAATGTTACTTAAAATTAATCTTTTTTTTGCCAAATAAACTAAATTTTATTCTCTCTTCAATTTTTTTTATCTTTGTTGGTTAAATAATTACATTATTACAATATTTGCAATTTTTTTTATTCAGAACCTTTGACTTTATGCAAAGACATAAAAATCAAAAACAAACAGAGGTTTTATCAACCGTTTTGTATATTACGCCGAAATTTTAGAAAGATTGAATCAATTTGAGATTAAAAATAACCTCTAACTATTAAAAACTTTCAACCATTTATTATGCAAAAATAAAAATAAATGTATATTTGTAAATTAGTCAAAATTTAATTCTATGATTATGACAGAAGATTAACTAAACGACATTGATTCGTAATTTAACGAAGTGTTGATACAAAGTAACGCCGATTTAAACGGATAAAAAATACAAAAACAACATGAAAAAAACAATTATTATTTTTATTTTAATATTTGCCACAAGCTTTGCTTTTTCGCAAACAGATGATTACACTTTTTTTTACAACAAAGGAGTAAGTTTGTATAACCAAAAAGAATATCTCTCTGCACTTGAGCATTTTGATATGGCAAGAGAATTTACTACCAACCAAGCAAAAAAAGATAAAATAGACAACTACAAAAAACAATGCCGACAAGGTGCAGAACAACAACAAATAGATTTGAAAAAAGCACTTGCAGAAGCAGAAAAACAAAGACAAATTGCTGATAGTTCGCTGATTGTGGCAAATAATGCTCTTGAAAAAGCCGAACTTATGCAACTAAAAGTAGAAACGGCAATGTTCGACAAAGCAGTAAAAGAACAAAACAAAGAATGGAAAGGATATGCAAATATGTCTAATAGTAAAGGAGAACTATATATCGAAGGAAACGAAATACTTGAAAAAATAGACAGTTTAGATTTAAGCTCAAATGCACTTTTACGCTTGCCAAAAGAAATAGCAGAATGCCCAAATCTGCAACATATTAACCTACTGAAAAATAATGATATAGATTGGAAAAAATCCTCAGAAACACTTGATAAGATTAAAACAGGTGTTGGCTTATATGTTTCTGTTTACGATTTAGACAGCATACCAAAACAATATTGGCATTTAATAACAGGTATAGAAATTTTAAAAACCAAATTAACCCAAATACCCGAAAATATTTTACAACAAAAACAACTTACTTATCTTGATTTAAGTGAAGATTACGGAGGATTTTACAATTTTTTAAACCTATCGCTGGAACTTTTTGAACTAACTAATTTAAAATACCTAAATTTAGAATATTGCCAAATATATAGCTTACCCAAAGAAATAGGAAACTTGAGCAATTTGACTTCATTAAATATAGGGACAAATAAATTAACCGAATTACCCAACGAAATTGCAAACTTAAGCAATTTGACTGAATTAGATTTAAGTAGA
>Ga0193956_1000528_pt1 | contig 17375 bp, 14 predicted proteins | sample BB_7_MG_FD_140358 | JGI IMG/M metagenome (GOLD analysis project Ga0193956, IMG submission 140358) | Microbial mat bacterial communities from the Broadkill River, Lewes, Delaware, United States - BB_7_MG | ecosystem: Environmental > Aquatic > Freshwater > River > Microbial mats | place: USA...
ATCTCTTAAATAAATAGATTTAATTTTTCCTATAGCTCCTGTTCTATCTACTATACCTTCTTTTATTTTTATATTATTAATATCTAAATATTTTACAACTTTATTTAAATTTTCATCTATAATAAAACATAAATCTGCACTTCCAGTTTGAACATTTAAAGCTTTTGGCTCAAACTCATTACCAAGCTGATGTAGGTTTATTTTTTGATTCCCAAACTTTAGAGCAATTCTATTTTCTTTAAATACTTCTCTAGACATTCCTAGTTTTTCATAAAATGCAACAGTTTTATCTATATTCTGTACGGTTAGTACAAAATGATCTATTCTTTCAATTTTTATCATATTGATTCCTTTAGAAATTTTTTTTATAATAGATTAAAAAAGTAAGTATAGAAAAAATTAATAAATAATAACTTAAAATGTCAACACTTTATGGGCCAAAAAATTCTTGATAATCTTTTCATAAATCTCTAAATTTTGGAACAAAATTAGAAAATCTCACTTATAGCCTTTATTTGGAGATATAATTTGTTCCAAAAAATGTTCAAGAAGTAGAATTTAGGGATTCTCTCAAACCCTTAGTACTTTTTGAACAACAAAAATCACTTTTTAAGTCATAAGTTTAAAGATTCAATCCTTTAGAATAAATTCTATCAGACTGACACAAAATTTCTAACACTCCCTTTTTAAGAAACAACCTTTTAAATTAAGTAGGAAATAAATAATATTACTTATAATTATCAATTATATATATTGTATTCATAACTTATATAGTAGGGGTAAGGTAATAATCTTACCTTTTTTTACATATATACAAACTATCTATATCTATGTATATTATTATTTTTAGGTTTATTATCCTCAATAAATTTAGCTTCAATATCAGGATTATCTTTAATATATTGTTTATATTTTTCTAAATCTTCTATAGTCGTATCTTTATCTTTAATTTCAAGATTGTATTTCATTTCCATAAAAGCAACTTGTTCTTCTACTACAGCTTTAACATGGTCTTTATTGTAATTTTCACTATCTTTAATAGTCTTCTTTAAATTAGATATTTCAATATTTCTACTAGCTAATTTTGTACTATTAGTTTTAAATTTATTATTTAATTCTGTATTTTCATTTTGTAAATCTTTATTTAATATTATTGCTTCTTCTTTAACTTTAATATTTTCAGATTTTAAATCTTCACTTTCATTTACAATACTAGTTCTTATATGTTTATTTGAATTATTTTCAACACTTATTTTTTTTATATTTTTTTCTAAATCATTAATATAACTATCTTTATTTAACTTAGGTTCACCAAACATTGTATTTTCAAAACTCTTTTGTTTTAATCTATTAAGATTATTGTCTAATGTATTTTTATATTTTTCATCTTCTTTTTTATATAAAGCTAAATCATCGATATAAACTTTTCCTTTAGTAATTTTAGATATTGTTAGTTCTCTTTTTTTAATAAGTTCATGTTCTCTAGTAAAATTATTAAAATCTTGTTGTAGCTGTGATAATCTATATGTATTAGATGTATGCTGTGGATATAAGTTAGTTAAATCTTTATTTAAACTAGTACCAATATCATACTTCATTAATAAATGTACATGTGGACTTGTTTGGTCTAAATGTACGCTAAAGCTATGTGTATCACCATTAAATTTATCTGCAATAAATTCTTTAACTAATTGCAACCAATCTTCTCCTATTGTTTTATCTCGTAAGATACTATTAGCTCTTGTTAGTCCAAAAGTAATTTCAACATAAGGTTTCTCATTAGCGGTAATAGTTCTTTTATCAATAGTGTTATTTTTTAAAGTTGTAAGTGTATTAATTTCAGTAGTTAACCTATCGATAGTTTGACTTTTTTTATTATATTTATTATTTGTTTTTATATAGTACTTATTATTAGGATTAAAGTTTTCTGTATTAACCATCTTTAAAATAGTGTTATCTAATACTTCTAATTCTTTTTCATATTTATTTAATCTACTAATACAACTAGTTAGTTTTCTACTAATTTCAGTTCTTGTCAAATCACTATTAGTAGTAATATCATAATTAAAATTTTCAGTCTTCTCAACGATATTAATATATTTATCTTTATGATATTTATATTCACTACTGTTAGTAAGCCTATTGTCATGGTTAGCTCTATTTTTAAATTGTTTCTTTGTCTCGTATTGTTTAATTTTAATATTTGTATTCATAACAATTAATTATAAGTAAATATAAAAAATATTTAAAAAAAATCATAGCTAAAAAAACTTATTCATATTATACACGCTTCTTATATCTTATTAAGTTTTTTTGCAAGCAAAAATAACATTAATATAGATACTAGAAACTGCGTGCCTGACAGGGGTCTAAAATACAAAATTTTTATAAAATTTATTCTACTAAAATTAGCACAGCTTAGGGGTAGAGCCTTAAAACAACCTTAAAGTATATTTGCCACATAATATCTCCTTTTAACTCTACTCTGTATCTCAACTATGTTGATTGTAATATATTGTAATTAGTGTTGTATGTTGTAATATAGTTGTATATTAAATAACATCTTATAAAATAGATGTTATAGTTTTGTTATATAAAATACGGGAAAGGAACAAGTTTCATATAACAAGACTGTAGTGTTTATCGTATTCTTGTGAGTTTAGTTATAGAGGAAGTGTTATAATAAATTCTGCTCCGCTGTATTGTTTATTATTATAGGTGTACATAGCATTTAAAGCTTGTATATTTCCTTCCATCCCATCGGTGATTAAACTATACACTTTACTCAATCCCAATCCAACACCTTGTGCTCTGTGTTTTGTTGTTGTATATGGTTCAAATATTTTTGATAAAACATCGTGTGATATTCCACCTGCATTATCTTTGAATCTAATAATTACTTGATCACTTTCTTTAGTTGCAGTGATAAAAAGTAATTTTTCATCAATATGGATATTCTTAAAGGCATCATTAGTATTGTTATAAATACTTACAAAACATTGTATTAATTCATTTTTGTATCCATTGATTTGAATACTGGCATCTATATTAAGTATAAGTTTCATAGTAGAAGTTTTTGTATTAAGATTTACAAGAGTTATAAAGTTTTTCATCGCTTCTTCAAGTTTAAAGTATTGTTTTATTTTATCTTCTTGAATGTAGTTTTTTAGTTCTTCTATGGTAGAAGAGAGATATTGTGCATTTTCATCAATAGCATCACAAGTTTCATAAAACTTTTCATCACTAAGCAAATCATACTCTTTTTGCATTCTCATACCTGATGCACCTGTAGATATTATAGATAATGGTTGTCTCCATTGATGGGCAATATTCCCAATCATCTCTCCCATTGAAGCTAACTTTGATTGTTCCGAAAGTTGTTTCTCTTTATCTTTTAATTCTGTGATATTTTGTAAAGTAATTAAAATATTTGTTTCATTATTGATATGTTGTACATGAATATTAAAATAATAAAATTGACTATTCTTTTTTAATGCAACCATATGTGTTTTATTTTGATGTTTATACAAGTACTCGCACCAGTTTTTATTATTTACTTCAATTTTATTTTCTAAATCAAAACCATCTATATATTCAAAGTAATCACAAATACAATTATGGTTTACCAAAAAGTCATCTAGCGTTTCAAATTCAAAAAATTCAAAAAATCTTTTATTTGCATCTATTATTTTAGTTCCATTTGTCACAATTATTATACTTGGATTTGTATCAATAATTGTTTGTATATAGTTTTTCTCAGAGTCTAACTCTTGTGTTCTTTCTGAAACTTTCTTATCTAATGATTGATTTAATTCTTTTAGTTTTTCATTTTTATCTTCAATACTTTTTATAAATCTATGCATAACAAATAATGAAATGATAAATATGATTGTTGTAATAAACGTTAATGTAAAGAATATTTTATTTGCATGATTTAAATCTTCATCTAAAGGATAAGATGTCGCTATAATGGCTCTAATTCCTCCAATCTTTTCATTGAATCCATTTTGATTTCCATACAACTGTATCAATTCTTTTGGTGCGATATCTGGTGAAGAGTGGCATAACATACATTTTTCAGTTGTTCTTTGTGGATTTGTATAGTAATTCATTTTTATTCCGCTTGGAGTATTGACTATTTCACTATAATTTTTTATATTTGTATTTTCAAACTTTTTTATTACTTTTGATTCTTGAATAGTAGCTTTGTTTTGTAAGTTTCGTGGATTGTTACTTGCAAACTTTATTGATATAGGTTCCAATCCTTTTTGTTCTCTAGTTTTATTATAAAACTGATTTACAGGTTGTGCTCCATATGTAGATGATAATAATATAGGATGAAAATAATCATTTTCTGTTTTATCATTATCTTGAAGCTTATATATCTTTTCTTTCTCTATTTTACTAACAAAATTTCTTACAGCTTTATAGTTTAGTAATAATTCTTCAACTTTAACTTTTGCATTGTCTATTGCCATCTCTTGAGTTTTATTATAAAAAACATAAATAAGAGTAAAAAATAAAATAAAAAATATAATCAATATATTGGAAAATTTAAGGTTTTTCATCTCTTTCCTAATCAACTAACATATAATTACAGATTTTATTTCTGTAAACTCTTCAATAGCAAAACTTGGACCCTCTTTTCCAATACCACTTAGTTTTGTCCCTCCATATGGTTGAATATCAAATCTAAGAGTTGGTATATCATTGATTATAACACCTCCACAGTCTGCTTCACTTATAAACCTTTGTGTTTGTTTTAAATTGTTAGTAAAAATTGAGAATTGCAATCCATATGGGGAGTTATTCATTTTCTTTATTGCTTCATCATAATTTTTTACTTTTACTAAAGATACTATTGGTGCAAATACCTCTTCACATATTATTTTCATCTCATCAGTAACATTTGTCATAACTGTTGGATAAAAATTTAATCCATTGTTATTGTTTCCTGTAAGACAAGTTGCTCCCTCTCTTATTGCACTACTTATCCAAGACTTTGCTCTTTGTAAAGATTCATCATTGATCAATGGGCCTATAAATGTTTTCTCTTCATAAGGATCACCAACTATTAGTTTTTCTGTTTCAATTTTTAATGCTTGTGAAAATTTATCATAAATCTCTTCATTTACATATATGCGTTGCAAGGATATACAAACTTGACCACTATTTATAAAAGCTCCAAAAGCACATCTTGAAGCTGAAAGTTCAATATCTGCACTGTTGTCAATGTATGTTGCCGCATTTCCTCCAAGTTCTAGTGCTAGTTTTTTTATACCTGCTGTTTTTGTTATGATATTTCCCACTGGTACGGAACCTGTGAAACTTAGCACTCTAGGTATTTTTGATTCTACTAGGGTACTTCCTACTTCAACATCTCCATAAACTAAACTAATAGCATCTTTTATAGCATATGGAGAATCAACAAATGCTTTTACAAGTTTATATGCAGTTCTTGGTGCTTCTGGAGTTGGTTTTAATACAACAGCATTTCCACTTACTAGTGCTGGTGCAATTTTATGCGCAACAAGATTTAGAGGAAAATTAAAAGGGGTTATACAAGCTACTACACCTACAGGTTCTCTAAACCAGTAAGCGTTTGTTTTTTTCCCACTTGGCATTGCATCTGTTGCAATAGTTTCACCATGAGAATTTATCATAGCGATATTACTTAGCTTTATAGTTTCTATACAACGATCAACTTCCACTCTTGCATAGGTGATTGGTTTCCCAACTTCATCACATAAAGTTTGCGCGATATCTTCTTTGTTTTTTGACAACTTTTTAACCACATCCTTAAGCCAATCTATTCTTTGTGATAGAGTAGAAGCTTTAGTATCAACGGATGCTTTTTGAGCAATTTCTAAGGCTTTTATTGTATCAGATTTTGTACATTTAGGGTATCTAGAAACAATTTTATTTGAATATGGATTTAAAATATTTTCACATAAATCTCTTTTTTCTTCTTCACTTCCAAAAAATATATTTGCTGTCATAATAACTACCTCGTATGATTTTTCTTATTTTATCATATCAATGATAAAAGAAAGTCTCATGCTCATATTATATAAAACTTTTTTTCTTAAATTAATTTTAACTATGTTTTAGCTACAATCACGATTATTTTTAATATTTAAGGATTAATATGACATCAACACTATTAATAGTGCAGTTTATTTTAGCGATTTTTCTTACAATTGCTATTTTACTTCAAAAAAGTTCAAGTATGGGTCTTGGAGCTTATAGTGGAAGTAATGAATCAATGTTTGGGGCAAAGGGACCTGGTAGCTTTCTAACAAAAGTAACATTTAGCTTGGCTTTAACGCTTGTTTTAAATACTTTATATCTTGGATACCTTTACAATCAAGAAAACTCAAAAAGTGTTGTTGATAATGTAGAAATCAATACATTAGTGCCAACTGCTCCAGTTAGTGCAACTTTACCAACAGCGCCTGCAGCACCAAGCGCACCAGTTGCTCCAACAGTACCAGCTAAATAACTTAGACAATAGAAAATGAGATATTTATTTTTTTTAATATTCTCATTCTCTACAATCTTTGCTAATGCACATATCTTTGTGTATCATAGATTTGCAGATGATAGATATCAAAGTGCAAATACTACAATCAAAGAATTAACTAAACAGTTTGAATACTTCAAAAATAACAATTACAAAGTGGTACCTCTTTTAGATATCGTTGAAAAACTAGAAAAAAAAGAGACTATTCCAAATAATTGGATTGCATTAACAATCGATGATGCTTATAAAAGTTTTTATGAACACGGTTTAGATATATTTAAAAAATATAATTATCCTTTTACTCTGTATGTTTATGTAAAAGCAACAGATAAAAAATACGGTGATTATATGACTTGGGATCAGATAAAAGATAGTGCAAAATATGGAACTATAGGACTTCACTCTTATAATCATCCTAGACTTCAAAACTTATCAGATAAACAAATTGTTACTGATACTCAAAAAGCATATGATATTTTTGTTAAAAAACTTGATATTAAACCGTTAACGTATGCATATCCATATGGAGAATATGTTTCAAGAGTTACTAATACTTTAAGAGACAATTTTAATTTCAAGTCTATTTTAAATCAAAATACAGGTTCGATAAATTCTAGAACAAATGTTTTTGATATCCCAAGAATTGCACTGGTAGGGGATGTAAATATCAAACATAAACTTAGATATAAAAGTTTTGATGCTACATGGTACGAACCTTTAAGTTTTCCAGAAGATGGAATTTTGAAACGAGTTCATGCAAAAGTGGATAAAAGAATTAAAAATCTTAAGCTTTATATAACAAGTGAAGGTTGGAGAGATGTTAAGGTTGTTGATGGTATTGTAGATATTAAGTTAAATACTTATTTAAAAAGAGCAAGAACACGAATTATGTTAGGACCAGATGTATTTACAATATCAAATAACATAATAAATAAAGTTAAAAAATCAAAATTAAAAAAAGAGGAGAATTAAAATGATAAATGAAATTTATGAAGAAACAAAAATGTCAATGGAAGAGTCTTTAGAGGCTTTAAAGAGAAATTACTTAACACTAAGAACAGGTAAAGTAAGTCCATCTATTTTGGATAATATTACAGTTGACTATTATGGTGCTCAAACAGCATTAGGGCAAGTTGCGAGTGTAACAACACCAGATGCAACAACTATCAACATTTCTCCTTGGGAAAAACATCTTGTTGGTGAAATAGAAAAAGCAATCAGTGCCGCAAATATTGGTGTAAATCCAAACAATAATGGAGAAGCAGTACAATTATTTTTTCCTCCAATGACTCAAGATCAAAGAAAAGAATCTGTAAAAGGTGCAAAAACAATGACTGATAATGCTAAAGTTGCAATCAGAAATGTTAGAAAGCATGCAAATGATGGTGTAAAAAAACTTCTTAAAGATAAAGAGATTACAGAAGATGAGAGTAAAAAATCACAAGATGAAATTCAAAAAATTACAGATACTTTTGTATCAAATGCAGATGATATGTTTAAAGCAAAAGATATCGAAATTATGAAAATATAGGTTTAAGATTATTATGAATGTAGAACAAATTTATAGAGATTCATCTGCTTTACTTGAGGGGCACTTCAAATTAAGTAGTGGAAATCACTCACAATACTATTTACAAAGTGCAAAAGTTTTAGAAGATCCTAAAACTGCAAAACTATTAGCTGAAGCATTAGCTGAGCAAATCAAAGCAAGTGGTATTGAGTATGATGCTGTTTGTTCACCAGCTCTTGGTGGATTAATAGCAGGATTTGCACTTGCAACTGCACTTGATGTAAGATTTATTTTTGCAGAAAGAGTTGATGGTGACATGACTATAAGACGTGGTTTTGAAGTACAAAAAGGTGAAAAGTATATAATGTGTGAAGATATTATTACTACAGCTGGTTCTGCACTTGAAGCCGCACGTCAAGTTGAAGCTGATGGTGGTGAGATTGTAGCTTTTGCCGCACTTGCTAATAGAGGTTTTTGTCAGAGAGTTGGAAGTGAACTTCCAGCTAAAGAAAATTGTAAATTACCTAAAGGAACAAAACTATTTGCTCTAGAAGATTTTACTTTTGAGATGTATTCTCCTGATAATTGTCCATTGTGTGAAGATGGGTCTGTTGCTTACAAACCAGGAAGTCGTGGTAATTAATCCTTTTTAAGGATTAATACCAACTCTCATATATCGTCTCATCTTTTTTATCTCTGATAAATCAACATTTTTTCCTAGTACTATTTTATTATCATCTCGATATTCTTCTCCAAATGGAGTTATGATACCACTACTTTTTGCCATATCATTATTTGCGCTATCACTTGCTATTACAAAACACTGATTCATCACTGCTAATCCTCTTGTAAGTGTTTCAAAGTTTTCTTTACGTAATTTCCCCCACATAGCAGGAATCAATACTATATCTGCCCCTTGGATTTTTTTCCAAAGATCAATAAACCTAAGCTCAAAACATATTAGACAAGCAATTTTTAAACCATCTATTTCTATGATTTTGATATCTTCTTCTTGTCCTGCTGTAAAATATTTTCTTTCATCATTTAATACAAATAGCTCAACTTTAGATTGAGTGTGTATTATTTTACCTTTATGAAATATGTGTAGTGTATTTATATGTTTATCATCTTTTTTTTGTGTCAATGTTAAGGTGATTGTTTTTGTAGCTGAAAGCTCTTGTAAAAGAGGTATAGCCTTATTTGTTATCTCTACTGACTCATCTAGCCTATCATATGCATACCCGTTTAAACAAAGCTCTGGAGCGACTATAAAAGAGTTTTCATCTACTTGTTCAATAAGTTTTAGTAAAGTTGATAAGTTTTTATCAAAATCGTTAGTTGTAATAGTTTGTAGTGTTACTAGATTCATCTATTTATAATCCTAAGTTGTGTTTTAGCCTTAACTCTTCTACTGATAATTCTGATTCGTCAAGAGGTGTAAAATCTACTTTTATATCAGGTGTTTTGAGATTGTCTTTTTTTAGTAGTTCAATTTCATTTTCAAGCTGTTTAAATTTCATACGTATATGACTAATATGTTGTTCATAGCTTAACTCTAATCTATTCTTTTCATATTTATTTACCTCTTGATAAAGCTCTTCTAGCATAATATCTTTTGTCTTCATCTTTTCTTCAAGTTTGTCATACTTTTCATTTAGATCATTATGTGCATCTTTTCTAACATGATTAGTCATATAGTCTTTTGCAGACATACGACCTTTTTCAAGATCTTCAATTTGCCTTTTATCTATTTTATTGATACCCATAAGTTCTTCAATCTCTAAGTTGTACTGACTTAAAAGCATCTCTTGATGATCAACTTTTTCTTGTAACTCTTGAATCTTTTTATTATACTTTGTGTTTAAAAGATTTTCTGATTGTTTTGTATTTTTTTCATACTCTAATAGTTTGAGTTTTGTATCTTGTAATTCATTTTTACATTGATAATCATTTTCTTGAAGTGATTTACATTGTTTTCGTAAATTTGTTTTTTCATCTTCAAGATTTTCCATATCAAATTTATTTAAAGAGACTAAGTTGTCTAAATACTCTTTCTCTTTTTTTGTTACATCCAGCTCTTTATCTTTTTGTATTAAAGAGTCATTTATTTCATCTAACAATGATATGATTGATTTTACTTTACTATTTTGAGTTTCCATTCCTATTTCCTAAAAGTCATCAAAATCAATTGAACCTTTTGAATAGTTGACAACATTACCTTCAAAAAAGTTTGTTCTTTGATCGTTAAATGAACTATACCCATCAACCCATGGAATAGGGTGCTTTACATTATATTCAGGTGCATATCCAACTGCTTCAAGACGTCTATCTGCAAGATACTCTATATATTGTCTAATTATATTTTTAGTGAAACCAAGGATTTGACCTTGGGTGATATAGTCTCCCCAACTAGCTTCTAAATCAACTGCTTTTCTAAACATCTCTCTAACTTCTTGTTCTAGTTCAGCTGTAAAAAGCTCTGGTCTTTCTTTTCTTGTACTATTAATAAGTTGTTGGAAAAGTAAAAGATGAGTTACTTCATCTCTTTGGATGAATTTAATCATTTGTGAACTTCCAAGCATTTTACCAGATTTTCCAAGTGCATACATCGCTGCAAATCCAGCATAGAAATATAATCCTTCTAAAATTTGATTTGCAAACATTGCTAGTACAATTTTATGATCATCAATATCTCCTGCTAGGTCATTGTAAACACCAGCAATAAAGTTGTTTTTTTCTTGTAATTTAGCATCTGTTTTCCACATATCATAAATCTCATCTGTATTATCAGAGATTGACTCAACCATAACGGCATATGACTTACTATGATTTGCTTCTTCATAAGATTGTCTTGATAAAATCGCATTGATTTCAGGTGCTGTTATATATGGATTTATATTGTCCATCAAGTTATTTGTTTGTAATGAATCCATAAAAATAAGTTGAGACAAAACTAAATCATACATTCTTTTTTCAGGACCAATTAGATACTTATAGTCTTTTGCATCTTGAGTCATCTGTACTTCTTTTGGAAACCAAGTATTTCCTTCCATTTGATCCCAAAGCTTTACAGCCCATTCATATTTACATCTTGTAAAATTTATCATTCCATCTGGATTTCCACCAAATGTTCTTCTATCATTTAAATTCTCTGTTGAATTTGGGTTGTATATTAATTTTCTATCCATTATTGACATCCTACACATTCTTGACTTCTGTCAGCTACATCACTAGCAGCTTCAGGTGATTGGCTTCTTAGATAGTAAGTTGATTTCAATCCTAATTCCCAAGCTAGACTATATATTTGGTGTAAGTATTTACCACTTGCTTTATCTAAGCTCATAAAAATATTTGTTGATTGACCTTGATCTATCCATTTTTGTCTAATAGCCGCCGCTTTAATTATATCAGTTTGTTCAACCTCATATGCTGGTGTATAGTAGTTCCAAGTATCAGGTGATAAGTTAGGAACTACTACAGGAATTTGACCACTTAAATTTTCTTCGAACCATTTTCTTTTAAATACAGGTTCAATAGCTTGAGTAGTACCAACAAGTATTGATATAGAACTTGTTGGCGCAATTGCCATTAGATAGCCATTTCTCATACCATTTGTTTTAACTTCTTCTCTTAATTTATCCCAATCATATCCTGTATCAAAAAGATCTTTTTGTACAAGTGCATTTACAGCAGGAGTTGCATGATCCATTGGCATGATACCTTTAGACCAGTTTGAACCCTCAAAAGTAGGATAAACACCTTTTTCAACGGCTAATGCTGATGAATATTTAATCGCATTGTAACTAATGGCTTCCATAACTAAGTCAATCTTTTTAAGATGTTCATCTCCACCCCAAACTAAACCTTGCTCTGCAACCATTTGTGATTCACCCATCACTCCAAGACCAATTGCTCTACTTTTTAGATTTGTTACTTTTACTTTTCGAAGAGGATAGAAGTTTAAATCAATTACATTATCCAGCATTCTTACTGCAATTGGAACAACTCTTTCTATGTCTGCGCGAGTATTTATCTTACTTAGATTTACACTCGCAAGATTACAAACTGCAGTATCTCCATCGATTTTTTCTTTTTCTACTATAAAGATTCTTTTTCCGTTTAAACTATCAAGTGCAGTAATTTTATTTGCAAGTTTTTCTATTCCACTATCAACAGTTACTTTTTGGTTTTCTTCAAATGTTAAAATCTCACCATCTTCTAATTCTATTTTTATTAGATAATGATTTGGATTTGTATTTTGAAAGATTTCTGTACAAAGATTAGAACTTCTTATAAATCCTGTATGAGGATTTGGATTTGCTTTGTTTGCATTGTCTTTAAAACATAAAAATGGACTTCCTGATTCAAAATATGATGTAAGAACTTTTTTCCATAAGTCTTTAGCTTTCATCTGCTCTTTAGTGATAGTGATATCATTTTCATATTCTATATATCTTTTTTCAAATTCTTCACCCGTAAGTGTTGCTAAATCTGAAACTTCATAAGGATCAAATAGTGTCCAGTGAGAATCTTCTTGTACTCTTTTCATAAAGATATCATTTATCCATAGTGCAGGAAATAGATCATGAGCTCTACGTCTCTCTTCTCCACTATTTTTCTTTAAATCAATAAAATCAACTATATCCATATGCCAAGGTTCAAGGTAAACAGCAATCGCACCTTTTCTAGTTCCTAGTTGATCAACGGCTAGTGCAATGTCGTTTGTGATTTTTAAAAATGGAATAGTACCACCAGCGGCACTTTTATGTCCATCAATTACTCCCCCAAGTGATCGAATAGAATTCCAATCCCATCCAATTCCTCCACCAAATTTAGATAATAAACCCATCTCTTTGTAACTATCAAAAATACCTTCGATATTATCAGGTGTTGAACCTATATAACATGATGAAAGTTGATGTCTATTTGTTCTTGCATTTGATAATGTTGGAGTTGCAACCATAACTTCAAATTTTGAAAGAACATCGTAAAATTCTTTTGCACGAGACTGTTTATCCTCTTCATGCTGTGCTAAGAACATAGCAATTCCCATAAACATTTGCTGTGGTAATTCTATTGGTTCTTTATCATTATTTTTAAGAAGATATCTATCATAAATAGTTTTCATCCCAAGATAGTTAAATAAATAGTCACGTTGAGGAACTAGATAATCATTTAAATCATCAAGATCATATCCATTTTCTAGTCCAGGGATTATTCTAGTAGCTTCTTGACCATACTTTACATAATCTCTTATGTGACAGTATGCATTTCCTTTGATACCGTGTGTTGACTTTCCAACTCTATGGTAAAGATCAAAAAGGAATAATCTAGCGGCTACAAAAGTCCAGTTTGGAACATCTATATCTATTTTTTCTATTGCCGTTTTGATTAAAGCGTCTTGAATATCAGAAGAACTCATCCCATCAATAAATTTAATCTGTGCATCAATTTCTAGCTCACTTTGACTTACCCCTGGTAAATCTTGTGTTGCAGATGTTGTATGCTTTTGTATTTTGGAAATATCCAAAATTTCTTGCCGACCATTTCTTTTTTGTATCATTATTGCCATCTAAAACTCCGTAAGTGCTTTTATAAAAGCCTGTGTATATATTGTAATTTTTTAATTGTATTTAATCTTTGCATTTTAGCTAAAAAGATATTAGATTTTTGTTAAAAATACTGGTCGATTAAATTTATACAAAATTGTTTAAAACTAATTTTTTTAAACAATTTTATATGAAAATTTGGATAAAATATTTAAATTTTATAAATAACAAAAGGATTTTTATATGGCTTTAAAAGTTGCTATTAATGGATTAGGAAGAATTGGACGTTGTGTTGCTAGAATAGTTGCAAGTAGAGAAGATGTAGAGTTAGTTGCTGTAAATGCAAGTGGTTCTGAAGAGATGCTACAATACGGACTAAGATATGATTCTGTGCACGGAAACAGAAGAGATATTGAAGTAAAAGACGGATTTATCCATATTGGCAATGATAAAGCAAAAATATTCAGCGAAAGAGAACCAGCAAAGATTGATTTTGCAAGTTGTGGTGTAGATGTAGTTTTAGAGTGTACTGGTGCGTTTTTAACGCAAGAATCAGTACAAGGATACTTAGAAAATGGTATCAAAAAAGTTGTATTTTCTGCACCTGCAAAAGATGATACTGCAACATTTGTAATGGGTGTAAATGAAAATACTTATGCTGGTCAAGCAGTTGTATCAAATGCATCTTGTACTACAAATGGTTTAGCTCCTGTGGCAAAAGTTCTTGATGATGCTTTTGGTATTGAAAACGGACTTATGACTACAATTCATGCATATACAGGTTCTCAACCTATTTTGGATTCAAAACATAAAAGTGATCCAAGAAAAGCTAGAGCAGGGGCAGTTAATCTTATCCCAACTACAACTGGTGCGGCAAAAGCTATATCTAAAGTTTTACCACAATTAGCAGGTAAAATTAATGGTCAAGCAATTAGAGTTCCAACTCCAAATGTTTCTATGGTTGACTTAACTGTAACATTAAATCAAGACGTTACAGTTGAATCTATAAATAAAGCAATCAAAGACGCATCTCAAGGTTCTATGAAAGGTATCTTAGGAGTTGATGAAGAGAGACGAGTAGGAAGTGACTTCAACGGTGAAACTACAAGTTCAGTAGTACCTCTTGATACAACACAAGTTGTAGGAAATAGAATGGTTAAAGTTCTTGCATGGTACGATAATGAGTGGGGATATTCTACACGTCTAGTTGATATGGCAGTACACGTAGCTTCAAACTAAGGTAAAAAATGAAACTTCAAGAAATAAATAAAATTGATATAGCAAATAAAAAAGTTTTTATAAGATGTGATTTTAATGTACCAGTTGATGAGTATCAAAATATTACAGATGATCGTCGAATTAAATCTGCACTAAATACGATAAGATATTGTATTGACAATGATTGTGCAGTTATTATCGCATCTCATTTTGGAAGACCAAAAAATGGTTTTGAAGATAAGTTTTCACTTCTTCCAATTGCTAAAAGATTGCATACTCTTTTAAAAACAGAGATAAAATTAGCTCCAAATGTAATTTGTGAGGAAACAGTTGCTATGGCAAATGATCTTCAAAATGGTGAGATCATGTTATTGGAAAATATGAGATTTGAATCAGGTGAAACTAAAAATGATCCTGCCTTATCTCAAACACTTGCTAATATGGCAGATGTATTTATAAATGATGCTTTTGGTGTATCTCATAGAGCTCATGCTTCAGTTGAAGGTATTGCACAACATTTTGATATAAACTCTAAAGCTGCTGGTTTTTTACTTGCACGAGAAATTAAATTTTTCTATCATATTATAGAAGAACCTAAAAGACCATTTGTTTCTATAGTAGGTGGTTCAAAAGTTTCAGGAAAACTTGAAGCTTTACATAACTTAGTTCCAAAAGTAGATAAAATCATTATTGGTGGGGGTATGGCATTTACTTTTCTTAAAGCTTTAGGCCATGAAGTTGGTAACTCTTTAGTTGAAGAAGAGCTAGTACCAGAAGCAATAAAAATCATGGAACAAGCAAAAGAATTAGGTGTAAAATTATACTTACCTGTTGATGTAATAGCCGCTGAAGCATTTGATAGTGAAGCATTTGCAAAAGCAGTTACAGTTCAAGAGATACCAAAAGGTTGGATGGGACTAGATATTGGACCAGCTACTTCTGTACTTTTCTCTCAAGCTTTAGAGGATGCTCATACTATTTTATGGAATGGTCCAATGGGTGTTTATGAGATGGATAAGTTTGCAAAAGGAAGTACTAAACTTTCTCATGCAGTTGCTTCTTCATATGCAACAACTGTAGTTGGTGGTGGTGATACTGCTGATTTAGTTAGAAGAACAGATGATGAAGATGAGATGACTTTTATAAGTACTGGTGGTGGAGCATCACTGGAACTAATTGAGGGTAAAGTATTGCCTGGTGTAAAAGCACTTATTATTGAAGAATAATCTTTATAGCTTAAATATATGAATATCCTATTAAATGGTGTAGGGAGAATTGGTAAATCTATTGTAAGAATTGCCAACTCTTCAGATACCTTAAAAATCGTTGCAATAAACGAACTAAACTCAAATATCCAAAATATTGCATACTCAATAAACTATGACTCTACTTATGGTAGATTTGAAGATAAATTTGATGTAAACAATAATTTTATTCAAAATTCTAAAAATAAAATTGAGATACTAAATAAATCAGATTTATTTGATATCGATTTTAAAGAGAAGAATATTGATATAATTATTGATGCAAGTGGAAGCATTACAGATATTGAAAAGTTAAAATCCTTAGAAGTTAAAAAAATATTTTTAACTCATCCAAACAAAAATGCAGACATAAATTGCATACTTGGTGTAAATGAAGAAAAACTAAATACCAATCATAAAATCATATCCACAAGTTCATGCAATGCAACAGCATTATTACCAGTATTAAAAATTATAGATGATAATTTTAGTATAGAATATGGGGATATAGTAACTGTTCATCCACTTTTAAATCATCAAAAAACACTTGATAGTTCTTGCATAGGAAGTAAAGATAGAGATGTAAAATGTAACTTTGAATTTGGTAGGTCTTCGACTCAAAATATTATACCAAGTCAAACAACAACGATTGATGCATGTTCATATGTGATGCCATTTATCAGTAGAGAATTAATATCTTCAAGTAGTCTAAGAGTACCAACACCAACAGTTGGTGCAATAAACGTTGCCATTACTGTAAAAAATGATTGTTCCATCGAAAAACTGCAAAGTATTTTAAAAGACTATGAATCAAAACAAAAGTATAAAATACTTTTAAACAATTTTGAATCACTAGTATCAAGCGATTTTCAAGCACAAAATTATACAAGTATTGTAGATCATAGATTTACAGATATCAAAAAAAATAAAATGATTAAATTAGTAGTTTGGTATGATAATGAATGGGGTTATGCCTCTAAAGTTGTTGATATTGTAAAAACTATATCGGTTTAGTTTTATTTATTAATATTATAGTACAATACTATTTATTTAAAAAAAAGGTTTATATATGAAAAAAACTTTATTATCTTTAGCTGTAGTATCTTTACTAAATGCAGATACAACAATGTGTTTTAAGAAAAATCACATAGACCCAAGTACTATTGATGAAGTAGCACTTGATGGTGGAAAATGTGGAAGTAAACTAAGCTCAACAGATATGAAAAAAGATGGATATATTATAGAAGATATAAAAATAACATCAACAAAAAATGGAATGGATTTTATCTATATATTTAAAAAACCAACTTCGATTCAAGTAGGTTCTGATG
>Ga0193956_1000536_pt1 | contig 17176 bp, 14 predicted proteins | sample BB_7_MG_FD_140358 | JGI IMG/M metagenome (GOLD analysis project Ga0193956, IMG submission 140358) | Microbial mat bacterial communities from the Broadkill River, Lewes, Delaware, United States - BB_7_MG | ecosystem: Environmental > Aquatic > Freshwater > River > Microbial mats | place: USA...
ATTATATGGCATCTACTATTACTGATTTTAACTTAACTACGGACAACAATAGTACACAACTTGATTACAATACAAGTGGTTGTAAGTTTGTTATTACAGATTATGTAGAAGATATAAACGGAACACGATTAGCCGACAATAATGTCACAAACCTACAATAACTATTTAGATAGTGCTAAAAGAGTATTTGAGATCGAAGCAGAAGCGATCTCAAACCTCTCTAAAAACCTTGATGATAACTTTTCAAAAGCTGTTGAACTTATCTTAGAATCAAAAGGAAAAGTTATCGTTTTAGGAGTTGGAAAATCTGGAATTATCGGAAAAAAGATAACTGCAACTCTATCTTCAACTGGAACTCCGTCACTATTTTTACACCCAACAGAGGCTTATCACGGTGATTTTGGAGTTGTAGAGAGTAAAGATGTAGTTATTCTTATCTCAAATAGTGGTGAGTCTGATGAGGTTCTTCAAACAATCCCTTTTTTTCAGAGAAATGGAAATAGAGTAATAGCTTTATCCTCTAATCCAGAATCAACACTTGGAAAAAATAGTGATTTACATTTAAATATAAGTGTAGAGAAAGAGGCTTGTCCTCTACAACTTGCCCCGACCTCATCAACAACGGCAACACTTGCAATGGGTGATGCTCTATCAGTTGCACTTATTGATGCTCGAAATTTTCAAGCAGAAGATTTTGCACAGTTTCACCCTGGTGGTTCTCTTGGTCGTCGTCTACTGACAAAAGTTGGTGATGTTATGGCAAAAGAGAATCTTCCTATAATTGCGAAAAAGACTCCTATAACAGAGTTGATACATACAATTTCTAAAGGTGGACTTGGCATAGCAGTTATAACAGATTCTGAAAACTCACTACTCGGAATTGTAACTGATGGAGATATTCGTCGAGCTATGGAGAGTAATCAGAAAGAGTTTTTTAACTTAAAAGCTAACGATATTATGACTCTAAATCCTAAAACTCTATCAAAAGATGATAAATTATCTGTTGCTGAAACTATCTTTCAAGAAGATAAAATAGGTGCCATTATTGTTACAGATAACAGTAAAGTAATAGGAGTCTTAAAGCCTTTTCACCTATAAATGTAGTTGATTACTCTTCAGGCTTTATGTCTCCAAGTGTAGGTAGAGTCTCCTCTATCTCAACACTGTCCCCACCACTTTCAAGATCTTCATAAGTTGGGAAAATTTGCATATCTGAACAAATTTCATTGCCATTTATATCAGTATATATAATATAGAATGGTGTAAAAACAAGATTTTTTGAATAGCCTATTGTGGCTATAAGTCGATTGCTGTTATCTCTAAAAAATACGGTTTTAGGTGCAAACTCAGAGTATGAGCTATCTATCATCTTATATAGAATAGATACACGACTCTTCTCATAGTCATCAGCAATAGGAACTCTTGAATTTATAGACACAGCACTATCTTTTGAAGCTGAAGCATCACCACTATTTATATCACTAAGAGCCTTATACTCTGTACTATTTTTTAGATTTGGACACTTCTCAAGCAGTTGTGATTCAAGAGTTTGTGGCTTAACTCTAACTAAAACTGACTTCTCAACAGTGGGATTTTCAAGAAAAAATAGAGTTACAATAGACTCTCCAGCAGAGACTGTTTTTAACTTAACTTGATATTGCTCATCAATTTTTACAATAGAGTCTATTTCAAGAATCTTTTCCGATGAACTAAATGCCATTAGTCCATCCTCAAAATAGTAGTCTTTAGAACCATCTGTAATAGCTACATCTAACTCTCCAGTATCACCAAGAGAGATATCAATCTTATTTGAACTTCTTAATTCCATATATAAGCTATTAACATCTATTTCAGGCTCAGGTTCAACAATAGAAGTTATAGGCTCTTCTGTTTTCTCTATTATAGGTTCAGGCTCAGGTTCAACAGTAGGAGTTATAGGCTCTTTCTCTTCACTATTTACAATAGGCTCTTTTTTTGAGGATAGGGCAGATAGTTCGACAGGATCATCACCACAAGATAAAAAAATAAAAGGCATAACTATAAAAGCTTTTTTTAGACTGAATTTCATATTCCCTCTTAAATCTGTATAGTGCCAACTATTATATCAATTTTTACTATCTTCTATCAGCTCCAATAACTTCTGAAATTGAGTTAAATCCATCTCTATCCATAAGTTGTAGAAGCTCTCTATTGATATTTTTAATAAGGTTTGGACCTTTAAAGATCAGAGCAGAGTAGACTTGAACAAGAGAAGCACCAGCTTTTAGTCGTCGGTAAGCCTCTTCTCCACTATCAATTCCACCAACAGAGATAAGAGTAGTTTTTCCATAAAGCTCTTTTGCAACTGCTTCGAAAAGTTTGAAACTCTTCTCTTTTAAAACTGCTCCAGATAGTCCACCACCAAAAGATGCAGGATCTTTAATCAGAGAGTAGTCAATAGTTGTATTGGTTGCAATGATTCCATCAGCACCACTCTTTACAGCAAAAGTTGATAGATTCACAGCACTCTCTTCACTCATATCAGGAGCAATTTTTAGAAGAATTGGCTTTTTAGTAAGCTTTTTCCCATCTCTAAAAAGCTCTTCAATAAACTTCTCATTTTGAAGATCTCTTAAATTTGGTGTGTTTGGTGATGAGATATTTATAACAAGATAGGTTGCAAACTTCTCAAACTTCTCTATAAGTTTAAGATAGTCATTAATAGCTTCATTCTCTGGAGTAACTTTATTTTTACCGATATTTATACCGACAGGAAAAGGGAAAGGATAATTTTTACTAACTCTTTTAGCTATCTTCTCCATTCCATCATTATTGAAGCCCATTGCATTCTGAAGAGTCTCTTCCTCTATATGTCTATGTAGTCTCGGTTGTGGATTTCCATCTTGAGGCTTTGGTGTGATAGTACCGATCTCACTAAAACCAAATCCAATTGACCTCATCGCACCAATCATAGTTGAGTTTTTATCAAAACCTGCACCAAGTCCAACAGGGTTACCAAACTCTTCACCAAATAGAGTCTGCTTTAATCTATCATCTTTAACTGTATGAATAGCTCTCCAAGCTCTACCACAGATAGGTAGTTTATCTGTTGTTGTCATAAAAAGCTCTGCAAGGTGGTGAGCTGTCTCAGGTTGAAATTTATAGGCTAATTTTCTAAGATTATTGTAGTTAAGCATTGTTTTTCTTTCTAAAGTTTTTCTAAATTATTTAAATGAAATTCTATTATAGTTTTTGAAATAGAGGAAAAGAGAATATCCTCTCTTCTACTACTATTTACAGATAGGTGCTGTTATAAGTGTCGAGATAAACTCTCCATTTTCAAGATAGATATGAAACGGTAATTTAATATCATTTCCTCTATGTTGTTCACAAGAGAGCTGAAAAACAAGTTTTCCACTACTCTCTATCCCATTAACTCCTTGATAATGTTTAGTGATTGTACTATCATCTATCGCCTGTATCTCTGGAATCCCAAGACCGAGAATGTAGTGTGTCATATCTATTGTTCCTCGGCTGTTTTTATCAACACTATAAATCCAAGAGTCTGTATCAATATCATACCGTCCATTCACATTAAAATCCATAATTGAGCAGTATCCATTTTGATAAGCATCTTGTGAACAGCCGTTATAGACTTGATCAAAGCCGAAAGGGTTCTGAGGGAAAACTGTTAAGTTATCTGCCTCATATTTTTTGTCTTTAGCATCAAAGTCAGTGATTTTACCTGTTGTTTCACCATTTGCATACTCTCCATATAGTGATTTTACATCTTTATAGTTGTAGATATAGACAAGAGCTTTACCATCACTATTTAAACCGAACTTCTCGATATAAACATTATCTCCACCTTCATCATATTCAACAACAAGTTTTGCACTTCCACCGTAGTTATCTTGATTAAAGACAATCCACTCATAGACATACTTTTTGAGAAGCTCAAAACTACCAATATCTACACCATTGCTAAAGATATCTACTGTTTTCTGTTTGGGTATATAGTCACTACTTGAAGCTGTTGCCACATATCGACCCTGATTAAGTTCACCAAATGCAAAGTCTCCATCAGCATCACTGATAACACTTTTTTCACTACCCATACCGTAAGACTCAACTTTTTGAAGATGAACAGTCGCTCCACTAAGCTTTACTCCACCCTCTTTTACAACTTTACCTTTAATGTTATTGGCAGTGATATTAAAGCTATCACTCTCTACACAGATAATATATTTATGGTTATATTTTTCAAAATCGTCTTCAACAAAGTAGTCTTCATTAGCTCCAACAACTCTAAACATATCGGCACTATCATCACTGCTATCTCTTGTCCAATACTCTTTTGTTGGTAGAGAGTCTACTTCTTCACCGTAAGGGAGTCTACTTCTAAAATAGATAGCTTTTAACTCTTCAACCGATGGTAGAACTTTTCCATCATTAACACACATATAGGTAGCTAAGTCCCATTTTGCTTGACCATTTAGATTGGTATACTCTTTAGCCTCTATTGGTTCTTCACCACTCTCTATAAAAGCTGTAAACTTGTAGTTTATAGTCTCCTGATTCTTTAAAATATAGCCATTCTCAAAATCTATAAAGTATGGGAGATCTGTGCTATCAGCAATTGTACTGCTCCAGAACTCACTATTACCAAACTTTTCAGCTATATCAGATACAAACTCTTTCTCATCTAAGAAAGCTATAAGCTCCTCTTTTGTTAATAGTCTATAACCGTTATACTCTCCAAATAGTTGGGCATTATCCCAAGTAAATTTACGACCGTTCTCAAAGAATAGAATATCCTCTAAATCTATTTTAGGAACAACAGTTATATTGACCTCATCAACCTCTTCACTACTAAGATATGTTTTTACAATAGGCTCAGATTTGTAAATATCATTATAGGTCACTATCTCAACTTCTGTTCCGTTAATATCTGTAAATTTAAAAGCTCCACTCTCATCTGTTGTTGTAGAGAAGACTATCTGTTCATTATCCCTCTCAAAAGAGAGATTTACATCTATTCCCTCCTTAGCTCTATCTGCCCTACTTTTTATATAACCAGATATAGTTAGATTCATATCTTTTGAAACTATTTCTAACTTTCCACTATCTGATGAGGTAGCCCCTCTATCATCGGTAATAGTTAAAGTTATGGTGTGTTCACCAACAGAAAGTTCAGAAGTCTCAAACTCACTATCAATTCCACTATAAAGCTCTCCATCAAGTGAACTATTGAACTCATATTTTGTGATATTTCCATCTTCATCTATACTACTTGAACCATTAAGAGTTATCGATTCAGATGAGAATTTTACAAGAGATTCAAGTGTTAATTTAGCTACTGGTTCAATATTTTTAGGAATAACTGTAACTTCTTTAGAGTCGTTAGCCTCTTCACTCTCTTCATCTTCTATTGATAGAGTTATAGTGTGTTTACCTGCCGATAGAGTATCAACCACAAAGCTCTTCTCTTCTCCTGAGTAGATTAATCCATCAATTGAGCTATAGAAACTATAACTTTCAACTTTTAAATCATCAACACTCTCACTACCGTCAAGTAGAAGAGGAGTCTCTTCATCTAAAGTAGTTTTATCCATATTTAAAACTGCAACTGGAGGATAGTTTAACCGTTTTACAGTCACCTCTTTTGAGATAGAGTCAAAGTCTTTACTATCATCTTCGACAATTAAAGTTATATTGTGATCCCCAACTTTTAAGGTCTCAACACTACATTTACTCTCTATACTGTTACAGAGTTCACCATCAATATCACTACTAAACTTATAGTTAACAATCCCTTTATCATCTATACTCTCACTACCATCAAGCATTATTGAGTCACCATCAATATAGCTACTTTTAGCGATAGAGAGTCTTGCAATAGGAGAACTATTTCCATTTGCAACAAGAATAGAGCTTGTATCTGATGATGTAAAACCGAGAATATTCTCTATTTTTAGAGTGATCTGATGAAAACCTATACTTAAACTCTTTTTACAGGTAGACTCAACTCCTATACACAGAATCCCATCTTTATCACTACTAAAACGGTATTTCTCTATTTTATAAGGAGATTCACTCTTCTCTGCTGACATAGGAATAGTCTCATCGGATAGATACTTATCTCCTGCAATATCAAGAATAGCTGTAATAGAGCTATCAATTACTGTTTTGTTGTCTTCACTGGAGATATTTTTATCATCTTCAATAGTGCTGTTCTGTTCATTATCTGGAACTGTAGTTGTATTGTCTTCCACTTTAGAGCCATCTTCACTGGAGATATTTTTATCATCTTCAATAGTACTGTTCTGTTCATTATCTGGAATTATAGTTATATTATCTTCTTGAGGTTCTGTTGTATTACTTTCACCCTCTACAGTTAATACCTGTATGGTAGTAAATTCTTCTCCACTGCTATCTGTACCTATTAAAGAGATAATGTGTATACCTACTGAAAGATCTGTTACCATACATAGGGAATTTGTACCACTACAAAGTTCACCATCTAAACTGCTTTTAAATTCATAAGAGACAATATCTGAATCACTCTCTTCACCACTTAAAACAACTGTTTCTCCACTCTTAACAGGTTCATTTATCTCACTTAAAGCAACTTTTTGAGGTTCTGTTGTATTACTTTCACCCTCTACAGTTAATACCTGTATGGTAGTAAATTTCTCTCCACTGCTATCTGTACCTATTAAAGAGATAATGTGTATACCTACTGAAAGGTCTGTTACCATACATAGGGAGTTTGTACCACTACAGAGTTCACCATCTAAACTGCTTTTAAACTCATAAGTAGCAATATCTTTACTACTATCAACTCCACTAAAGATGACTGGTTTACCACTCTCTATAGGGCTATCAACCTTTGATAGAACGACTTTATCATTTATAGGATCGTCACTACTACCATCATCAATATCTATAGGAGTATTGCTACTATTGTCCTCTACTGGTACAGAAAGAGGAGTAAGCTTTATATATTCTTCTTCACAACCACTAATAGTTATTAAAAAAACTAAAATCATTAAATAGTTCATTTTTAAATCTCCTAAGTTTAAAGTAATTCTTTTATCTTAAACAATAATATAGATTATACTATTTAAAGATTACTAATTTGCTAAGATCAATAGAAAAGGCTTCTTAGAGTTATGAGAAAACGAGAGTTTATTAGTTATAAAGAGTCTATTAATAAGTTAAAGAGTTTAAGTGTTAGAGAACCTCTTTTTGAGAAGATCCCATTAATGGAGTCGAGAGGAAGAGTTCTATTTGAAGATACTGTTGCAGAGAGTAACTCTCCAGAATTCCCGACATCATCACTTGATGGATTTGCAATTAAGGCTACTGATCAGAAGAGAGATTTTATAGATATTTTAGGAGATAATCCAGCAGGAACAGATATTTCTGATGAGGTAGTTGATGGAAAAACTATTAAAACTTTTACAGGTTCACTTATGCCAAAAGGGAGTGATACTCTAATTCAGATTGAGAATGTTAGAGTTGAAGATAATCGACTATATATAGAACAGCCTGTATCTATCGGTAATGGAATTCGTCCTGTTGGTGAAGTCTATCGAAAAGGCGATGTCTTAATTAAAAAAGGTACAGTTATAGATTTTGCAGAGATTGGAGTTCTTGCAGGTCTAAATATGAGTTATGTTAAAGTTGCCCTAAAGCCTAAAGTTGCAATCTTATCAACTGGTAGTGAGGTTCTTGAACTTGGAGAAGAGAGAAAAAGTCGTGGAGAGATTAGAAGTTCAAATAACTATACACTTCAAGCACTAACAGAGAAATTTGGTGGTGAAGCTATTCAGCTTGGAGCTGTAAAAGATGATTTTAACTCTACTCTTAAAGCTTTTCAGAACGGTTTAGATAGTGGAGCTGATATTATTGTTAGTACAGGTGGTGTATCTGTTGGGGATTATGATTTTGTGCAAGATATTATTCCAAAACTTGGTGCAGAAGTGATCTTTCACGGAGTAAAGATTAAACCGGGGCAACACATTATGGTAGCTCAAAAAGAGAAACAGGTCATTATCGCTCTTCCAGGGTTTGCATATTCCTCAACTGTTACTTTTATACTATATACTTTACCTCTCTTAAAGAGAATTTTAGGGCAGAAAAGTGAACTGTATACAGTTCAAGGGGTTCTATCACAGAAGTTTTATAAGAGATCTAAAAAGACAGAGTTTACACCTTGTAGCATTGAGATTATTAATGGTGAGTATAGAGCTAACTTTGATAATAAGAAAGTTGGAACAAGTGCGATACTTACAAATATGTTGGACTCTGCAAACTTAATCGTAACTGATGAAAATAGCGAAGATAGAGAAATTGGTGAAAAAGTCGATATTATACTTTTGTGATATAATTTCGGATAAATGTATTGTAACAAATAGAATGAAATAAAGGGGGCTTTTTTGAGAATTTTAGTTGTTGATGACAGTTCCACAATGAGAAGAATTATCAAAAATACTTTAGGGAGACTAAACTATAAAGATGTAGTTGAAGCAGAACACGGTGCTGAAGCTTGGACACATATGGATGCAAATCCTGATCTCGGTATGTTGATCACAGACTGGAATATGCCAGAAATGAACGGACTTGATCTTGTGAAAAAGGTTAGAGGTGATAGTAGATTTGCTGATTTACCGATCATTATGGTTACAACAGAAGGTGGTAAAGCTGAAGTTATTACTGCTCTAAGAGCTGGTGTAAATAACTATATTGTTAAACCATTCACTCCTCAAGTTCTCAAAGAGAAATTGGCAGCTGTTATGGGTGTCGATGAGTAATATAAAAGAGTTCTACTATGAGCTTGAGGTTAAACCCTCATCACATTATGAACACTTTTTAGATCTCTTAATTGAGATATATCCAGACGGTTTTGAGGAGCTTGATAGCTCCTTTATTCTCCGTAGTGAAGAGCCTTTAGATGATATAAAGTGGACTCTTGATCTATTCCGTGAAAAGTTAGCAGAAGCGACTAAAAGCGATATAGAACTGGCTATAAGTGAGAGTAAAAAACAGAATATCGACTGGATAGAAAATTTTAAAAAAAGTATAGAACCTATCCTTATAGAACCATTCTATATTCACCCAAGTTGGCACTCTCCTAAGAGTGGTTTAAAGAATATTATTTTAGATCCTGCTCTCGCTTTTGGCTCAGGACACCACGAAACAACAGCTTCTTGTGTTGAGATTCTTATAGATGAGGTCACACCATCTAAAACCGTTTTTGATGTCGGTACGGGTAGTGGAATCCTTTCATTAATTATCTCGAAAATGGGTGCTACTGTTGATTTATGTGATATTGATCCAGTTGCCGTAGAGAGTGCAGAAGATAATTTCACTAAGAATGGATTGAGCTATAGAGATGCTTGGGTCGGTTCTGCGAACTCTATTGAGAGAGAGTACAACTTAGTGGTGGCAAACATCATTCCCGATGTTATTGTTGCAATAGCTTATCATCTGAAAAATAGGGTTGCAGATGGTGGGAGATTACTACTTTCTGGAATTTTAGAGAACCACGAAGAGAGAGTTTTAGAACAGTTTACAGACTTCAAACTTATAAAAAGAGTTCAAAAAAACGAGTGGGTAACCCTTCTTTTAGAGAAAAAATAGCTTCAAAGAACTTCCAAAAAATAGAGAAATATAAAAGGTTTATATGATGATTTTAGTTATGAAAAATGGTGCTACGGAAGAGGAGATTAGCAGTACAGCAAACCAGATTAAAGAGTGGGGACACGAAGTAACCATTTCTAAAGGTGAGTATCAAGCTGTTGTTGGAATCATAGGAGATAAGCAGGACTTAGCAGGAAAAGCTCTTAAGAGTCTTCCAGGTGTTGAGAAAGCTCTTGAAGTTTCTGCTCCATATAAGAAAGCGAGTCGTGAGTTTCACCCTGCTGACTCTATTATCGATATTAATGGTGTAAAAATCGGTGGTGGACATAAGTCAATTATTGCTGGACCTTGTTCAGTTGATACTTATGAAAACCTCATCTTGATTGCTAAATCTGTAAAAGAGGCTGGTGCTACTATGCTTCGTGGTGGTGCATTTAAACCGAGAACTTCTCCTTACTCTTTCCAAGGTAAAGGTACAGAGGGTCTTCAGATGTTAGCAGAAGCTCGAAAAGAGACTGGTCTTCCAATCGTTACTGAGCTTATGAGTGAGAAAGATATTGATGCTGTTTATCAATATACTGATGTTATTCAGATTGGTGCAAGAAATATGCAGAACTTCTCACTTCTTAAAGAGATCGGTAGACTTGGAAAGCCTGTAATTCTTAAAAACGGTATCGCTTCAACAGTAAAAGAACATCTTATGTCAGTTGAATATGTTATGAGTGGTGGTCTAAATGATGTTATTCTTGCTCTTAGAGGAACAAGAACTTATGATACAGCAATGAGAAACACTCTTGATGTTGCACTTGTTCCATATCTTCAGAATAAGACTCACCTACCTGTAATTGTTGATCCATCTCACTCTGCTGGTGCAAGAGAGTATGTTTCTGCTCTATCTTATGCAGGTATGGCTGTTGGTGCTGATGGTGCTATTATTGAGGTTCACCCTTGTCCAAGCTGTGCTTTATCTGATGGTGATCAAGCTCTACTTCCTGAAGACTTTGATTACTTAATGCAAAAACTTAACACTCTTCCAACTTGGAATCAGAAAGAGTGGAATAGAGAACTTGGAAAAGTTCAAAATAGTAAGCTTTTAGGAGAGTAGAATGGGAATGCCAGGTGGTTTAGAACTTATAGCGATTCTTGTAATTGTTGTACTTATTTTTGGTGGAAAGAAGATTCCTGAACTTATGAAGGGAATTGGAAGTGGAATTAAAAACTTCAAAAAAGCTGTTAAAGATGAAGACAACAATCCTGAAATAGCTAAGACAGAAGAGAAAAAAGAGGAGACAGTTGCCTCTACAACTACTACAAAAACAGAAGAGAAAAAGGCTTAATAGCCTCTTCTCACTTCAAATTAATTAATCTCTAAATTTATAGTCATAAGATCTTCTATAATTTTAATTTTCTCTTTTATGTCTGCTCGATTAGGAGCGAATTTTTCAGCCATTTTTAGATCTACTCTTGCTCTATTGTAGTTATTTAATAGTGCAAAAGAGTTTGCTCGTTCAAGAAGAGCATCTATATGTTCAGGGTTAATGTTAAGAATCTCTGTATAGTCAGCAATAGCTTCATTATATCTTTTCAATTTTTGATATATATTTCCTCTTTTTAGATAGCCACCAAGGTGGTACTGGTTCAGACTTAATAGAAGTGAATAGTTGTCGATAGCTTTTTTATCTCTATTTTGAGTTGTGTATATATCCCCTTTTAGAGAGTATGCTTTCTGATAATCATTTTTCAATAGAATAACTCTATCAAGATATTTTAGAGCTTCTCTATCTCTACTTAACAGAGCAAGAACTTCTCCTGCAAGATATATAGCTTCAAAATGATCAGGTCTATAAGTTAAAAATTTCTCAAAATCTTCAAGAGCCTGTTTATACTGTCCAAACTCTTTTAATATCTTGCCTCTATCAAAAAATAGACTCTTCTCGTAAGGATTCAACTCTAAAGCTCTATTATAGTTACTGAGTGCAAGATATTTTCTATCAGTCTCTGAATATATCTGAGCTATTTTATAGTAGGCTTCAAATAGTGACGAATCTATCTCTATGGCACTTTTAAAATCATCAATAGCTTTATTGTACTCTTTTATAAAGTAGTAGACATTCCCACGGTTGTAATAGGCTTTGACATACTTTTTATCAAGCTCTATTGCTCTATTAAAGTCAGCTAATGCCCTGTTGTACTGTTTCTGATAACCGAGTAGATTTGCTCTATTATAGAAATATTCACTAACATTACTATCTATTGATATCGCTCTATTGTAGTCATCAAGGGAGTCTCTAAACTCTCTTAAGTCCCCATAGATAATTGCTCGATTATACCTTGCTAAACCTCTCTTATTATAGGCTTCTGAACCATCTCTATGCTTTTTAATAGCTATATTAAAATGTTCAATTGCTTTGATAAAATCTTTTTTATGTAGAGAGCTTATTCCCTCCATATATTCAGCTATATAGGTGACACCTATTTCACTCTTAACAGGCTGTTTAATTGGACTCTCTTTCTCTCTCTTTTCTGCTACACACCCAGATAGAAAAACTAATAGGGAGGTAACAAGAAGACTTTTTATCATTCTCACTTCCTTTTATTATTTAGGGTGTACAATTCCAGTTCCAGATATGTTTGCACTATGTACTATTACAGTCTGATATATAGTAGCATAATGTCTCATTAAAAGTTTCTGAAGAGTCGGTTCAATCGATGGTGTAAACCAGCCATTATTACTTATAGCTATCATATACTTTGGAACATCTACAAAGAGTTGAGGTGATGTAGCTTCATAGCAGACAGCACTTCTAAACTTAAAACCTTTAATATCTATATCTGTCGGCTCTGTTGCAGGTGAAAAGTCATCAGCTCCATCAAAAAATATATCATTTACCCAACTACCAAGAAAGTCAAGTGGAATATACTCTCCAAACGGTACAAGAACCATCTTTTTAGCTACTTGATACTCTCCATTCTGAAAGATATATGATGAGTTATAGTAGTTTCCATTCTCATAATATAGAGAACCTGTCCAGATAGTAATACGGTGACTAAGCTCTTGAAGTACCCACATAAGTCTATCTCTATTATTTAAATATAGAGGAAATGTGCTTTCAGGAAGAACTACCATATCATAGCCATCATCAATAGCTTTTTTAATCTCTTCAAGATTCATTTTTACTATTGGAAACTCATTTTCAGGTAACCACTTCTCATCTTGCTTTATTTCTGTCTCAACAACTTTGATCTTTAATGGTAGTTTCTCTTTTGGAGTTGAACCACTATAAGTAAACAGTATCGGAAGTAGTAGTAGATAGGAGAATCGACTATTTTTAAAGTTTAACATTAATACAAAAGAGAGTACAACGACTCCAAACTGCCAAAGTTCTGTTCCAATGTGTGAATTTATAAATATAACTTGTGGTTTAAACCAGTTAAAAGCGAGTGGCTCAAATAGATTTAGGAGTATAAAAAGTCCACCTCTTAAGTAGAGGTTCTGAAATCCGATGAGGTAGAATATAGTTCCGTATGCAAATCCAAAAAATAGAACTATAAAAGGTAAAAGATAAGGTAGATCATAATAGATAAAGCTGTAACCAATCCAGTAGAACCATAAAATTCCGATAGCTGTACCAATTATAAATAGATCTTTTCTTGAGGCTTGAAGTATTAAATATATCGAGAGTAGCCCAAAAATAGTGTTTAATATTTTTGACTCTATCTGAAAATATTCAAGATATATAAAACTTGAAAATAGTAGTGCAGTAGTTAAATTTATAAGAATTCTTTTTTTCATAAATGTATTATATTAAGTTCAATATGATTTATAAATATAAACACATCTTTCTATTATCGAACCCTTTTATAGCTGTTAACATTGTAGGTCGTAATTATAGAGCTATTTTCACAAACAGCGATAACTCCACCTTTATCCATAAGTTTGAGCAGTTTACTTTTTAGGTGTGAAAATCTTCTCTGTGAGATTATGTACTTTATCATTTTTCGATTTAATACAATCTTGTCACCTTGGTTCTGTCCAAACCTCATCACAAGATCGATATGTTCCATTTTTATACCTCTCTGTGACATTCTTCGTAGACAGTGTTTTGTATACCCCACAGCCCTAAACCTCCTATCTTTTTAATAAGAAATAATTATATAAAATTTCTTATTATTTTACCCTTTAAGTCTCAGTTTGAATCTTTCCTCTAAATGAGTATAATTTCTGAAAAATTTAGGAGTTGAAATGTTTGGTTTTGGTGGAAGTAGAGAGTTAGAGTTAAACCCTTATTTAGGTTTAGCTGTATCATCTGTTTATATGGTATCAGCTGATGGTGAAGTACCTGATGAAGAGATTGGTGCATTAGTTGTACTTTTTGGTGGTGATCAGCAGATTATTGAAGATGCTGTTGAGTATATCAAGCAGAATAACGACCTTGAAGAGTTAATCTCTAACTTAAGTGGTATGTTAAATGGTGAACAGAAAGAGGCACTTCTTGTAAATCTATTAGATATTCTTCTTGCTGATGGTGAAGCTAATGGAAGTGAGCAGGAGTTATTCTTTATGTTTGCTGATGCTTTTGGATTTAATCAAGAGCAGTTAGAGGGTCACTTTAACTCTATCGTACTTAAAAATAATAAATCTATTTTTAGATAGATTCTATTAGTAGAGTAGATATAGCTCTACTCTATTAGTATCTAATTTAAATAGTTTCCATTGCACTTAATCTCTTCTATAATCTCTTCTATTCTATTTGTGAGTTTAACTCTATCATCAATACTATTCATATCCATATTTATTTCAAAACCTGGAAGTTTAGAGCTGTAAGTTGAGTTAAAAATATTATCTTTATGGTCTATCACTTCATAAGTTGGTATCGGATTAGTAAATCCTTTAACTGTAACATCTTCTCTTTTTTCACAATAGATGTCATCTTTAATAAGTAGATAAGTAGATTCAGCTATTAAGATTGAGTTCTCTTCAGCAGCAGACTCAAGACGAGAAGCGAGGTTAACATTTCCACCAATAATAGTGTAGTCCATTCTATTATCACTACCAAAATTTCCAACAGTAACATATCCAGTAGCTATACCGACTCGAATCTCAAAAGGTTTAACAATACCTCTATTAAAAAGCTCTTCTCTAACATCAATCATCTTTTTCTGCATCTCAATAGCCATAGATGTACACTTGATAGCATCCTCCTTTGCACCATCAGAGAATGGATCACCAAAGAAGATCATAATTGCATCACCAATGAACTTATCGATAGTTGCTCCATATTTTAGAGCTATCTCACTCATCTCATTTAGATAAAAATTTAACATAGCTGTTAAATCTTCAGACTCAAGAAACTCTGTTGTAGATGTAAACCCTTTAATATCTGAGAAAAACACTGTTAATTTCTTTCTTCTTGTCTCAATTTTAACATCCTGTTTACCCTCAAAGATTAGATCATAGAGTTGAGGGGATAGATATTTTGATAACTTTTGTGAAACATCTTCAAGAAATAGAGTCTTCTCTCTATTATCTTTTTTAGCTTTTTCGAGTTCATTAAGAGTTTTATAGATAGCTTCACCCATCTTATTAACATTAACGGCTATATCACCAAGTTCACCATCAACTTTTACATCAAAGTTCATAACACCGTAATGGTTCATAGTATCGATAATTTTATTTATATCAGTTCCTATTCGTAACTTTAGAGTATTAATCATCTTATTGATACTCTCTTTAAGCTCCTGAAGTTCTGGGTTATACCCATCAGCTGTCAATTCATTATTTAGTTTTCCTTGCTCTATACACTGAATAACCTCATTAGCATTCTTAATCAACATCTGATCTTTTTCAATACCTTTTCTAATAATGTCTATATGTTCATTAATTACAGTTGCCATAGCTCCAAACTCATCTCGACTATTTAGCTCTATATTCTCCATATTACTACTTTTTCTTCCAAGATAGTCAAAAAAGCTAAATAGTCCTTTCTGAAACTGAGCCATAGATTTAGATATTGAACTAACTATAACCATAGAGAGTATCATAGTTACAATAAGTGTTACAAGCCCTATTAAAAGAGCATTTATAATTAACTTATTAAGCTCTCCATCTATAAAGCTAATCTGTATATCAGCTCCTACAACATAGACTTCTCCTCTACTGTTTTTAAATGGAACAAGTATTGAACGAAAATTACCGTAATTATCATTATAGTTTTCAAAAATTGGTGCTTTAGGATCTCTAAATATAGCTTTAAGGTCATCACTTGGCTCTTCATAGCGATCAAAGAATAGATCTAAGTTACCACTTTTAAACTCTTTATCAGTTGCACTTGTAGATGAAAATAGGATATTTCCATCTCTCTCTACAAATGAGTAGATATAATAGACTTTAAGTTTCTTAGCAAGTTTAGATAACTTTTTCATTAGGAACATATACTCATCTTCAGATATAGATGTTCGATCTGTTACTCTATCGTGATAGTCTGATCCAAGAATACAGAAACCAGTAACAGTTGCATCTCTTAACTGTTCATCAATGGAGTTTAATAGAAAATGTCTACTTGAATTATACATATAAGTAGAGAAGATAACAGTATTTATTACAACAACTGCAACAAGTAGTACAGTTAGTTTAGTTTTTATATTTATATCAAAAATGTTCTGCATATATTTAGCCTATGTATCTTAAAAGTATAATTATATGAAATTATTTAAAAATTAAACAACTATCTTAGAAAAGTTAAAACTTTAGAGTTAATGATTAGATGATATTAGACCTTTGTTATAATTTTAGATGTTAAATCTTAATTTATAATGGAGAGTAAATGTTACTAAAATCACTTATTGTAATAACTATTTTTCTATCTACTCTAAGTGGTAGAGAGATAACTCTAAAAGAGATAGATGGTTATCCAAGAAGTATTGCTAAAGACTTCTACATATGGCAGTTTTTAAAGCAGAATAGCACAACAGCTAAAGAGGCTGAAAAAGCATACTCTCAGATAAAGAGAAAATCTCAAAAAGTTGAGAAAGAGTATATAAAAAAAGTTAAAAGAGTTCCAAAAGTAGTTATAGATAAGTGTAAAAATATCCCTGTAAAAGATATTCCAACTCACAAAGATCTAAAATGTGTAGCAAACTCTCTTACACCAGTAAAAGCGATACTGCTTAAACCTGCTCAACAGAAAGACCTCATCAATAAACTTAAGAGTGTTGATAAGGATAAAGAGTTGCTACTTAAAGCTCTCTATTATGCACAACCAATAGAGAAGACTCTCTACTCGAAGCCTGAAATCTACTTTGATCTATTTTTCTGGGGTACAAAGAATTTTAGAGAGGGAGAAAGAGTTAATAGAGATTTAAACTATGGATTTATAAATAGATTGACAGTAGACAAGAGAAGATTTACAAAATTTGTAAGAAAAATTCTCGCTTATAAAGTCTATGCACCACTTAAAAAGGCTCTCTTAAAAGTTGATCCAACTGATAAAATTGAGACTGACACTCTTTTTGATTTAGCTTTTCACCTTATAGCAAATGGTCACATAGA
>Ga0193956_1000540_pt1 | contig 17124 bp, 16 predicted proteins | sample BB_7_MG_FD_140358 | JGI IMG/M metagenome (GOLD analysis project Ga0193956, IMG submission 140358) | Microbial mat bacterial communities from the Broadkill River, Lewes, Delaware, United States - BB_7_MG | ecosystem: Environmental > Aquatic > Freshwater > River > Microbial mats | place: USA...
ATATAGAGCTTATAAAAGAAGCAAAAGAGGTTATAAATATACCAATTGTAAATTATGAGCAACTCCCAAACCTTGAAAAATTTGTTATCAATGCTTTAATATTTCGATTTTCTAAGTTACAAGATCTTATAGATAGTAAAATATTTAGAGCTTTTTTAGAGTTTAATAAGTTTGATATCGAAGATAAGTCCTTTTTAGTACTGCTAATAGAAAAAGAGGGGATTGTAGATATTGATACTTGGGATGAATTTAGAAAAATTAGAAATGATATATCTCATGAGCACACAGGGGAAAAAGAGGAAGCTATAGAAGCCATAGAGTTATTGGTAAAAAAAGCACAGATCTTACAAGAATAGCTAAAAAGATAATGGATAGATATTATGAGATTAGATAAAAAAGATGCAGGGATTATTGTATCTACTATAGAAAGTATTTTTGATAAAGTTAAAGTATATCTTTTTGGAAGCAGACTAGATGATAATAAAAAAGGTAAGGATTATAGTACCTAAGGAAAGAACAAGTCTTTTAGAAAAAGAGATCTTGAAAAAAAGTTTATTACTTTAATAAACGAAGTTTGACTATAAAGTATAATACTACTACAATAATGACTTTAAAATAAAGGTGAAAAATGACGTTGACAAACAATAAAATAACAGTACTATTAATTTTTTTAGCATTTGCATTTAGTTTTGCAGTAAGACTTATTTGGGTACAACAGTTTAGTGGAGTGGAGCAGTTTAAGTTTAACAATGAGTTTATGATAAATACTAATGACGGTTATTATTGGGCTGAAGGTGCGAGAGATATTTTGGCAGGTAAAACAGACTCTACAAATGATCTCTCTCCAATAGATAGATCGGCATCTATCTTTACAGCATGGCTTGCTAAAGTAGTACCTTTTTCTTTTGAAACACTTATTTTTTATATGCCAGCATTTTTTTCATCTTTAATTGTAATACCAATAATACTAATAGCAAGAGAATTTAACAGACTAGAAGTAGGGTTTATAGCAGCTCTTGTAGGAAGTATTGCATGGAGTTACTATAACCGGACAATGATTGGTTACTACGACACTGATTTTTTAAACATATTTTTTCCAACAGTTTTACTTTGGTCTTTGATCTGGTCGATCAAAGAACAAGATGAAAAGTATTTTTTAATAGCAGCACTTGATAGCATAGCTTACAGATGGTGGTATCCTCAGAGTTATTCACTAGAATTTGCTTTTGTAGCTTTACTTGGTATATACGTAGTTTATCAGTTTTTTAAAAAGCAAGATTTTAAGATAAATTTAATCTTAATCGCTTTTATGCTAATAGCTATTGTAAATCTTGATATTTGGATTCGTCTTATTGCAATTTTAGCTTTTTTCTTGGCAGTAAAGTTTAAAAAAGATGAAGTGTTAAAATTTTTATATTATATATTTGGATTCTCAGTTCTCTTATTTATTTTTACTGGTGGTTTGGATCCTATAATTGGGCAGTTAAAAGGTTACGTTTTTAGAGACAGTATTTCTAATAGCAGTAATGGTTTAGGACTAAATTTTTTCTCAGTTGTACAAACAGTAAGAGAGGCAGGAACTATCTCTTTTGAAACATTTGCTAATCGTGTAAGTGGACATACTATTACTTTAATAGCATCTATAATAGGATATATATGGTTTGCTTTTAAACACCCGGTAATGTTATTAGCTCTTCCAATGGTTGGTCTTGGATTTTTAGCATATGGTATCCCAGGTCTTGTTGATGGTGGTGGTTTAAGATTTACAGTTTACGCTGTTCCTGTCATGGCACTTGGATTGGGGTATATAATATTTAAGGTTTCAGAGCTTATTTCTATAAAATACATGAATGAAAATGCTTATAAACCAGCAAAATATCTTTTAATTAGCATCTTTACTATTTTAGCTTTATACCCTAATATAAAGCATGTTATAGATTATAAAGTCCCTACAGTATTAAACAACCAAGAGGTTCAAGCCCTAGATAAGCTAAAAACTATAGCAGATCGTGAGGACTATGTAGTAACATGGTGGGATTATGGATACCCTATAAGATATTATGCTGATGTAAAAACTTTGATCGATGGAGGAAAGCATAGTGGTTCTGTAAACTTTCCCGTAAGTTTTATACTAACTCAGCCACAAGATGTAGCAGCTAAAATGGCGAGATTAGATGTTGAGTACACTGAGAAAAGGTTTGAACTAGCTAAAGATAATGCTATTAAAATGGCAAGTAGTAATATCGAACAAATGATACTAGACTATGGATATGAAGATGCAAATGATTTTTTAACATCACTATCTTTAGAAACAAAACTTCCTCCAAAAACTAGAGATGTATATTTATATCTTCCAAATAGAATGTTAAATATACTTCCTACAGTTGCACTTTTTTCAAACTTAGATCTTATGGATGGTAATAAAATGGCAAGACCATTTTTTTATCAAACTAACAATTTTCAAGATGATGGTAAAGTTATAAACTTAGGTAGTGGTGTAAGTCTTCATAAAGATAAGGGTGTTGTTCAAATAGGCAAAAAGACTGTTAGGGTTAATAACTTTGTAGTAACAGAGTATGATAAGAACATGAAGCTACATACAAAAGTGCAAACTGTGGATCCAACCTCTCCTATAAATATAGTATTTATGAAAAGTTACAATACTTTTTTAGTTTTGGATAGTAAAATGTACAACTCCTCTTTTATACAAATGTTTGTTTTAGAAAACTATAATAAAAAACTTTATGAACTTGTAATAGCTAGCCCTTTTTCTAAGATATACAGACTTAAAATATAAGGGACATTGTGTTTGGAAAAACTTTTTTAAATTTTTTAGTGATTATAGTTTTAACTATAATCACTTTTTTGTGGACAACTTTTATTTTTCATGCACAGTTTTTATTTGAAGTATGTTTTATAATAATAATCTTTAGGATTATTTCTTCAATTTTTATATTTAAAGATTATTCACTTTCTTGGTCAAAAGCTACTCAAAAAACTTTTTTAATTAAGTCCATAGTTGTTTTGCTACCAATGCTTTTTTATACTCCTTTATTTTATGGTGAAGTTCGTATAGCTTTTATGATAACAGAAGGGATGAGTTATCTTGTTAGTATGAGTTTTTTAATGTACTCTTATGCCTATTATATAAATAAAAGTAAGGTTAAGAAAAGTAAATCATTAGTTATATTTGGTGCTGGTAGTGCAGGGACTAAACTAGAATCTGAGTATAAAAATTCTAAATATAAAATAAAGTTTTTCATTGATGATAATTCTTCAATTCAAGGAAGAAGTATTGATTCTATCCCGATAGTGCCAAGATATACTGTCAAAGAAAAATATGAAGAAAAATCATTAGACCTTTTAGTAATTGCTATACCAAGTGCACCTTCTGAAATTATAAAAAACATACATAATGAGCTGTCTATATATTTTAAAGAGGTTAAAGTACTACCATCTTTAGATGATATACTAGAAAATAAAAACTTTTCAAAACAGCTAAAAGATATATCTGTGGAAGATCTGCTCGCTCGACACCCTAAGGATTTAGATAAAGAAAAAATATCTTCTTTTATAAGTGACAAGACTGTATTAGTTACAGGTGCTGGTGGAAGTATAGGTAGTGAGATCTGTAGACAGTGTAAAAAGTTTGGAGCAAAAAAAATTATACTTTTAGACCATAGTGAATTTAACCTATACAGTATAGAACAAGCGCTTAGTGGCTTTGAAACTGTACCTGTTATGATCTCTGTTGTTAACAAAGAGAGTCTTAATAAAGTATTTGAAGAACATAAACCACAGATAGTTATTCATGCAGCAGCTTATAAACATGTTCCACTTGTTGAGTATAACATAGAAGAGGGAATCATTAATAACGTTATAGGGACTAAGAATACTATAGATATAGCGATAAAGCACCATGTTAAAAAGTTTATACTTATCTCTACAGACAAAGCTGTTCGTCCAACAAATGTAATGGGTACAACAAAAAGAATATGTGAGCTATATGCACAGAATTCAAATGGAAATGGAACAGATATAGTAGCTGTTCGATTTGGTAATGTTTTAGGATCCAGTGGTAGTGTAATTCCCAAGTTTAAAAAACAGATAGAAGATGGCAAAAACATAACTGTTACCCATCCTAATATAACACGTTACTTCATGCTAATTCCAGAGGCATGTGAGTTGGTTTTACAAGCTGGTGCTATAGGTAAAGGTGGAGAAATATTTATTCTTGATATGGGTGAACCTATAAAAATAGTTGATTTAGCTAAAAAAATGATACAGTTAAGTGGACGTAATGATATTACTATAGAATATACAGGATTGCGACCTGGTGAAAAACTTTATGAAGAACTTCTGATCGATGAGTCAGATTGTACAACTGATTATGAATCAATAACAGTCGCTAAACCAACTTATTATGATATAGATAAACTAAATAATGATATAATATCACTTTTAAAAACAAATGATAAATTAACTCAGTTGAAGAACATAGTTCCCGAATTTGATCATAAGGCTAATTTATAAAGGCAGTGATATTTTAAAATTTATTATATTGATTTTTTTTAGTGCTACTTATCTTTTTGCTAATATAGATATTAACAGTGCAACAGACAAAGAGTTAATAAAGTTAAATGGCATAGGAAAAGCAAAAGCTGCCAAGATAATTAAATATAGAGAAGCTAATCAGTGTTTTAAAAGTATAGATGAACTCTCTAATATAGATGGAATCAGTAAAAAACTGATTGATTCAAACAAAGCTATTTTGACAGTTGGAAGGTGTAAGCTAGAGTCAAAAGAGAGTAATTTTAGTGTAACTTCATTAAATGATATAGTTCTAAATCCAGTAAATCTTACCTTTGTGATCATTATATTTATTTTGGCTATTATTGATCAAACCAAGAAAAAAGATCTCAAAGCCCAGATCGTTAGTGTAGGTGTTTTGGGTACATTTGTAGGGATCTTTATAGGACTTCAAGGGTTTAATCCAGATGATATTATAAACAGCGTAAATGAGATACTAGTTGGTTTAAAGACTGCATTTTTTACCTCTATAGTTGGAATGAGTGTAGCTACTACACTTTCTATTGTAGAGAAGTTAAGGGGTTAACCTGAAATCAAGCAGTGAGTGGATGAGCATCTCAGACCTTATGGCTGGACTTATGCTTGTTTTTTTATTTATAGCAATCGGTTTTATGATTGAAGTAGAATCAAAAATGGATGATATGAAAGAGGTAGCCTCCTCTTATGTTGACAATAAAGCTAATCTAAATGAAGTTTTATATGCTGAGTTTGAAGATGAACTTCAAAAATGGGATGCTACAATTACTAAAGACAACAGAGTAATATTTAACTCACCAGAGGTGCTGTTTAAAATAAATGATAGCACTATAAGTGAAGAGTTTAAAACAGTGTTAGATGAATTTTTTCCAAGATATATAAGCATATTAACTTCGGATGATTATATAGACCAGATAAACGAGGTAAGGGTAGAGGGACACACTTCTGATACTTGGGCAAAAAATAGTTCTCAAAAAGATATATATTTAAATAATATGAAGCTTTCACAAAATAGGGCTTTTGAGGTTTTGTCTTACTGTTATACTATAGAAAATGATCTAGTTGTACAAAACAGAGAGTGGTTGGAGAAAAACTTTAGGGCAAATGGGATGGCTTACTCAAAACTAAAAGATGCTAAAAAAGCAAGACGTGTTGAGTTTACCATACAGATGAAGAGTGAAGACAAAGTTTATAAAATTTTAGAATAGTTTATTTTATAACATGCCCTACAAACTTAGACATGTTGTCTAAAATCTCTCCACCTTTTCTAAAACTAAGCCCACAAGCTTCATATGCAAAAAATACTCCAGCTTGATATTTAACTCCATGATTATCTTTTACAAACTCAACATATTCTTGATAAACTTTTTTATAGTTATCATAAGGACCATCTACTTGTTCTAGTACCTCTCCTGAGCTATCTATGATCTTAGTGTTAGCACCTTCACGTCCAAACATAGTTTTTTCAACATGTTTTATACCGTCTAGCGGTTTGTCTGATGTGGGTAGAAGATAAGGAGAATCAGGAAATAGATCGTATAAAACTTTTAACATCCCCTTAGACTGAAAAAGTAGAGTATATGCAGGGTTAAGTATAATAGCTTTCTGGTTTTGCATAATGGTATTTAGTGTAGTAGCTAATTCTGGTTCGTCATGGGCTATATCTTCCCAAGGATATAGTTTAAACCAGTACTCATACTGATTTCCTTGTGCATCATAAATTCCATTTTCGTCAAAATTTACATTTTGTAAAAATTCAAAACCTGTATTAAAGCCTGCATCGGTTGCAATTTGCTGTAAAAGTTTAGTTGTAGCTTCCTCTTCATCATTGCCCTCTACTGATGAAAAAAGTATTTTCCAACCATCATAGTTGTCATTAAACGTATTTGGGTCATCAAATAGAGTTATAAGGCGTTTAAAGTTATTTTGTATAGCCTCATAAACATTGTTAAACTGATTATTTTCATCCATATTATTTTGTTTCAAAAGTGCCCATTGAAGTAGTGCAGTTTCAAAAAGTGAAGTTGGAGTATCTGCGTTAAACTCTATGAGTTTTATAGGTTTACCATCGATCCCACCAGCTAGATCAAAACGACCATATATATGCCAATGAACATCATTTTCCCAACTCTTTTTGATCATATCAACAAGATTAAAAGGTATGCCAAGCTCAAAAAACAGATCGTTTTGAATAACATGTTCTGCCGCTTCTACGTACATATCGTAGATCTCATTAGTAGCTTTATAATATGCCTCTGCTTCTGTCTGTGTGATCTCTACTATTTGGTCATTAACATACTTTGAACCATCGCTATCTGTATGCCATGTAAAACCAAGTTCTTCAAGTGTTGAATCATTTAGAGGGGTAATGTTTTTTAGGTTTATCATCTATTTAGCCACCAAAAAAGCCACCACTTGACTTTCCATAACTTGAGCTCCTAGAGCTCGATCCGAAAAAGCTTTTTTTGGATGAGCTTTTAGTGCTTGATTTTGAAGATGCTGAACGGCTATAAGCACTTTTATTTACATTTGCTGAACGGTTTGCAAAGTTTTTATTATTCATCAGTGCATTACCGATCATATTTCCAAGTAAGCTACCAGCTGCCACAGCTAAGATAGTACCAGCTAAACCCATCCCGGCACTGCCACTTCCATCTTGTACAGTCTCACTTGTACCGTTTTGAACTTTTTGGTATTCTTGCTCAGCTAGTGCTTTCATCTCTGCTTCACTCATAAAACGCTCAGTAATATTTCCATACTCATCACGCTCACGTATGATCGCACGACTTGGACCCTCAGTTGGCATCTCTTCCACTACTTGATATTTTCCGTTTGAAAGTTGTTCGATCACTAAAAACTTGTTTTGCGCTTCTTGTTGCTGTTGTTGAGAACATCCACTAAGTATACTCATCATAGCAACTCCAGCACTTCCTAGTGCTATTCCGCTGGCTATGCTAGATATATGTTTCATTTTAACAGATCCTTTTTCTTAAGTAAAATCATTTTTTTAAGTTCATAGTCATAAAATGTAATTTTCTCTCGACCATCATAATAAACATCACCATAAAAGCTAAAACGTTTATCGTTATATGTAACACCTTTTTTCATAAGCAATTCTTCTCCCAAAGATTTTCCTAAAGGCTTAAAAAGTGGAAGTATAGCTAAAATAGTTAAACTAACTATTGTAAAAATAGTCAGCTTTTTGTTCTCTATATATATAAAAATAAATCCAGTAAGAATACTTGGTATTAAAAATATTAAAAGGTTTTGATGATCAGCAAATAAAACATTGAAATAAACTTCTATTTCATTTGGTTTTATATAGTTAAGCCATATCCCTAAAAAAAGGAAAAAATCAACTATAAATGTTGTGATCACTCCAATCAAAAATGCCATAAAAAGTTTAATCATCTTAGAACCTTAATTTTAGTGTTATTGATCTTTAAAAGTCTAGATGAAGAAAGTTCATGTAGACCATTTTTATTTTCTATAAGTATATCAGCTTTATCTTCGCAAAACTCACGGTTGAACTTTTTTGAGTTTTCATTTGCACTTGTTGAGTAATGCCACTTTAATTCTCTTAAAATTTGAGAGTATTTAGGAGTGCTATCTATTCTAAAAGCATTGTTTTTTACTATAAAGGTAGTTTTACTAGACCGTCTGACTAGGTTTTTTTTGTTTTGTGGAATTCTAATTTTTATGTGCTTAAAAGAGTTATATACTTTTATAAAAGGCTTTGAACTTGATCGTTCTTTAATATGTGCTAATTTATTATTATTTTGTGAAATGAAACCGACAGTTGTGTCGGTTTGAGTTAGTATAACTGATGAAGTTATACTAGAAAATCTTGTATTGCTTTTGCATCTGACCATGAGTCATCTTTCATCTCATCAAGAGCAAGTATTAAAGCGCGAGCAGCACTAAGTGTTGTAAAATATGGAATAGAGCGTTTAAGTACTTCTTGACGAATCACAACAGCATCTTTTTTAGATGTGTTGTTATCAGATGTATTTATAGCCATGTCTATCTCATCATTTTTCATACTGTCTTCAATGTTTGGACGACCCTCAGAGATTTTCAATATACGTTCACACTCAACACCATTTGATTCAAGATGTTCTTGGGTCCCTTTAGTAGCTACTAGTTTAAATCCATGACGAACTAGTCCTTTTGCTATTTCGATAGCATTTTCTTTATCTGTATCTACAAAACTTAAAAAACATGTTCCTTTAGTCGGAATGTTGTTTCCAGCGCTTAGTTGTGCTTTTGCAAAGCTGATACCAAAGTTTTTACTAACACCCATAACTTCACCAGTTGATTTCATTTCAGGACTAAGTGAGAGATCAGCACCTATAAGCTTATGGAAAGGGAAAACCGCTTCTTTTACAGATACATGATCTTTTAGCTCAGGTTTTAAAACATTATTTTCTTCTTTTACGATATTGTATTTGTCATAAAAATCTAATGAACTTCTAAGAGTTTCACCCATCATAACACGAGTTGCAACTTTAGCTAGTGGCATACCTGTAGCTTTTGAAACAAATGGAACTGTACGGCTAGCACGTGGGTTTACTTCGATCAGATAGATCTCATCTTTGTAAATAGCGTATTGAACATTCATAAGTCCACAAACACCAAGACCAAGTGCAATTGTTTTTGTTTGCTCTTCAACTTTAGCGATCATCTCATCGCTTAAATTTACTGGAGGAAGTGAACAGGCTGAATCTCCTGAGTGAATCCCTGCTTCTTCAATGTGTTGCATAACTGAACCTATGTAAACATCTTTACCATCACTGATACAGTCAACATCAAGTTCAATTGCTTGATCTAAAAACTTGTCTATTAAAACTGGAGCTTCATTTGAAACTGATATAGCTAGTTCCATATACTCGTTTAATTCCTCTTCTGAATAAACGATCTTCATTCCACGTCCACCAAGTACAAAAGATGGACGAACAAGAACAGGGTAACCTATGCGAGCTGCAATTGCTGGAGCTTGTTCCTTTGCAGACGCTAAGCCATTTGCAGGTTGTTTTAGGTTGTATCTATTTACAAAATCAGAAAACTGTTCTCTGTCTTCTGCTAAATCGATCACAGCAGACGGAGTTCCCGAGATCTTAGCTCCGATCTTAGTTAAAGAGTCTGCTAATTTAAGAGGAGTTTGACCACCAAAGTGAACTATGATCCCATCTGGCTCTTCTTGTTCAATAACTTCACGAACATGTTCAAAATCGATAGGCTCAAAGTATAGAACATCTGATGTATCATAGTCAGTAGAAACAGTTTCAGGATTACAGTTGTACATGATCGTTTCTATATCCATCTCTTTTAGTGCAAAAGCAGCATGAACACAACAGTAATCAAATTCTATCCCTTGACCGATTCTGTTTGGTCCACCACCGATGATCAGAACTTTTTTCTTATCACTTTCTCTTTTTTTTCTTGGAAGTTTTGTAATGTTTGTAGTTGAATAAAGATAAGGTGTAAGTGCTTCAAACTCGGCAGCACAAGTATCAACTTCATTGTATTCCATAGTTACAGCCATATCTTTTCTAGCTTTATTTACATCATCCTCACTACATTTAGTATTTGAGTTTAAAGAGATTAGTTGAGATAAACGTTTGTCACTAAATCCATCAGTTTTTAAAAGGCGCATAGCATTTTCATCGCTTAGAATATCTTTAGTTACATTTTTCTCAGCTTCGATCATCTCTTCTAGTTGATATAAAAACCATGGATCAATAGCACATGTATCAAACATCTCTTCAATACTCATACCACGACGAAATCCTTCTGCTACGTATAGTATACGGTCTGCATTTGGACGGCGGATCTCATGTTTTAGAGTTTCCATATCTACATCAAGTGGATCAAAACCACAAAGACCAGTTTCAAGTGAGCATAAAGCTTTTTGGATAGACTCTTTAAAAGTTCTACCCATAGCCATAACTTCACCAACTGACTTCATAGATGTACCTAAGGTATTTACAGCTTCAGGGAATTTTTCAAACGTAAAACGTGGAATTTTTGTAACAACATAGTCGATAACCGGTTCAAATGATGCAGGAGTTCCAGTGATATCATTTGTAATCTCATCTAGTGTAAATCCAACAGCTAAAAGAGTTGCAACTTTTGCGATCGGATAACCAGTTGCTTTAGATGCTAAGGCGGATGAGCGTGATACACGAGGATTCATCTCAATAACGATCATACGACCATCTTTTGGATTGATAGAGAATTGTACGTTACTACCTCCCGTGTCTACACCGATCTCACGCAAGATATCAAAACTTGCATCACGCATTCTTTGGTACTCTTTATCTGTCAGAGTAAGGGCAGGCGCTACAGTGATCGAGTCACCTGTATGAACACCCATAGGATCAAAGTTTTCAATTGAACATACGATGATACAGTTATCAGCTTTATCACGGATAACTTCCATCTCATACTCTTTCCAACCAAGCATAGATTCCATTATCTCGATCTCATTCACAGGGGATGCCTCTATTCCTGCAGCAGCAAGAACTTCAAATTCTTCCATATTATAAGCAACACCACTACCACCACCGGCAAGTGTGAAAGATGCTCTAGAGATTACAGGAAATCCAATCTCTTTTGCTACCTCTATAGCTTCTGTAACACTGTAAGCATTAGCACTTTTTGGAAGGTCCATACCAATTTTAATCATAGCTTCGTTAAATGCTGAGCGGTCTTCACCTTTATGTATGGCCTCAGGAGATGCACCTAAAAACTCAACGCCCTCAAGCATACCTTTTTCATACATGCTAGTTGCGACATTTAGTGCTGTTTGTCCACCCATAGTTGGAAGTACTGCATCAACATTTTCCTCTTTGATGATCTTAGCAATAACATCTTCTTTTATAGGTTCAATATAAGTCCTGTCTGCAAATTCAGGATCAGTCATGATCGTAGCAGGGTTTGAATTTATAAGAACTACACGGTAACCTAACTCTTTTAGAGTTTTAACAGCTTGTGTCCCTGAGTAGTCAAACTCACATGCTTGACCGATAATAATCGGACCAGAACCAATAAGTAAAATAGTATTTATGTCGGTGCGTTTTGGCATCAAAAAACCTTATATATTTTTTTTGGATTATAGCCAAAAGGCACTTAAAAAATGATGAACAAATTTGTTAAGTACAATATTAAAAATTAAAAGTATAGATCAAAGAAGCTAAGCCAGAGTAATAATAGTCCTGATTAACTAGTGGAGAATTTTTAGCTTCTTTTGAAAGAAGGTCGATTCTAGCATTAAAAAATGCAGATAATTTTTTGTTAATAGGGTAGCTTATATATGTTTGTAGAGCATATTTTAGGTCGGCATTTGGTGTATATATATTGTGTATTGAACTTTGACTCTCTTTACTTGTTACACCATAATAATAGTTTAAAAAACTATCACTTTGGTATACACATACAATACTTGGATAAAATGAAATTTTATCAAACTTTAATGAGTGACCAATTTCTATTTTTGCAATATATGAATCGTACCTATCCAAAAGATCTCTTAAGTACATTAGTTCAATATATGAGTTTTTAAAGCTTGTAGAAAATGCGATTCCGCCTTCCCATGAGTTCTTTTTCTCATCCATACCACTAAGATAAATAGAATCATCAGCAGAATAGCCATTTGTTCTTGGTTGTGCAGTAAGTGAAAACCCCCATGAAAAATCATCTGATTTGTCACCCAAAAAGTATACTCCAAATCTAGTCCATCTTGCATAGAAAATGGAGTTATCGTAAAAAAATACAGGTGATGCTAAAAGCATGTCATCTACATCTTTATATGGTTGAGATTGAATATATGCTCCCATGCCTATAGTTATTTTATCTTTTGCAAAAGATGGTACTATAAAAAAAACTAAAATTAATAAGTATTTCATCTTACTGACTCAATAAGGTGAAAATAGCTAGGCTCATTAGAATTGTAAAATGGCTCTACAACGGCACTTTGATAACCTTGACTTTTAGAATATGAAATAACAGTTCCAACCTTTAAACCTTTGAAAAAAATGTTATCAAGACCAGATGTTATAACAAGGTCGCCCTCATTTATTTTAAACCATGATGGTATATACTCTACAACTATGTTTTTGTCATCGTTTCCATGCGCAACGCCAGGAGCTTTTTTATCTCCTACATACACAGCATATGTACATTTTATATCTTTGTTTAAAACTGCTAGTGGTTTTGAACCCTCAGCTACAACTATTCCTGCCACAAGTTCTTTGTATGTCAAACCATAAATTTTTGATGAATTAAAATCATCCATATCTATCCATAGTCTGTTAAGATCACCAAATCTTTGGTATGAAACAGCACGTACAAGTTTTACTTTAGGATCAGATTTAAGTGGTGTTTTGTTTACTTCAAAAAGATCATTAACTTCAGATGCGAGTTGTTGCATTACTAAATGGTTATTTTCAAATTTTGCAAGTTTTTCTTCAAGCTCTTCTATGTGATCTGCTTGCATAAAATGTTGATTTATTTTCTTTGAAGTAAATTCAATACTGTTATGATAAGTTGACTTAATAGTATTAAGTGCAGATATAAATGGTTCTTGGATTATGTTTGTATAGTACATAGCACCCACAAAGAGTGCTACAAATATTAAGAAAAAGCCAAGTAGCTCTTTATTCATTATTCATTCTCAAAAAGCTCTTGTAGTAGATCTATCTCCTCAAGTGCACGACCAGTACCACGAGCTACTGCAAGAAGTGGTTCATCTGCAACAAATACAGGAATTTTTACGATGTCTGATAAAAATTTATCTAGTTGACGGATAAGTGCTCCACCACCAGTTAAAATAATACCGTGGTTAACAATGTCACCTGCTAGATCTGGTGGCATCTGCTCTAACACATCACGAAGTGCTTCACCAATCTCGCGTAGTGGCTCACGCATAGCCTCACGAGCATCTTCACTTGTAAGTTCAACACTGCTTAAAAGACCTTCAACTTGGTCACGACCGTTTGTAACCATTGACAGTTCAGTTTCAAGTGCAACTGCAGTACCGATATTTATTTTAATATCTTCTGCTACACGCTCACCTATAAGTAGATTATACTTTTTTCTAACGTAGTTAACAATCGCTTGATCTATTTTATCACCTGCAACTCGGATAGACTTTGATAGTACAAGTCCACCTAAAGATACAACACCAATCTCTGTAGTACCACCACCAATATCAACAACTAAGTTACCTTGTGGATTACGGATCTCAACACCAGCACCTATTGCAGCTGCCATAGGCTCTTCGATCAAGAAAACTTCACGTGCACCTGCACTTAAAGCAGATTCACGAACAGCTTTACGTTCAACCTGAGTTAAACCATATGGCACACAGATAATAATACGCGGAGATATTAAAGATGAACGACCATGAGCTTTTTCTATAAACTTACGGATCATCTTCTCAGTCATATCAAAATCTGCGATAACCCCATCACGCATAGGGCGGATAGCTTTGATATTACCAGGTGTTTTACCAACCATCTCTTTGGCTTCTTTACCTACAGCTAAAACACGTTGTTGACCATACTTTTCAGTCTTAACTGCCACAACAGATGGCTCATTGATAATAATTCCGCGTCCTTTAGCAATTACAATTGTATTTGCTGTACCCAAATCTATCGATAAATCGTTTGAAAAAAGTCCTACTAGTTTGTTAAATACCATCTTTATCCCTTACGCTGTTTTTTGTTGCTTTTTTATATAAACTGGCTGTTCACCATCTTCTATAACTTCTTTTGTAATAAGTACTTCATATCCATCATACTCTGGAAGTTCATACATTATATCAATCATATTTTCTTCCATAATTGCACGAAGACCACGCGCACCAGTTTTACGTTTGATAGATTTTTTAGCAATAGCTTTAAGAGCGTCTTCTTCAAAGTTTAATTCTACGTTGTCGATTGAGAAAAGTTTTTTATATTGTTTGACTAAAGAGTTTTTAGGCTCAGTTAAAATGCGAACCATATCATCCTCACTTATCTCATTTAATGAAGCTATAATGGGTAAACGCCCTATAAGTTCAGGAATAACTCCGTAGTTTACAAGGTCATCAGGCTCAACCATGTCATAAGTTGTTTCTTGTTCCTCTTTTGATTTCTTTTCTTGACCAAATCCAAGTACATTTTTACCTTGTTTTTTCTTTAAAATTTCATTTAGTCCATCAAAAGCACCACCACAGATAAATAAAATATTTGTAGTGTTTATAGTAGTGAACTCTTGGTTTGGATGTTTTCTTCCACCTTTTGGCGGTATATTAACATCTGCTCCCTCTATGATCTTAAGAAGTGCTTGTTGAACACCTTCACCACTAACATCACGAGTAATTGAACGGTTCTCACTCATACGTGAGATCTTATCAACTTCATCTATAAAAACTATCCCTTTTTGAGCTTTTTCAACATCACCATCAGCTGACTGGATAAGCTTTGTTAAAATATTTTCAACATCTTCTCCAACATATCCAGCCTCAGTTAAACTTGTTGCATCTGCTATAGCGATAGGTACATTTAAAACTCTTGCTATTGTTTGAGCCATAAGAGTTTTACCGCTACCAGTTGGACCTATTAAAAGTACATTTGACTTTGCTATTTCAGTGTCGTCATCATCTTTTACATCGTTTTTAAATATACGCTTATAGTGGTTGTAAACAGCTACACTTATAAGCTTACGTGCACGTTCTTGACCTATAACATAGTCACCAAGGAAGTCGTTAAGCTCTTTTGGTGTCATAAGTTTTGTAACACTATCTACTAGCTCTTGAGATTCATCAGATATATTTGGTTCATCTCCAAACATAACTTTATAAGCTGAGATAACACAGTTCTTACATATGTGAACACCATTTCCGGAGATTATAGGGTTTTTTTCGTCTTCACTTGCTCCACAGAAGCTACAGTTTCTATCTATCATTTAGTTTTTCTTTCATAAGGGATTCCTCTTTTTGTCTCTAGTGCAAACTCACATAAATTTTTAACATATTGGTTTTGTGTCGTTTCTAACAATTCATTTGCACTATCTTTTAGTGGTTGTCCACTTTCAAAAAGTTTACGGTAAGCTGATTTGATCTCGTTTATATCACTACGTTCCATACTTCTTCTTAAACCGTTAATATTTAAACCGCGAAGTGTTGCACGATTACCCTCTGCCATACAGTATGGTGGTACATCTTGAGTTAAAGCACTAGCCCCGCCAACCATTGCAAAGTCACCGATTTTACAAAACTGGTGAACACCTGTCCCACCAGCTCCGATCACTACGTTGTTACCAATCTCAACGTGACCTGCTATTCCGGCACTGTTTGCTATGATACAGTTGTTACCAACTTTTACGTCATGTCCAAGATGAACATAACCCATAAATAGGTTGTTGTTTCCAAGAATAGTTTTGCTTCCACCACCCTCAGTTCCAGGATTAAAAAGTGTAAATTCACGTATAGTATTGTTGTCACCAATGATCAGCTCAACATCTTCACCGTTAAATTTTAAATCTTGTGGAATTGATCCTATAACTGCATGTGAAAATATTCTATTGTTTTTGCCAATTGTAGTTTTCCCATAGATGCAAGCACCTTGTGCTATGGTAGTTCCATCTCCAATTGTGGATTCGCTAGAGATAAAACAAAATGCACCGATCTCTACATTTTCACCTATCTTTGCACCATCTTCAATAATCGCTTGTGGCGATATTTTACTCATATTTAAAGCCTTTAAAATATTTTATTTGTCTACGATCATAGCTTTTAGATCAGCTTCTGATACAAGTTTATCATCAACAAAAGCTTCACCTCTTAACATCCAGATAGAACCTTTTCTTTTAATTAAACCTATTCTATATTCAAGTTTATCACCAGGTCTTACAGGGCTTCTAAATTTAGCGTTATCTATACTCATGAAGTAAACAACTTTTGTAGCGGCTTCCTCTTCACTCATATCCATAGACTCAAATGCTAGTATTCCACCTGCTTGAGCCATACCTTCTAGGATCATAACACCTGGGTAGATTGGATGATCAGGGAAGTGACCTTGAAAAATTGGTTCAGAGATACTTACATTTTTGTAACCTACTAAGTTTTCATTAACATTTAGTTCAGTGATTCTATCAACAAGTAAAAAAGGGAAACGATGTGGGATAATTTTTTGAATTTGAATAACATCCATAACCATAAAGAATAGCCTTATATAATAATTTTGGCTATTTTATCTAAAATTTGTTTATAGTAGTATAAATTTCTTTGTGGAGCCAATAATATCGAATATTATTAAGCCAAAAAAGAATCAATATTTATACTGTAATCAGCATAAAATTAATCTCTCTTTTGTGTCTTCATAAACATGAGCATCTAATTCTAAAGTTAATTTAGTATTTCGTATATCCTCCTCATCCTCAATAACGATAATAGGGCTTAGATCTATGATCTGATCTGCTAATCCATTTAAAAGGCTTTTTCTTATCGCAATTTCTTTTTGATATATTGGTGGGTTATATATTAATTCATAAATATTTTTATAGTTTGTTTTA
>Ga0193956_1000543_pt1 | contig 17106 bp, 22 predicted proteins | sample BB_7_MG_FD_140358 | JGI IMG/M metagenome (GOLD analysis project Ga0193956, IMG submission 140358) | Microbial mat bacterial communities from the Broadkill River, Lewes, Delaware, United States - BB_7_MG | ecosystem: Environmental > Aquatic > Freshwater > River > Microbial mats | place: USA...
AACTACTTGTTGCTGAGACCGACCCTTGGGTCACGCCCATATTTATTTATTATTTATTATTTAATGTCTAATATACTATTTCTCAACTGCTCTTTTAAATCTGCTTTTGCTTCTATATGTTCTTTGGTATCATTCTTTTTTATATATTCACTTTTGTGTAAATTCAAATTATTTAAACTCATTAGCTCTTTATATACACTATTTTCTATTTTTAATCTTTCTATATATTTCATTCTACCTTTTAGAGTATCAAATTGACTCTCTGTGCATGAGAGTTTTATTACTGCATCCATATCAATAGATATATTGTTTGTTCTTTGCTGTATTATATGATAGTAGCTTATATTTTTATTTATCAATACTCTTTTTAATTTTTGATTTTCACGCACATATTTAGTTATTATTTTTGCTTTGTTGTTAAAGTTTTTAGCCCATTTTTGATTACATTTTTTTTTGTTATCTACTTTTATTTTTACTGTTCCTAAAGTTAGCCCCTCAATCATTGATGATGCTAATACTTTTTGAAACTCTGCTTTATCCATTCCAAACACTGTATCAGATATTAAATTAGTATAAAATATAAATAATATTATTAGTATCTTTTTCATCTGTTTTCCTTTTACACACTAGGTATCTTAATAACCTCATAGCTAACATTTTTATTCTCTTGGTTGCATTCGTTTATGTGGTGTATGGCTGATGGATGCATGAAGTCACCTGATATGATATACTTTAGATGTAGCTCATATCCTATAAATATCTCATTTCTATTTATGAAGTCTCTGCCCTCTGTCCTAAATACTTTTATATCTTTGTGGTCTATCTTATATTTACCCTCTTCATTCCAATTTTTGCACTGTATTAAGATAATCTTTTTATTCTTTTTGACGATTAGGTCAATCCCCATATCTTTCATACCCTTATCTTTGCCGTGTTCCCAAATAGTATAACCATTTGCTCTGTATATAAGAGCTATATACTCCTCATATAATGCACCCTTTTCTATTTTCTCTTTGTGAGAGGTTTTTTTATTTTGTGGTTTTGGTTGTGGCTGTTCTTTTGGTTGAGCTTGTGGTTGTTCTTGTGGCTTTTTTACTATTGGTTCATTTAGAGCTTTTATAAATGCTTCATTCTCTACTATATCTTTTTCCCATGTAACATATTTTTGTTTAGTCTTTGTATTATATTGTTCTTCTGCTCCTTGTGTCTTGCCTAAATCAGTAGCTAATATCCACTTACCATTTTTGGTAATCCATCCTAAAGATATAAAACAGTTATTTATCTCTCTAGGAGTTAATCCAAAGTATTCGCTTATCTCTGTTACGCTCATCATTATTCCTTTTTGTTTATTGTATTTGGGTTTACTTTTTTTTAGTTCTTTATCAATTATAGTTTTTATTACTATTAAAATTATTATAAATATAAAAAGTTTTATTGTAATTTCTGTTATCATTTTATGTATTTTCTTTTAGTGACTCTGCTTTTATAGTATGATAAAAATATTCTATTCTTTTAGTTGGTAGTTTTTTTATTTCTTCACATATTGCATGACTCATTTCTTTATTTGAATTAATATTAATAGTTCCACTATTATGTCCATTTACTTGTACACCGTTTGTTATGTTATTTTCTTCATTTTTAAACTCAATACCATTTACTAGCCATTGCACACTTACTTCACATTCTTTTGAAATCTTTTTTAATTTTTCTATACTTATCTTGTTAGCATTTTTTTCATAATTTACTATTGTTCTAGAGCTTACTCCTATTAAGCTTCCTAATTCTTCTTGTGATATTCCTTTTTTTTCTCTAGCTTGTTTTATTCTGTCTTCTATACTATTTTGCATTTATTTTCCTAATTTACTATTTTTTTCACTTATTCCTTGACAAAGTGAAATATATTTCACTATAATACACAAAATATGAAAATATCTTACAAAAGGAGCGAAAAATGACAACATTTGATAATATTGCAAATGAATACTTTGAATTGAAAAAATCAATTTGGAGTAAACATACTTATAAAACAAATTTATCAAATTATAATAATCATATCGCCCCTTACCTTGGTCTAAAGTCTATAGATACTATTAATTTCATAGAATATCAAAGATTGGCTAATACTTTGTTAGAACGCCCACTGAAACCAAAGACGGTCAAGAATATTTTTGTAGTATTGAGTGGTATCGTAAACTATGCTATCAAAATGGATATTTATATAGGTAAAAACTACTTACAATATGTTGAACTTCCTAGTTTTGATAATAAGCAATATTTTAGTACATCACTAGAGCTTCAAAAGAGATATATAAGAGCTTTGATGAGTTTTAATGAACCAGTCTATAAAGATATATTTGTTTTTCTGCTCCACGGTCGCCGACTTGGTGAAGTGCTAGGTCTTGAATGGGAATATATAGACTTAGAGCAAAATATTATGTATCTCCCATCAGCCAAAAATAAATCACGCAAAAACCTAGAGTTTGAATTAACAGATTTACAAGTAGATATATTGAGGACTTGTGAGTTAGAAGCTAGACGAATTCAAAAGACTGCAATGTTAAAAGGTTATGTATTCCCAAATCCTGAAACTCTTAATAAATATAAAGATATTAGAAAAGCTTGGAGTAGATTATTAGATAGAAATGATTTACCATATATGCGTATTCACGATATTAGACATTTAGTAGGTACATATCTCATTAATGAGTTAGATGTATCTATAGAGCATGTATCACATCTATTGGGTCATAGCTCTATACAAGTAACCCAAAGATATATCAATCCCAAACCCTCAAACTCCAAAAACGCTATGGATAAACTCTTTAAAAGCGTTCGTGATAAGGGAGAGATAGCAGTAGATGAGATTAATAGAGTTTTTAGTATGGGTGAACATTTTCAAAATATACTTAAATTAAACGATGAATGATTAGTTCGGGGTTATTGGGTGGTTCGCTTCGCCCTTTAGCCCTATTGAGTAGGAGCGAAATAACAAAATTAAATTAAAAGCATTTAGGAGCGAAAAGATGACACAAGCAGAAAAAAAAGCAAAAGAAGAAGAAGCAAAAAAACAAGCAGAACTAGATAAACAAGCAGAACTAGATAAACAAAATGAAGAGCTAAAACTAGAAGATAGTAATTTAAACCCTGATACCAGAGGTTTTGTCCTTACACTAGCAGTAAGAGAGATAGATACTATCAAACCACGCAAAGCCAATAAATTTAAAAATTCAGACGGTGAAGTGGTTGAATATGGTCACGCTGTTAAGTTCAATACTAGACTTATTGAGCTTGTAGATGATGAAGATTGGGGAGAGAAAGAGGTAGAGAGTACGCTAGAAGTAGAGATACCATGTAGCACACTAGAAGAGACTAAAAATCTCAATCAACTTTTAAAAATTATGAAAGCTAATAATACTCAATTTGCTGTAGATATTAGACCATCTAACCAAACTAATAAGATATATACCACCAAAACATTAATGAGTGGTTCAGAGTTTATAGTAGAGCATACAAAGAAGTAAATCCATTGGAGCATCTAATAGCTAGGTGTTCTGATGGGCGTATAGTCCTTGACTCTTTGAGTCTAAAAAAATTATTTTAAAAGGATATGAGATGAGTAAGTTTTTTGGAAATGTAAAAGGTAAATTACAAAGTGCTAAGGGTAAAGCTATTGCAGTTGTTGGAGCTGTAACACTTGGAGCTACTAACTCAATGGGTGCTAGTGCAGATATATATGGTCAGACTATAGATGTATCTACTACAGAGGTTTTACTTATAGCAGGTGTTGTTATTGCAGGTTCTGCTGTTATTTGGGGTATTCGTAAATCTATCTCAACAACTAACAAATCTTAAGAGTTTGAGCTATGGGAACGACTACAGATTTTATCATTAATTATGAAGCTTTTGCTTATCTTGGTGGTCGTTTTTTACTATTCTTTGCTGTCTTGTGGGGTATAGGGTGGTCTATAAAAATAATGAGAAATTCGTAATGAAAACACTACTGATATTTATCTTTATCTCTATTAATTTATTAAATGCTGATTATCTAAATACTAAATCAAATAATATATGTATTTATCAGTTAGAAGCATTAAATAAAGGTTTCTGTTATGTAAGTCGTCACGATAATATTAAGTATTGTGATAAAAAGCTTACTATTGATGAGCTTATAGATGGGTACTCATATATAAATAATCAATGTGTAATAAATAAAGATTTACAAATTACTGGTTTAACAGAAAATCAATTAAATTATCAATTTGCTATTATGGGTAATTTAATAGGTTTTTCATTTCTTTTTTTAATCCTCTTTATCTCTTCTCTAGCAGTTCGTAAGTAATAAATAATAAAGGATATTTAATGACTATTATTGAGTTCACAAGTAATGTTTCTTTTAATTACTTTTTTACAATCTATGTTCAACTTGCTACTGTATTAGCTCCCATTTTTGCATCTATTGCACTTTTTAGGAATTAATTTTTTATATAAAACCTTATCTTTACAGGTACGGTAGTACACAAATAAATATACATTTAGGAGCGAATATGTTAAGAGTTTTATTTTTGTTTTTTGTTTTTTTTAGTTTCAGCTTTGGTGAGGATATAAATACTACTTGTACTTGTAAAGAGGGCGAGATGTTTATAGTTAAAGATGTAGAGTCTAGTGCGATAGCTCTTGGAGTTAATTTTCAAGACAATTATGTGAATGAGATTTGTGGCGAATTTGAGTCTAAAATATATACTGTTTATAGTGTATATATCAATCAAAACACCTATGGAGATGTTTATAATATATATCAAGATATAGAAACTATAAAGTGTGTGGATGACAATAGAACCGATGAAAATAACACTTGCAACTTGCCAGACACACCCTTTCCTGATATGGAAGATAACGCTACCTATACAGATACAAACGGAACACAAGCAGAATGTATAGACGGAATTACAGAGTCTCAATCTATTTCTTGTAATATAGATTATAGATGCAAAATGCCTAAAGATGATAATACCACTAAACCTGATGATAACTCTACTTGTCCAAACAAAGATGAAAACGGAAGCTGTCTCCCTGATGAAAGTTGTCCACAGGGTTATGACTCTAATAATACTTGTTACCCTGATAGTGATAATGACGGTATCCCTGACTATGACGACCCCACACCCAATGGTGGTGGAACTGAAAATGATACTTGTAGAATTAGCGATGAAGATATACTATTTCCCCCTAAAGATGAAACAAAATTTTTATATACGACTGATGGGCTGTCAAATTGTGAAGATAAAAACGGTACTTTACAAACTGCTCTTATAGATTGTGAGCCTGATAGTCGTTGTGAAGTTCCTATTGTTATAGATTGTGGAGCAAATCAAGAATATAGAAATCCACCAACTGACCTTGGATGTGAAAATATTCCCTCTTGTGATTTGACTAAAGATGGATATGATTATCAAGGTCTTACTACTAATTTAGAATGCAGTAATAATATAGTTAATTATGCTACAAAAGATATTTTAGGTAATCCTCTAGGTACTTTAGATAAATTAAGAGTATATAGACCAAATGATGATGAATGGTGTTGTTATTATAATATAGAAGATAATAATACTAATGAATGTGTTTATCCTGATAATATGTTTGGTGTTCCTTTTGCTTCTTTTGTATCAAATAGTTTAGAATGTGACTCTTTGGCTATTAATACTATGGAACATTACTTAGAGCCTATTGTTGATTGTACAGACCCTTACGCTTGTTATTTTGAGCCAATAGTTCCAAATGAAAATAATGATACTAACCCTACACCTGATACTAATGATACAACTCCAACGCCTGATGATAATACTACTAACCCTACACCTGATACTAATGATACAACTCCAACACCTGATAATAATGATAGTGGTACTATAGGAGTACCTATTTCTGACCCTGAGCATAACGGTACTGCTTCTTCTATTGATGATAATACAACTGACTCAACAGATAATAATGATAGTGATACTCCATCTATTGACTCTATAAATGATTTAATATCTCAAATAAAAGATACTCTCTCTTCATCTTCTAGTTTTATTGATACTGCTTTTTCTCAATTTTCTACTTTCTCATCTAATGTTGATACTTCATTAACAGATTTACAGTTAGATTTTGAAAATTATAAGAATTTATTTAATGATAAACCTATTGTTAATTTTAGTTCTTCTGGTGCTTGTGATATGTCTATAGATGTCTATGAACAACATATAGACTTTGGTAAGGGTTTGTGCGATGGATTGCATATATTATCACCTTACTTATACTTTGTTGTCTCTCTGCTCTCTCAAATTAGCCTTATTTTTTTATCTCTATATCTAATTAAAAAGGATTGATTATGTTAGATTTTTTAAATGATTTTTTTGTTATTATATTTTCTGCTATATTTGCTATTATACTATTTTTACTTAGAAAATATTTAGTTCTTCCTGTAATTATAATGTCACAAATGGTATTCTTATCTGCTTTGATAACATCTTCTCTTGCTTTTTTTGGACTTTATGCTCTAGCTCTTGTGTCTGTATATAATGCTATAAAAGCTCTTGCTACTTATATAGCTTCTTCTAGCTCTGTTGGATGTCTTTATAAATTTATTGGTTGTGCAGGTTTAGATGGTGTCTTAAGTGCGTTTTTTACTGAACTATTCGCTCTTTTTATTTTAGTTCTTACTATCAAACTGTGGTTTATTTTTATTTGGGTTTTTAATCTTATATCTGATAAGGTATGGCGTATTGGCGTACTGATAGGTTTAATGTAATGGTAGTTTATGCAGATGGATTGCCTCGTACTGGTAAAAGTTATTTTGCTACAAATTATATATATAATAATATTGATAACTATTCAAAGATATATACAAATATAAATGGTATGAAGTTAAGTGATAAAATAAAACCTCTTAATTTTGATAAACTAAGAGATATATTCGCAAAATGTAAAGATATATTTGATGATACTCAATCTAGCCTTGGACTTGATGAGTCTATAGATACTATTGTTCTTGATGATAAATTTATAGAATATTTACTTGAGATAGATTTTTTACAAATTAATCCTAGGTATGCACAGTATGAGATAGATGTTAAAGATTATAATGAGTTAAACTTTTTTGCTAAGTTATTTAAAAAAGCTCCTAAAAGAGAAACCCCCTATTTAAATGTTTTACTTGTTATAGATGAAGCTTATAACTATTTTGAACCCAAACGAACTGATGAGCTTTTGCTTTGGTTGCTCTCTTACCATGGACATCTATTTATAGATATTATATTGATGAGTCAAGACGCAGGAGATATAAATCAAATCTATCTTAGAAGAGTAGAGTATTTTTTACATGCTATGAGTTCATCTCGTGGTATATTAAATTTCTCTTTTAGGTATCAAAAGTTTTTAAAATATCCGTATAATACTAGCTTAAAATATGGCTCTTTTGTGGGTGATATAAAGATTAAAAAATCCCAAAAAATATTTGATATGTATAAGAGTGGAGATAAAGGAGGTGATAAGTCTGCTGTTTTGAAATATATATTTATATCTTTTTTATTATTAATATGTATCATAATTTCTATTTTTTTTATTCAAAGGTATATTTTCTCTGCTCCATCTGATGATCTTAAAGTAGATACTCACTCATCACCAACTTCTCCTATCGTCTCTACTGTAGATAAGAAAACACCCAAGGTAGTTCAAGTATCAAATGTTATTTTAAATAATCAATATTTAAAGGTTGTTTGCATAGCTGATAACTGTAATAATAATCTTTTTGGAGATGTTGGTATAGATAAAGATACTTTTTTGTCTCTCATATCAATTAGTAAATCTAACATAGTAAAAACTAAAACTATAACTAAACAAATAACTATTTATAGTCTTTTGATAAGTGACTCATTTATAGGTTACTTTGCAAATATCAAAAAGGAGGATAAAAAATCATTCTTTTAACATTTGGCATTAGAGACGGTCTCTTAGCACACCTCGTTAGGACGATTTTTAAACTTGTTTAAAAATGTTCACACAAGTGATAACGCGTTAGGGATTAGATAAAAATTAAAATTTCATAGGAGCGAAACAAATGAAAAAAATAATAATATTCATAACATTATTAAGTGTTATGTTGTTAAGTCAGGAGATTGACTTTAGGGAACTAGCCAAATTAGCGAGTGAGGACTTGCAAAAGAATATCTATATAGATAAGGATATAGACGGCTATGTAGTAGATTTTAATATAGCAGAGCATCAAAAGAGAGGTGAGCTATACGAGTATTTTAAGCTTATGCTAGATGATAATAATCTCTCATTACAGTATAACAAAAGAGGTGATTTCTACTATGTGAGAGATAAGATAGTACCACCACCTCCACCTGCACCACCTAAAAAGATACATTCAGAGCTAAAAAAGCACTATTATACATACAAAATACGAAATATCACTAATATAGATGTACTAGATAGCTTAGAGATATTTGAAGATATAAAGTATAAATATCTTAAGCAATCAGACATAATAGCTTATAGTGCAACTAAGAGCCAACATAAAGAGATAAGAAAGATACTCAAAAGAGCTGATAGAAGTGTACTATCAAAGAGTGTGAAGATTACTATATTTAGTGTTAATAAAAATAGATTAAAAGATGTAGGTACTCGTTTTAATAAATTTGGATTTAGTATAGGTTCAAAGGCTCAAGATAGTTTGTTATCTAACTCATCAAATATATTAAATCTTACCAATAGCTTTGAAATAGATGCATATCTAACAGCATTAGAGAGTAGGGGCATAACTACTATATCACAATCACCCACTATATTATTATCAAACGGTATAGAAGCCACCCTTGATAGTGTAGCAAATATTAGGTACTCGCTTGGCTCTAGCTCTGTTAGTAATACAGCAGGTAGCACCACATCAGAGAACTATCAGTATAAAGATGTAGGACTCAAAATCAAGATAAAGCCAAAGATTAAAAAGAGATTTGTATATTTGAATTTATCTTTAGTTAGTGAGGATTTGATTAATATGGATAATGATAATCCTATGGTAGGTAAAATCAGTTATAAGAACTCATTTAAAGTCAAAAGGGGTAAGCCTCTACTACTTACAGGTATCAATAAAACTATCATAAAAAATCTAAAATCTAGCGTACCTTTTTTATCAAAATTACCTCTTTTGGGCTTTATGTTTAAAGGTAAATCTCTCTCTAAAGAAGAGCAGAATGTTAATATACTTATAGAGGTGCTTTGATATGCAATATACATATAATAATAGTTTTGGTACTGAAACTAAATGTAAGGTTTGTGGTAATGTAATATTACAAAAACGCTATGGAAGATTTAGAGAGTATTGTAATGATAACTGTAGAGATGCTAATAAGTATCTTAATGCTTATATCAACTGTTTAGATAAGATTGATTTTAAAGAATACTCTTATATTAAGCGTATAAAAGGTGAGCTTTTTAGGCTTGTTAATTGTTTGCCAAAAAAAATAAAAAAGGATAAGTAATGGGTTTTTTAGGTGGTTTTGTTCTTGGTTCTCTAATATCAGGAGGTTCTAGTAATTCTAATAAAAATGGTAAAAATGATGAATGTCCTGAATGTTTTTTTTTAATTTATTTTATTATTATTTTGATAGTTATACTTATTTTTAGACATTATTTTGGTGATTATATTGATGAATTTCTAAATCCTTATTTAGATGATTTAGCAAATCAAATAAATAATATGGGAAGATGAAATGAAAATATTTTATATAAAAGATAATAAGTTATTTAGTGTTTACTTTGATTATGTATTAAATCTTCAACAGCTTGAAAGTGAATTATATGAATTGTATGATTTTTGGACTTATGAAGAAAATGAAGCTTTAGCTTATTTAGCTTATTTATATGGTGATAGTGATGTCTAAAAACTACGGCTTAACATTAGAAGATTTAGAATATGCACAGCGAAAAATATCAAGACAAAAAGATTGGTTAGAAAATAACCATTTTACCACTGCTAATGGAGAGGAGAAAACACTATTAGATATATCTTATGGTGCTAATGTATCAGAGCGATATTATAGCCGTTTGCTAAACAAGATAGACACATTTAATACTATCTCTATATCACATAATCTAGTACCTATATTTCTTACATGCACACTTGACGGATTTTTTAGAGATTTTAAAGATGGTGATTTTAGTAGATTTGATGAAGAGACTAGAGATAAATATAAGAAGCGTATTCCTAACAATGATAGAGGAGGATATTATCTTGATATGATAGATAAAAAAGTACCTCTTGATAATAAAGATTTATATAAGATACTAGGTTATCAGCTTCATTTGTTTACTAAAGATTTACAATATATTAGAGAGCAGAATAGTAACTATACATTTGTAAGAGTAACAGAACCACATAGGGATGGCACTCCTCATTTTCATATTTTGCTTTATGCACCCAGAGAAGAGGTGTTTAATATCAAAGATAGATTTGAGAAGTTTTTTCCTGCTCCACAAAATCATAAGACAAAAAAGGGAGGTGGTTATATATTAGATAGTTCCATCAGGGAGACAAACGGATTTCAAACTAATATTAAAAGTGCATCATCTTATATACTCAAATACATTTTAAAAAGCTTTGTAAATGTTAAAGACCAAAAACAAATTGACTACTTACAAGCTTGGTATTCTCATAATAGAATTCCACGAATGATAATGACTCATACGCTAGTCAGTCAAGATGTCTATCAAGTTGCTTCTATTGTAGATAATGATTGGTTCTATTTGACTGAAACTAAAATGAATGGTACTTATTTTAGGGATGTAGATAATAATAGCTTTTTTCTAGAAGATACTAATGGTAGGCGTATATCATACATTAATGGAGTTTTAACGCTATCTAAAGGCTCTAAGATACTTAAGACCTATGGAGAGTATAAATATAGTGTTCCTGTTCGTAGAATGTCTAAAAATATGAAATTTGTATCTATTAAGCCAATAGATTTTAATTTGCTAGATAGATATGAGATATATATACCTAGAGGTACTTATATCTATAATATAGTTAAGAATTACAAAGATGGCTCTTCAATCGTTGTGTCATCAGGTTTATTATCCATCTATAATAAACCTGAATATCAAGAGCTTCAGTTTATAGATGATTTTGATGTAGATGTATTAATAGATATTTATGAGCAAGGTTTTAATCAAGTTTATATTTATATAGAAGAACAAAGTGATTATAAAAATTTTGCTAAATCTCCTCTAACTGATTACAAATTATTAAATAAATACTATAACTTTGACTATGATAAATCTACTCCTCAAAATTACGCTTATTTGCACAATCAAATGATAGATAGAGGATTGATTAAAGCTGATAAGATAGATATAAATAAATTGATAGAGCAGATAGAGAGAGATTATCAAGAGTTCGGATTTTAAATGACTGATATAGAAATAGTAATAGGTGAGATATTGGCATCAAAAGACCAAAGAGCATATAAAAGATGGTTAAAAGATAGATTTGAAAAAAAAGAAAAGTGTAAAAATGATACAAGTGATGACAAAAAAGAGAGTAAGCCTAAGATGACTCAAAAATTTTTTGATTTTGTTGATGAAAAGTATTGATTTTAAATTGGTTGCGGGAATAGGATTTGAACCTATGACCTTCGGGTTATGAGCCCGACGAGCTACCAAACTGCTCTATCCCGCGACAGGATTTTAATAAGTGTAAAAACTTATTTGGAGGGGAAGTATATCTTAACTTTCTTAAAGAAAGATTAACTTTAAACTCTTTTTTCTTTTTGTGGATGGGGTAGAGGGATTCGAACCCCCGAATACCAGTACCAAAAACTAGTGCCTTACCGCTTGGCGATACCCCAACATACATTAACCATATTCAGTTTATGTGGACGGCATTATAGCACCAAATTTGGTATATGTCAAGTTTTATATAAAAAATTTACAAAAATTTCTCTTTGACAGTCCTAAACGGTATAATATGCCAAAAGTTTGTAGGAGATTGTATGTCTAGTGAAGCGATAAAACGAGTAGAGGTAGCTATAGAGGAGATAAAACGGGGTCGGATGGTTATTATGATGGATGATGAGGATAGAGAGAATGAGGGTGATTTGGTCTATGCTGCTACATTTTCTACTCCTGATATGGTAAACTTCATGGCAAAAGAGGCTAGGGGGCTTATCTGTACACCTGTGACAAAAGAGATAGCTACTAAGCTTGACCTTATGCCAATGGTTGTGGATAATGTATCTAACCATGAGACGGCTTTTACTGTATCTATAGACTCTACTAGTGCCTCTACAGGTATATCAGCTATGGAGAGAGACGACTGTATATCTAAGCTCTCTTCTCCTCAGACTGTTAGTAGTGATTTTGTTCGTCCGGGGCATATATTTCCTCTTATTGCCAAAGATGGTGGTGTTTTGGTACGCACTGGACATACAGAGGGGTCTGTAGATTTGTGTAAATTAGCTGGGTTGACACCTGCTGGTGTGATATGTGAGATTATCAAAGATGATGGTGATATGGCTAGGATGGATGATTTGAAGATATTTTCAACTAAGCACAATATACCTATCGTATATATCTCTGATATTGTGGAGTATAGACTCTCACATGAGAAGCTTATCAAGAGGGTATGCGAAGAGGAGAGTATCGTTAGGGGTATAAAGGTAGATAAAATCACCTATAGCGACCATCTTGATAGGAGACATACTGTTATACAGTTTTATAAATCACACGAGAGAGCTAATGTGAAGTTTCATAATATAGGTACAGATATAGATTTGGTGCTAGATGACAAGAGGTTTAATGCTCTTAATCACTCTATAGAGTATCTCAAAACCAATGGGGGGATTTTGATATTTTTGGATACTCAAATTATCTCTCACGAACAGGCCAAAGAGTTTGGTGTAGGAGCTCAGATACTTAAAGATTTGGGTATTAGAAATATCAATCTACTTACTACTAATAAGGATACAGAGTTTGTAGGTTTAGCAGGTTTTGGGCTTGATGTGGTAGAGAAGATAGAGATAGTTTAATATGTATTTAACACTATTTTGTCATAATTAAATAAAAAAGATATTTGTATGCTAAAAAACCGTTTATTTATCTCTTATATGATGACCTCACTACTCTATGCAAGTGTAGTGGGAGCGATACTCTATATCCCCTCTATAAAGCTATTTTCTAAAAAAGATATTGATACAGAAGTGATAAACCTAAAGCTTGTCACTTTTGCTCCTGAGGTTATAACTCCTATAGAACAGATAGAGCAAAAGGAGGAGCAAAAAGAGCCTATCAAAGAGGAGATAAAAGAAGAGCCAAAAGAACTCCCCCCAAAAGAGATAATAGAAGAGATAAAACCAGAGCCTATAATCAAACCAACTCCCAAGCCTATAGTGAAAAAACCAAAAAAGATAGAACCTATCAAGAAAAAAGTAGTAAAGAAGAAGATAGTCAAAAAAAAGCCAAATAAGATAAAAAAGAGAACCAAAAAAGTATCCAAAAACAGTAGAGTCAAGAGAGTAGCTTCAAGACGAAATGTTAGAGTAAGTCCAGCTAAAAAGAGTGCATTTCTCTCAAAGATAAGAGCCAAGATAAATAGAGCCAAATCATACCCTAGAGTGGCAAAGAGAAGAGGTATAGAGGGTAGAGTGAGAGTGAGCTTCAAGATTTTGAGCAGTGGTAGGGTAGGTGGTATCTCTATCAGAGGTCCTAAAGTATTTCACAACTCAGCCAAGAGGGCGATAAGGAGTGCATTCCCTATCAATGTTAGAAAAGCACCTATATCGTTACCTATGAGTATAAATCTCACTTTAGTCTATAAAATAAGATAATAATTAACATAAAATTAACAGATATATGTAATGATTAGTCCAAAATATTTTGAGGATTAAGTATGAAAAAAACGATTTATCTATCTATAGCGTGTAGTTTATGGCTACAAGCTGTAGAGCTAGAGCCTATATTTGTAACATCACCAATAGGCTCAGAGCTTATCAAAGATGTAAGAGGTGAGGATATCAAATCAGCAGATTTGGGTGAGGCACTAGCCAAGCAGTCTCCTAGTGTATCACTAAATAGAAGAAGTGGAATAGCTAATGATATTACTATCAGAGGTGCTAGGAAAGACAATCTAAATGTAACAATAGATGGTACAAAAGTACACGGTGCATGTCCCAATAGAATGGACCCTCCTATATCTCATATATTTACTAATAGTGTAGATTTTATAGAGATAAATGAGGGGCCATTTAGTGTAGATGAGTTTGGTCTTTTGAGTGCAGATGTCAAGATACACACAGTCAAACCCAAAGAGGGTTTTGGTGGTGAGTTTGATATTGGTATGGGTAGCTTTGGGTATAAAAAGGGTGCTTTTTCACTTAGTGGAGGGAATGAGACGGTTAGATTTTTACTCTCAGGTTCACTAGAGACAAGTGAGCAGTATAAAGATGGAAATGGTGATGACTTTGCAGGTCAGATAGCTAATAATCTAATGCCTACATATACTCTCCCTATGAAGTCACCACAATATCAGACAAAACATCTAGGAATGGATGCGTATGCCAAAAAGACACTTACAGCAAAGATGTTTTGGAATATCACTGACAATCAAGAGTTGAGACTAAGCTATACAGCCAATAGAAGTGATAATATCCTATACCCATCATCAGGAATGGATGCTATATATGACAACTCCAATATATATAATATAGAGTATATAGCCAAAGATTTGGGTAGCTACTCCAAAAAACTATATATTCAACTATACCAAACAGATGTTGACCATCCAATGAGTACAACATATCGTCTATCAGGTACTACAACTGGAACAGATGCAGGGTTACCAATGGTAATGAAACATGCACTTACAACCAAAGTACAAGGTGCAAAGATAAAAAATGTTTTTGATTTAGACAATCACACTATCACTACAGGTGTCGATTATAGTCTGCGAAATTGGGATGGACTCTATTATAGAAATGATGTACTAATACCAGCCCCTCATAGCATACATAATATAGATACCAAAAATATAGGCTTCTTTTTAGATGATAGTATCAAAATGGGTGCATTTGTATTGGATTTGGGTATTAGATATGACAATACAGAGATAACAACTGACAATACAACACAAAAATCCAATAGCTACGATGGAGTCAATGGATATATAGTAGCCAAATATCTACCAAATGAGACTACTAAATACTTCGTAGGTATTGGAAAGTCATCAAGAGTTCCAGATGGTAAAGAGTTATACTTTATAAGTAGCAAAGGTGCAGTTGTTGGTAATCAAAACCTAAATGAGGTGGTAAACTACGAAGCAGATATAGGTGCAGAAAAGAAGTATCAAAATGCTACAATTAAAGCAAAAATATTTTACTCTAAGCTTCAAGACTATATAGCATATAATGCAACTTCTAGTAGTTATGAAAATGTAGATGCTACTCTTTGGGGCTTTGAGCTTAGTGGTTCGTATATGGCTACAGACTCTCTATATTTTGATTTTGGTTTGACTATGCAAAAGGGTGAAAAAGATAATCCTCTTAGTGGAGGACAAACAGGAGTAAACCTCCCAGATATTTCACCTCTTAAACTAAATCTAGGTATGAGTTATGAGGTAGATGACTCTATGGTGCTTAGTGCCAATGCTGTGATAGCAGATGAGTGGAGCGATTTTGACGGCGAAAATGGTGAGCAGAAACTTGATGCTTATGGAGTCTTAAACCTCAAAGCTACCAAATCGTTTGGAAAAGGGTTTGAGCTAACAGTTGGTGTGGATAATGTGCTTGATAGTGTCTATGCTGTATCAAATACATATCAAGACTTGACACTGCTAAGTGGTACATCAGGGAAAATGCTTCTAAATGAGCCTGGAAGATACTACTATGCTAACTTGAAGTATAAGTTTTAATTTGATATAAATCAATCAAGGTGTATAGCTCTTGTTACACCTTGAGATACCACAAAGAAGACTTCACCCAAAACTAAAAAGTAGTATAATGAGGGTATGAATAAATATGAGAAAGTAAAAAAATTAAACGATAAAGAGTTTAAAAGAGTAGTAGGTGTAAAAAAAGAGCAGAGATAAAATCAAAGTTTGGAGTAGGATTAAGAAAACCCAAACTAATAGATGAAGATAAAGAACTCAATCAAATTAAAGCATCTTCAAGAATAGTAGTTGAACATATCAATGCTAGAATTAAAGTCTTTCAAGTCTTTACTCAAAAATATAGAAACAGGCGTAAAAGGTTTGGATTAAGATTAAATCTTATTTGTGCTTTGATTAATGCTGATAGAACTATTGGGTTCCAGCTTCCAGGTGATGCTAATGCTATTTATAAATATAAGATACCCTATGATATAATTCATAAGGTTATGCAAATAACACTAAAATATTAAGGAAAAAAGATGATAAAGACAATTTATAAAGCTCTTGCAATATTGGTATTAAGTTCAAGTTTGGTTTTTAGTATGAGTGTAAGCCAACTCAATAAAGCATCCAAAGAGGAGCTATTGAAGATAAATGGAATAGGTGATAAAAAAGCTGATGCGATTATAAAATATAGAAAAAGTAAGCCATTTAAGAGTATCTCTGATGTTGAAGAGGTCAAAGGTGTAGGTAAAGCGTTGGCAAAAAATATCAAAAATGATGTACATAAAAAAGTCAAAACTACAAAAAAGAAAAAAGAGACCAAGAAAGATACAAAAATAAAAAAAGAGACAAAAACAAAGCCTAAAACAACTACAAAAAAAGAAGAAAAAAAGAGCTGAATGTATAATATAGCATACCACAAACCAACCGTGATACTTCTGCACCAAACTGGTATAGGAGTATCAGAGATAGCAGGTAGGACTTGTTATGATAGCTTTGATAAGAGTGAAAATCTATCTATCCAAAACGCTATGAGTGCTTTGGATTTGGAGGCTATATATGAGCTAGATAGCTCAGAGCTATTAGATAGTCTTGCGTGGGTGCATCATCACCACTCTATTTTGGAGCATACCACTCTAAGTTTTTTGGTTAGAGGCACTAGTAGAGGTGTACTTCAAGAACACGCTAGACATAGGATACAA
>Ga0193956_1000545_pt1 | contig 17015 bp, 13 predicted proteins | sample BB_7_MG_FD_140358 | JGI IMG/M metagenome (GOLD analysis project Ga0193956, IMG submission 140358) | Microbial mat bacterial communities from the Broadkill River, Lewes, Delaware, United States - BB_7_MG | ecosystem: Environmental > Aquatic > Freshwater > River > Microbial mats | place: USA...
ACCTGTAGCGCCCTGCATCATCAAGGGATCGATGAGGTATGGTCAATGCTGCAAGAATATCAAACCACCATGAAGCATCACAACGAGTTCGACGAAAAGCGCCGCCAACAAGCCCGCGATTGGATGTGGTCGATGCTCCACGACAAACTTCAAGAACTCTTTATTCACGATAAGAATGTTCAACCACTACTCCCTCAAGTGGAACAGGCCGTTCTTGACGGCATCACCACCCCAAGTGCCGCTTGCAACCGCCTGCTCGAACGCTTTCGCCGCCACTAGGACCACAAACTACCCACATTTAAATCATCAACACAACGTCGCTCACCGACCATAGCCATCAGTTGACTTTCAACGACGTAATGACTTATCTTGGCGCATGGAATTTTTTCCACTCTACTTATCAACAACAACTCATTTTAATTTATAGATTGAGACACTTACGTGGCATTATTATCTTTTCCACAGCCTGGCGGCTTGCGTGTATGGGAATCTGAAAAAATCAGATCTGAATTCAATATTCAGCAAGGCTTTTGCTATTCCCGAGTTGAAGAGTGTAAAGACGCTTTTCGTTTTGCTGCCTTAATTGACTCCACAAAACTTCCTCATCTTTTCAATGATTGTGCGGCCCTGTTAACCGACGAAAGTTTTTTTGTTCTCGAATATTATCCCGACAAAATAACCAACATTGATGACAACACCCCTGCTGAGCCAACCATTTTTTATTCTCCCTATATGGAAACAGCAGAGATCATTGAGATCTTGACCCCCTATTTGAGCCGGTTGATTCATGATGGATTTGTCGGTTTTGGTTTAGCTAACAGCCGCCAAGGAGCGGAGCTATTTTTCTCTGAGGAAAAAGCGTTTACCTGCTTTACCGCAAACCACATACGGGCGATGAACATTTTCACCAACCACGGCTTACGCTTTCAAGAGCAACTACTCTTCCCCGCTGACTTTGCTCACGACCATTTTTCACTTGTCAGCCTCAACTCGCGTCAACTGCCTCATGAGTTGCGGGGATTCAGTCACGATGAGCTGGATTACGTTAACTACTGCGGTGAACTGATTGAACTTTTTGAGATGCAATCTACAACGTCAGGTGAAGAGTTTTATCTTTCAGGTAAAGAGCAAGATTACATTAGCGCCTTACTTGAAGAACAACCTGAGCTTAATTGGTCGAGTGAGGATGAATTTATCCACCTACTGCTGGACTGGAAAGAGTTTGTTAAAGAGTGTAATCAGAGCTTTGACGGCACCCTCGAAGATTACGAATCGGGACTAAGAGTTCGCGACATCATCGCCAGTGTCACCGATAAATCGGAAGAGATTATTCGCACGAAGTTGTTGAAATTTATTGATGGTGCCGATACGATTTTCAAACATCAACTGACCGATACATCTCGACATCTGCCCATTAACAGTGTTGAGCCCCCTGCCCCATCATCCTTTTGGCGCTGGGGTGTGACCCGCAAACAAGGCGCAACGCTACGCCGCGACCTAATCCGTAGCGGCTGGTTTGCAACCAAATGATGAAGCCAGAGACCACAGAGCCGACTCTACTTATCCTGACGGCGGTTGCCGCTGAAAGCGATCAACTGGTCAGGGTTCTCAAGCAACCGCAAACAGTTCAATGTGGTCACCTGAGTGTCCACCTTGGTCTGATTGGCTCGCAAAGACTGGCGATTGCCTGCTGCGGCATTGGCAAAACTTCGGCAGCAGCGGCGGCAACCTTACTCCTCAACCAACTACCAGTAAAGCATGTATTGATGATTGGTTGCGCTGGAGCCTACCCCGAGGGGGGGTTGACCATCGGTGACCTCGCTATTGCCAGTGAAGAGATTATGGGCGATGAAGGGGTTGTGACACCAACAGGTTTCCTCGACATGGAACAGATCGGCTTTGCCGTTGTTCAATGTGGTGCACAACACTTTTACAACCGCTTCCCGACGACAACGTCAACATGTCAGCAATTAAATTCACTGCTTAGCCCTTATGCGCAACAGCACTCACTCCAATGTAAAGTGGGTCGTTTTGTCACCATATCGACCTGTAGCGGTACGGCTCAATATGGCCAGCAAATCTACCAGCGGACTCAAGGCATTGTCGAAAACATGGAGGGCGCAGCCGTCGCCCAAGTCTGTGCTCAGTACCAGACCCCATTTAGTGAAGTCCGCGCTATTTCAAATATGGTCGAGGATCGCAACATGGCGCGGTGGCAGATTAAAGGCGCAATGGAGCGCGCGCAACATGCAGCGCTACACGTCATCCATTGCTTTGCAGCAGAGAAAGAGGAACCATCATGACCAACACGACACTAACCCTCGGCTACTCACCGTGCCCCAACGATACCTTTATATTTAATGCATTGATTCACGGCCTCGTTCCTTGCGAAGGGATCACCTTTACCGAACGCCTTGAGGATGTTGAAACCCTCAACCGCTTGGCGATGGAGAGCGTCCTTGATCTAACCAAGATCTCGTACCATGCGTTAGGTCACTTACGCGACCGTTACGTTCTCCTGCGTTCTGGTGGCGCACTGGGTCGCGGTTGCGGCCCACTACTGGTGGCTAAAAAACCGTCCAGCATCGAGCAACTGCTTGATAAAACGATCCTTATTCCCGGAGAACTCACCACCGCCCACCTGCTACTACAACTTCATGGTGAGGGGTTTAAACAGGTCAAAAGTTTACCATTCGACCAGATCATCCCGGCATTGGGTCGCGGTGAAGCGGATGCGGGTGTCATTATCCATGAATCTCGCTTTACCTATCAACAACAGGGGCTGCACCAAGTTGTCGATCTTGGCCAATGGTGGGAACAACTCACAGGGCTACCGATCCCCCTTGGTGGCATTTTGGCGCGCCGCGACCTGCCGAGTGCAATGATCGATAACATCGATTCAGCTCTCAGTGCTAGCGTACGCTATGCCCAACAGCATCCTGAAGCGGCAGCAGACTATATTCGCAGCCATGCTCAAGAGCTCTCCGATACCGTCACCCACGATCACATTCAGCTGTATGTCAATTCATTCTCAATTGACCTCGGCGATGAAGGGATTGCCGCGGTACAAGAACTGTTAGGTCGAGCCGAAAAACAGCAATTAATTCCTAAATGTTCACTGCCGCTGTTTAATTCATAAACGGTGAAATGACGACTATTTATCACATAAACAGACAAAAACAACCGAAGATACACGGACATAACCTTGACAATCGCGCTGAGGTATGGGAAAACGCAAACTGAATTTTTTATGAAACTATGTCAAAAGTGAGGACGTTATGAAAAAAGATATTCTAGCAAAAGGTGCTATTTTACAGCGTGACAAAGAAACCTATGCTGTCGCACCCCATATCCCCGGTGGTCTCACTTCAGCAGATCAATTGCGCAACATTGCTGATGTCGCCGATAGATACAACGCTCAAGGCATTAAATTGACCAGCGCACAACGCATTGCGATTGTCGGACTCAAAGAGGAACAACTCGATGAGATCTGGACAGATCTTGACCAACCTGTTGGTGCAGCCATCGGCATGTGTGTTCGCTCGATAAAAGTTTGCCCTGGCACCACATTCTGTAAGCGTGGTCAACAAGATTCAGTGACCGTCGGTTTAGAGATGGATGAGCAATATCACGGTATGGAACTACCATGGAAATTTAAGATGGGCGTTTCTGGCTGTGCAAATGATTGTTCTGAAGTGTGCATTAAAGACGTTGGCCTCATCGGCACCCCAAAAGGGTGGAGCGTTCGCGTTGGTGGTAACGGCGGCGCAGCACCTCGTCTCTCCTTTTTACTTGCCGACAAACTTGAACAAGCCCAAGCGACCGCTCTTGTTGAGCATATTGTAAAATGGTTCGTTAAAAATGATCAAAAAGGCCGCTTAGGTAAATTCATTGACAAAATGGGTTTCGATGCCTTTAAAGAGGAAGTTCTCAGCACATTTGAAGGCGACCTCCCTGCCTAACGGTAAAACACGTGAAACACAAAAGCCCCGCAGCCGAACAGCTGCGGGGCTTTTTTATTTAAAACAGCCTTTTCCTACTATCACCTTTTCCGATCAATGACCGGCGTACATCTGCTCCACCTGTTCAGCAAATTGATCAATAATCGGCTGGCGTCGCACTTTTAGGGTTGCTGTAATCAGGCCTGAGTCGATACTCCACGGTGTCAGCGTCACATAAACTCGATTCACCTTCGCGTAACCGGGGAACTCCTTTAGGCGATAACCAATCCGCTGCAAAATCTGCTTATGCGCCATCGCTGAATTTAATGCCTGCGAATCATCGTCAGCAAAACCAAATTTTTGACTAAGCATCCGCCACTGGCTTGGATTCACAACAACAATAGCACTGAGAAATGGCCGATTTTCACCTAACACCAACACCTGTTCGAACAACGGATCGACAGCAATCGCTAACTGCAGATCTTCTGGCGGCACCTTCTCACCGCTGGAAAGAACAATGATCTCTTTCAGGCGACCAGTGATAAAAATCCTACCTTGCTTATCAATTCGAGCCTTATCACCGGTGTGCAACCAACCGCTGTCATCAATAATACTCTCATCACTTTGCCAATAACCAAGCATCAGATTATCGCCTTGAACCAGTAACTCATCATCGACGCCGATTTTCACCTTAACGCCAGGAAGCGGCTGACCAACACTTAACGGACAGTTATCCTCTAAGGTGTTAACAGAAATGACAGGACTGGTCTCGGTCAAACCATAGCCCTGTAGCACGTTCAAGCCAAGCCCGATAAATGTTTGTGCAATAACCGGTGCTAACGGCGCACCGCCACTAATCGCCATGCGTAACCGACCACCCAAGCGTTGTTCAAGCTTTTGTCCAACCAAACGCTTTAACAACGGCCAAATCAACAACTGAATTCCCCACGGTTGTTGATGTCGATGGTATTGAAAGTGGTACCATCCAGCCCACACCGCTAATTTAAAAATTTGCTGCGCCAGCCACGGTTCATCGGCCAACTTCAAGGTCATCTTATTATAGATACGCTCGAATATTCGCGGTACAGCCACCAGAACAGTAGGGCGGATGTGTTGAAGATCTTCAGCCAACAGATCGATAGAGCGCACAAAGGCGACGCAAGCTCCTGCCATAATGGGAATGGTGTAGCCCGCCGTACGCTCGAACATGTGTGAAAGCGGTAGAAAGGATAAAAACCGGTCGCCTGGGTAGATCGCGACCTGCTGTAGCCCCGCAGCAGCATTAGTAAGCATATTGCGATGACTAAGCATTACCCCTTTTGGTTGCCCTGTTGTTCCAGAGGTAAAAACAATGGTCGCCATGCTGGTTGAATCGACAGAGACCGATTGATATGCGCCACCGTCTTCCTCCAGCCAATCATCCAACTGACGCAAACGCGGATCACAATTCTCCTCACATACCGTACGCAAGGTAACAATTCGTTCAACGCCGTCAATGCGATCTCCAAGCTGCTCAATACGCTGCCACTGTTCAGAACCATCACTGACCAGTAATCGCGCACCCGTGACTTGAAGAATATGAGCAAAATTTTCAGGACGATCATTAACATACAACGGCACGGTGACGAGACCAAGCCCCGTTGCAGCGAGGTCAAATAGCACCCACTCAATACTGTTGTTCAGCATCACAGCAACACGATCTCCGCACTTCAACTCATCAGCCAACATCGCCTGCTGCCACCGTGCAGCCTGTTGTTGCATCTGTTTCCAGCTGTATTCACACCAACGATCAAGTTCGTTATCGTAAAAGCGATAAGCCACGACATCAGGGCTGCGTTCAACGCGGCAACAAAACAATCCCGCCAAGGTTTGCGCTTGCTCTACTGAAATTAAGTCATGTTTTTTCATCGCCTACCTCCTATCGAGATGATTTAACATCTAGCGGTAAAGTGGTTGATTGCCGGTAGTGCATTGGCCCGCCAGTAAAGGGGGCAAAGCCTGTCCCGAAAATCATTCCAGCGTCGACCAAATCGGCATCGCTTACAATTTTTTCGGCCAAACAACGGTCCGCTTCAGCGAAAAGTGGATCAAGTAAACGACTCAAAATTTCATCTCGATCGTTCCTACGCCATTGCCAACGGTGTTTAGGCCGTTGCCCATGGCGATAAGGATAAAAACCACGGCCACTCTTGACACCCAGATTTCCGGCACCAACCATCTGTTCTAACACGGCGGGAATAGGCCGATCAAAATGTTCGGCGAACACCTTTGCCACAGACAAACAGATATCAATGCCGACACTATCAGCTAAATGCAACGGTCCCATTGGCATACCGAATTCAAGGGCAGCACGATCAACCTGTTGGGGCTGATAGCCCTGCTCTACCAGCTCAACTGCAGCCATTAAGTACGGCATAAGAATTCGATTCACAAGAAAGCCCGGTGCACTTTTTACGGGCAGCGGTAAATGTTTAATCTGCTGAACAAACGAGGTTGCCGTTGCCAAGGCCATCTCAGAACTTTGCTTGGCTTGCACCACTTCAACCAATGGCATTTTAGCGACAGGGTTAAAAAAGTGGATACCGACAAAACGCTGTGGTTGTTCAAGGCCAGAAGCTAACTCTTCCAACGGAATGCTTGAGGTATTACTGGCCAGAATCGCACCTGACTTGAGCTGCGGTTCTAACAGTGCATAGACCTGTTTCTTAATGGCAGCATCTTCAACAATGGCCTCAATGACAACATCGGCCGACGACACCGCATCACCGAGTGGATCCGCTGTTAAACGGTCACCCGCAGCACGGCGCAATGATGGGGTGCGCAGCTTTTTATTGAACAATGAGCTGGCCTTGGCAAGTGCTGCCGCCAACACCTGAGCATTCGGTTCCTGAAGGGTTACCTGCATCCCTTGTAACGCACACCACGCCGCAATATCACGGCCCATCGTTCCTGCACCAACCACGTGAATACGCTGAATGGTTGTCGCCTGTTGTTTTACCTGTTTCAAACGCCCCTGCAAGAAGAACACTCGCACCAGATTGCGCGAACAAGTTGAATTCATTAACTTTGCGACAGAACGTGCTTCCTCTAAATACATCACCTCTGGATCACCCGCATAACGACGCCAAAGATCGATCAACGCGTAAGGCGCTGGATAATGCTCAACTCGAGCATGCTTGGCAACCCGACGTTTCAATATCACGCTGACTAACGGCCTCAACCACCCTTGATTCGGTAATTTGCGCCACCACGATGGTTGTTTTTGCCGTGGCGGATGAGCAACCAACTGACACACCGCCTCATTCAACATCCGTCGCGGCACACACACATCGACCAAACCACTTTTCGCAGCCTGACGTGCTCTTTGACTGCGGCCAGTCAACATCATATTAAGGGCAGCAAGTGGTCCGAGCCGCTTGATTAACCGCACCGTGCCACCAAGTCCGGGGTGAATTCCCAATCGTACTTCTGGCAAACCGAGTGCCGTATCTCGACTATCAACAGCAATGCGATAACGACATGCCAGGGCCAGCTCAAGACCACCACCAAGACACGGTCCGTCAATCACACAAAAAGTTGCAATTTTTAATCTTTCGATACGGGAGAAGATCTCTTGTCCCTGCAAGACGTAATTGAGGATTTCACCGAAATCACTGAACTCACTAATATCAGCTCCGAGTATAAAGCCGTTTTGCTTGGCAGAAACAAACACCAGTGCCTGAATATCGTGATCAGGGATAACATTTATGATCTCGCCCAACTCCTGCAACACCTCACGAGAGAGAGTATTGACATCGCTATCAGCGCGATCAAGCGTTAAGGTCAACAAATGATCACTTAACTGCCATTGCCAATGGTCGTAATGGAGTCCTTTCATGATCGGCTCCCCTCTGTACTCACAAGCATTGCCCCGCCCTGTCCGCCACCAATACACAGGCTCGCAACACCATTTCCACCTCCGCGGTGGTGTAATGCCTTCAAAAGATGCAAAACAATACGCGCACCACTGGCCCCAACTGGATGACCAATCGCAATCGAACCGCCATCGACATTTAGTTTCTGCGAATCAATCAGTGGCACAACCGTTAACTCACCAAGGTTTTCCAGCTGCCACGTAGTATCATCCAGCGCAGCAAGACACCCTAAAACTTGAGCAGCAAAGGCTTCATTGATCTCCCACAGATCAATATTAACAAGATTTTTTTGCCGACACAGCAAACGATCCATGGCATAAACGGGACCTAACCCCATCACTTCAGGAGCTAATCCTGCCCAACTGCGATCGATGATTTCCCCAAGTACTGGTAAATTATAGTTTTCAACAGCCTCTTCGCTAGCTAGCAGCAACAGCGCGGCGCCATCGGTTATTTGCGCGCTATTGCCTGCAGTAACACGGCCAAAAGTTTGGTCAAATGCTGGTTTTAAGCGCGCCAAACCTGCCATATCGGCATCGCGACGCAACCCTTCATCAGCCTCAATACAGCGTCCATCACCCGTGTAAAGAGGAATAATCTCTGAATACTGATCACTGTCTATACCTGCTGCCAACCTGCGGTGACTCTCAAGTGCGAATTGATCCATTTGCTCACGACTTATACGGAAACAACTGGCTAAGTTCTCCGCTGTCTGCCCCATTCCTAACCCTGATGTCGGATCGGTCAACCCTTGCAACAAAGCGATTTCAGGACGCAGATGCTTTACTCGCAACTGACTCAGCGCCTTCATGCGTGCACCCATCGACCGCGCTTGTTGCCAATCGGCCAACCAATTGACCATAAGTGGGTTAAGGCTCACTGGTGCATGACTCATGGCTTCGGTACCGCCAGCCAGAATCAGATCGGAATAGCCAGCGGCAATTCGTTCGGCTGCCGTAGCCAGTGCTTGCATGCCAGAGGCACAATTACGCTGCACCGTCCATGCAGGAACGTGCTCGCCACAGCCTAAGCGTAAAGAGATGACTCGGGCAACATTCGCTTCCTTGGCACTCGGGATGACACAGCCGACAATAACCTCATCAAGTTGTTGCACACTAAACGATTGGCGTTGCAACAACCCTTTACCAACGGCAACAGCTAGGTCCGCGGCACTAAATGGCCCCGGCCGGCCTTGGGCCTTTATAAATGGCGTGCGTGCGCCATCGACCACATAAACCGTACGCCCTGTTAAGGGTTTCGATCTCTTATTCATCTTGGCAACCGTCATCAAAATTCTCCTCTAACACGCTTATTTCACTATCAAAAGGCGTCAACCTGAATCACTTGATCACGCGCTTGTCGGGCCTTAATCAGCAACTCTTGTTCTACGTCAGTGATAATCTGCAACTCTACAGCTCGCTTCAAGTCGGTTAACTCTCGTTTGGTCAACCGCTTCAGCTTGACGGCATCGCGCAATTTTTTCTCTAGCGGATCTGCAGCCACCGCCAAATGCAATGCATTTTCTAGCTGCGCTAGCGGATCAGTCTCGTCAACACCTTGCGCTAATCCTTCTGTTAATCGATCTCGTACTGGGCTAGGTGCAAGAATAATTGCAGCAACCTGATGACCAAGTTGATCATTTGGGCCTTTGAAGTGCGCACCAATAGGGAATATCAGAAATTTTAGTAACCACCCTAAAGGTCTTGGTAAATTATCGAAGATCTCTAACAGTGTGGTTTGCATGTGATGTAAACTTGTACGGCAACTCCATTCCACCAGCGCCTGCTCATCATCGGGACAACCACGCTCTTCGCCATATTTCAGCACCGCCGAGATTAAATACAATTCGCTGAGGATATCGGCCATGCGACCGGTAATTTTTTCGCGTAACTTCAACCCACCACCAAAGGTGGCCATCAACACATCGCTGGTTAACACGAACGCGGTGCTAAAACGGCTGGCATACTGATACCAGCACCGATAAGAGGAATCAGGAACTCCAATGACAGTGCCTGCTGTTACCCCATAAAATAGCGCTGATACAGCATTGCGTAGGCTGAACACCACATGACTAAAAAAAGCCCGATCAAAGGCAACTACGGCCTCTTTACCTGCTAAATCAGCAGCGGCCATCTCTTTTAAAATCCAAGGATGGCAACGGATTGAACCTTGGCCAAAGATGATCATCGAGCGAGTGAGGATATTGGCACCTTCTACGGTGATACCAATAGGAATGCCCTGATAGGCGTGACCGATATGATTTTTAGGCCCTAAACAGATCGCCTTTCCACCCTCGATGTCCATGCCATGATTCACCACCTGACGCATCATCTCAGTCAAGTTTTGCTTCACCAGTGCCGAGATCACAGCGGGTTTGGTGCCCTGATCAATTCCAGCACAGGTTAACCGTCGTGCGGCATCCATTTGCCAGCAGGTGCCAGCGACCACCGCGAGACGCTCTTCCACGCCCTCGAAACGGCCAATCGGTAAACCAAACTGTCGTCGCACCTGTGCATAGGCACCACTATAGCGCGACACCAGTTTCGCCGCACCAGTACTCAATGCTGGCAACGACAGCGCCCGTCCCGCAGCCAAGCAATTCATCAACATTTTCCAACCTTGGCCGATCCCCTGTTCGCCGCCAATCACCATCTCCAGCGGAATAAACACGTCGCGACCCCAATTGGGCCCGACTTGGAACGGTACATTTAATGGATTATGACGCTTACCAATCTCAATACCAGCGGTATCGGTCGGGATCAGCGCGCAGGTAATTCCCCGAGTCTGTTGGTCACTGAGTATTTGTTCGGGATCATCGAGTTGAAACGCCAAGCCGAGAACCGTCGCTACGGGGCCAAGGGTGATGTAGCGTTTTTCCCAATTAAGGCGGATGCCCACCACCTGCTTACCGTGCCAATCACCGTGGCAAACCACCCCACGATCAGGAATTGAGGCGGCATCGCTTCCAGCTTGAGGACCCGTTAAGGCGAAGCATGGAATCTCCTCCCCTGTCGCTAACCGTGGTAGATAGGTATCTTGTTGTTCCTTGGTGCCGTAATGGAGTAATAGCTCAGCAGGGCCGAGGGAGTTCGGCACCATCACCGTTACTGCGGCGGTTAAACTTCGCGCCGCTAACTTGGTAATCACCGCCGAATTGGCCATCGCCGAAAATTCTAAGCCACCATAACGCTTGGGGATAATCATGCCAAACAGACCACTCTGCTTGATGGTCTGCCACACATCTGGAGGCAAATCATGCAACTCATGGCAGATTTGCCAATCATCGAGTTGCTGACACAGCTCCTCAAGCGGACCATCGATAAATACCTGCTCTGCTGCGCTAAGACTGGCGGGTGGCATTGCCAACAGGCGCTCCCATTGTGGCCGACCACTAAACAGTTCACCATCCCACCACACGTCTCCGGCATCTAAAGCCGCTTGCTCCGTCGCCGACAACCGCGGCTTCACCTTACGAAACACATTTAACACAGGCCCAGTCACGAGCAATTGGCGCACAGGATCGATCAACACCATACAGGCGACAAATACGGCGACACTCATCAGTATCCATGCAAACCAGCTAGGGTAAAGCAGACTGAATGATCCAACAAATACCAAAGCCAGCCCGCCATGCCACCAACGTGAAGCCTCATAAACCAGTAGCAATCCACCGCAAATTAATAAGAGTACAAATATAATCCACATAACGACCTCCAGTTAAGTCAACACAGCCGGTGGTTGATCAGACAAATACTGGTTGCTGGTTTGAATACCATGTTTAGCCAGCAACGGCTGTAAGGTACTGTATTCTCGAAAAAGCTTGAACAGCGTAGTGATGTAGCCATGCTGCATAATTTGGTTTCGAACCGCATTTCCCATAGGGTTTTGAAAGAACATCAACGATTCGTCGCAACCGGGTTCGATGACTACAATATCGACTTCAGGGTGTTTTAACTGACAGTTTTCAATCGCTAAATCCAACTTCTCTTTCAGTTCAATCCGTTGCGCCTGCTCCCACGCAAAGCTCGCACCAAGGCTTGAAACTTTAGAGCATTGCCCTGAGGTGAGGGTGGGCAAGCAAAATAGTTCGTTATCATTTTTCATCGGCACGCGTGGATTGATGAGCACAATGAGTTTAGCGCCATGTTCAATAGCAATATCCAAATGGGCAACTCGGCCGGTTAGGGCGTCAATGTAATCACGGCCATGAATACGATAAGGTTCGAAAAAAAAGGAGATGGCACATGAGGCCGCAATCGCTTGACTAATCGTTATGGGAACTGCGCCCTGTTGGCTACGGCAGAAGATACGCCGTTCACCGCGATCGAGATCATAGGCGGGGATGTATAACTCATTGCACAGTGAAGAAAAATCGTTGCGCAGCCCTTTTTTATAAAATGACGTACGCAAATATTGTTCTAACTTGTCGATTTGAAAAATTCCTGCTGGAAGCTGTTCCTGTATCATGTGCCAAATATCATTGGGCCGAAACGACCACCGATTGCGATAAAAGCTGTGGAGGATATTCGGTGAGCTACGGATTAAGCGGCCAAAAACACTCAACAAGCGCCAGCCTTCAAAGCCGTAGATATCGTGACGGGTAAAATTAAATACAGATTTTTCATTGTTGGCCATGGCACGGTATATTTCACCCGCAGCCACCTGATTGGCAATTAATGCAGCAACAATAGAACCACCACTGATTCCAACATATTGATCAAAGTGGCGCGTATCAAATGGGCGAACAAAAAGCTTATCCAATGCGGCGAGCGCACCAATTTCATACGCAACGCCGAGAATGCCTCCGCCAGCGAGAATCAATGCTGTTTTATTTTCAGAGATCTTTTGATTCGCCATACTCCCCCTTAAACAATCGTTGTTCTTTAAGGTTAGCATGTTTTAAAAGAGTGTAAATGGCGGGCAAACTAAATACTAAAGCAAATAAAAAAGGCGACCCGCATTCAAGCGGATCGCCTTTTCCAATAAACCATATGAAACTTGTACGCTGCGATTACATACGAATCGCCTTAATAAACATCGCGTCACAAGCTGTTTGAATCGTCTCAAGCGTCACATCATCAACCGGTGTATCTACAGAGAACACCACCATTGCTTCGCCCGCTTTTTCACGACGACCAAGATTCATGTTACCGATATTGACATTAGCCTCACCGAGGATGGTACCAATCTTACCGAGCATACCCGGGCGGTCTTCATAATTGATGACCAGCATATGTTCTTCGGGTTGGAAATCAGTGGTGTAATCGCGCATTTTAACAATCTTAGCTGTACCATCAAACATGGTTCCAGCAATGGTGCGCGTACTTGCCGCTGAGGATAAAGTGATCGTAACCAAGTTTGAGAATGAATTCGACTCCGTGGTTCTGGTTTCTTCCACCGCAATACCCATGTTACGTGCTGTCAGACGAGCGTTGACCATGTTGACATCCACTTCAGTCTGGCGGTTTAGTAACGCTGCCAAACCACATACGGTAAGTGGAGCACAATCGAAACGAGCCAATTTACCGTTATACTCAAAGGTAATTTTTTCAGGATTTGCTGGCGCAAGCTGACTGATAAACTCGCCTAATTTGCCAACTAACTCAACAAATGGCTTCATTTGCTCCATCAAGTCAGGATCAAACTTAGGAATATTGACGGCATTTTCCAGTGGCTTACCATCAATATAGTTAATGATTTCACGACTGACATCGACGGCAACATTCTTTTGCGCTTCAAAAGTGTTGGCACCGAGGTGAGGGGTAACCACCATCTTCGGATGAGCGATCAACGCCTTGAGAGTTTCACTTGCAGGAGGCTCAGCACTCCACACATCAAATGCCGATCCTGCAACTTTACCGCTTTCCAGTGCTTTCAGCATCGCTTCTTCTTCAATGATGCCACCACGCGCACAGTTGATGACGATGATATCATCCTTCATCTGGCTGAAATGATCCGCTGTGATCATGCCACGCGTTTCATCATTGAGTGGTGTGTGCACGGTGAGAACATCGGCATAACGGATCAGCTCTTCCAAGCTCACCAGCTTAACGCCAAGATCGGTGCCCCGTTTTTCAGATATATATGGGTCGTAGGCAATCACGTCCATCTCAAAGGCTTTACCACGTAGCGCTACACGGCCACCAACTTTACCCAGACCAATTACGCCCATGGTTTTGTGCTTTAGTTCACGACCAGTAAATGGTGCACGCTGCCACTCGCCACTTTTAAGGCTCGTATTCGCAACAGGAACGTTGCGACACAATGACAACAACAGTGCCATGGTATGCTCAGCGGCAGAGTTAGTGTTGCCCAGTGGCGCATTGACAACAATGATCCCCTTGCTACTGGCGTAGTCGACATCGACATTATCGATACCAACACCCGCACGAGCAACCATTTTAAGGTTGGTAGCACAATCGACCAATGCAGCATCAACGGTGGTACCACTACGGGTAATGATCGCATCGTAACCACCAATCACTTGGTGTAGCTCCGAGACAGTCATTCCAAGTTTTACATCAACTTCAATACGTTCATCCTCATGCAGCGCTTGTAGTCCCGCTTCTGAGATCTCATCAGTAATAATAACCTTCATGGTTGCTCCTTCCCAGCCTGATAGACTGGAGTGTAGTAAATACAGCTGCCGTGCCACTAAAAACAGTGAACGGCGCATTCTAAATTGATTACCTTCGTTGTGTCAATTGTCAGTATTGCATAAGACAATGATTAAATAACAAAGCCGTCGCTATCAGCCAACGGCTTTGTCACAATAAACATACGAACTTAGCACCAAAACTATTTCACCACTTCAAGATGACCTTTTCTCACGCCCGGCTTTTTAGGTGGATCATTACTTGGTTGCGGCGGTGGATCGTCATGAAACGGCGCATGCTGCTCTGGCTCTGCTTCGGTATCCAATGCGGGCAATGTTCCATTATCAATCATCGCTTGCACCGAATCAGCAATGGTTAAACACTGCTTCATACACACCTTACGAGCGGGGCATTGTTTACAATCCACCTCCCCCGAAGCAGCACGCAATGCGTGAACCATCAACTCGACACTTTCTAACTGCGATAATGGGACAAAATACATAACAACCTCTCAGTGAAAATTACGCTTCGGGTAGCGTACGGTCCGCCACCTCAGCAAATGCTTTTAACTTTTTCATCATATCGGCAAATGCCTCTGGACGCAACGACTGTGGCCCGTCACTGGCTGCTTTTTCAGGATCAGGATGCACCTCAATAATTAAACCATCACAGCCCGCGGCAACCGAAGCGTAGCTCATCGATGGAACCAAGCTGACATGGCCTGTCGCATGGGATGGATCAATCACCACCGGCAAGTGAGTTTGCCCTTTCAGTACGGGTACAGCTGAAAGGTCTAATGTATTACGTGTAGCGGTTTCAAAAGTGCGAATACCACGCTCGCACAACACCACGCGACGGTTCCCCTCAGCCAAAATATATTCCGCACTCATCAAAAACTCTTGAATCGTCGCTGACATGCCACGCTTGAGTAAGATAGGCTTATCAAGCTTACCCAACATCTTCAACAGAGCGAAGTTTTGCATATTACGCGCGCCAACCTGTAAAATATCGGCATACTTCGCCACCAACTCAACATCGCGAGGATTGACCACCTCAGTGATGATTGGCAGACCAGTAATCTCACGCGCCTTACACAACAGTTTAAGACCATCCTCTTCAAGGCCTTGGAAAGAATACGGGCTGGTGCGTGGCTTAAACGCCCCACCGCGCAGAACCTTGGCTCCCGCCGCCTTAACCGCCTTAGCTGTCTCGATAATCTGCTCTTCACTTTCCACGGCACAGGGACCAGCCATCACAATGAGCTCATCGCCACCAATAAACAAACCGGGTGCCAACTCCACCTTACTCGGTTCGGGGCACACCTCTAAACTAGCTAGCTTATATGGTTTCAAAATCGGCACCACCTTCTCAACACCTGGCATCGATTCAATTGATTGCAATACCATCTTACCGCGCTCGTCGCCGACCGCCCCCACCACATCACGTTTCTCACCATGAATCACATGTGGCTCATAACCCAGTTCACGAACACGCGCTTCAACAGCCTTAGTCAGTTCCTTCGAGATCTTCTGCTTCATTACAATAATCATTGCTGTTTCCCCTTTTCATACCATGAATTAAAGTCTGCCACGGAACTGGGCCATCCCCACTTTTTGTAAAAACAAAAAGGCCGTCAGAAATTCCGACGGCCTTTTCTATTCATGTTCACACCCCATTAAATAAGTGTAAAAAGAAAGACCACGGAAAGCCTGACGTCTGCCCGTGGTCTATTTTTGAAAATTTGCTTATGGTTTAAACCAGCAAACCTCCACCCCGGGCAGACGACAAAAACGAGTCGCACCAAAAGTTGAAGTTAAAAAAGCTGGAAAAGTTATGACACATAAGTTTGTTGATTCCTGTTTGTTAGTCGTTCAAGAGAACTCACTGTAAATCAGCTTGATACCGCTTGCAACAAAAATATTACACCTAGGACATAAAAGGGAGATTTCTCCTTGACACAGCTACGCCAGAGAGTTATAACTCTCTTCGCAATGCCCAGATAGCTCAGTCGGTAGAGCAGAGGACTGAAAATCCTCGTGTCAGCGGTTCGATTCCGTTTCTGGGCACCATAAAATTCAAGGGATTACAGCTTTTGCTGTGATCCCTTTTTTATTTGTGATCTTCCCTTCCAATTTCATAGCATCCTGGGTCTGCGTCAAAGAAAGGGGATGGCACTTTATCCCGCATGAAAGCCGATCAAATTTCCATTCTGTTTTATCCGCACATCACTCTAACTCGCAACCGATAATTTTCAAAGTTTCTAAATCCATAGGCTCTGCGTTGAATCAGTTTCATCTTTCGATGAAATCCTTCAACGATGCCATTACTTCGGTAGTAGCGGAACATCCGGGCGATCGCCTCAAGCCAATTCGTTAAACTCTTTCCCAATGTCCGCATGGGTTGAAATGGACTGTCTTTTAGCATCTCGACTTTGTCCAGTAAGTCGCGAACCAGTTTTTTACAAGCCCCAGCGTTCTTCCCTTTGTTTCTACACAACTCAGCCAGATCCTGACTAAAGAGCCAAAGGCTTTTGATTGCCGGTTGTTCTTCAAAATACTGCTCAA